>JABAOH010002115.1_pt6 | contig 50171 bp, 41 predicted proteins | sample 7062181 | NCBI WGS metagenome assembly JABAOH01 (sample SAMN14538630, study PRJNA623070) | marine sediment metagenome | biome: marine biome [ENVO:00000428]; feature: marine pelagic biome [ENVO:01000023]; material: deep marine sediment [ENVO:00002113]; isolation source: pool of 5 deep marine... | reverse complement strand
AATGGCACGATTCCTGGCTATAGACGTGGGCGCCAGCACCCTGGATGCCCTGTTTCTCGATTCTCAGTCGGGGGATCAATTCAAATTCGTGGCAAAATCCCCGACCAGGGTCCTTGCCGAAAGGATAATGGCCTCTAAGAATGATCGCATTCTCATTACGGGGCGCCAGATGGGGGGAGGTTCCGTTGCCGAGGCTATAAGAGACAAAGCCCGACAGAGCAGAGTCATGATGACTCGATCCGCTGCTGAAACCATTCACCATCGCAAGGAAAGGATCAAAAATCTCGGGGTAACGTTGATTTCCGCAAAGGCAGCCGGGCAGGAGGCTAAGAAACGGAATACTTCCCAGTTCAAGGCCGGGGATATCGTGGTGGAGGATATCGTGACCATGTTGAAGTCCATGGGAATTGATCCGGTAGTTGATTTTTTCGGGATATGCGTCCAGGACCATGGAACGCCCAAGGAGAACATCTCAGCCCTCGATTTTCGCCATCAGATATTTAGAGGGATTATTGATATAGATCCACGGCCCTCCGCCTTTCTATTCGAAGCCGACCGAATCCCATCCTACCTCCGACGGATGCGGGCTGCGGCGATGGACGCGAAAGGGATTCCTTCGGGCAAGACATACCTCATGGATACAGGGATGGCGGCCATACTAGGAGCGTCCAGCGATCCATTGGCCCGAGGGAAAAGGTCGATTATGGTTTTGGACATTGCCAGCTCCCATACCCTTGGTGCCCTCTCACTGGACGGGGAGATCGGTGGATTCTTTGAGTATCACACCAGCGCAATTACCCCGGAGATTCTGCAGGACCTCATCGTCGATCTGGCCGAGGGAAGGCTCTCCCATGAGAAGATTGTCGCGGAGGGAGGACACGGGGCCTACACGCGAAAGGCCCCGGGGTTTGATGGAGTGGAGATCATTCTGGGGACAGGGCCCAAAAGGAGTATCCTGAAAGGGGTAGGGATGGAGGGGATCGTTCCGGGGGCGCCATTTGGGGACAATATGATGACCGGAACCGCCGGGCTCATTCTCGCCATGGCTGAGCGGGAGGGAGTTTCCCTTGAAGGTGATAAGAGCGGCAAGGGACGGAATGCTCCCGCAGAGTGGGGCTGAGAAATATGGTCCAGTTTAACACTTTGCTCATCGCTTTCCTTGCAGTTTTCGCCCTGCGGTTCGTGGTTCAGCTTGCCCTCAACCGGCTCAATATCTCACACCTTCGCAAACGGGGAAACAAAGTCCCCCCGGTTTTTCAGGGTTCGGTGGACGAGGAGAAGCTTGCCCGGATTTCCTCTTATACTGCCGATTCCAGCAATTTCGACATCGTGGTTGCGGTGTTTGATCAAGCGCTTTTACTGGCAATCTTGTTGTCAGGTTTTCTGCCCTGGTTGTCCCAAACGGTCAGCCGCTGGCAGCCGGGCTTCATCGTCCAGGGTTTGGCCTTTTTCGCAATTCTCGCATTGATCTCCAACCTGCTCCGTATCCCCTTTGGCCTCTACAGTACCTTTGTCATTGAGGATCGATACGGGTTCAATACCAGAACCCTTCGGTTATGGTTCGTCGATTGGATCAAAGCCACGGCAATATCGGCAATTTTGAGCGGTATTCTTCTCTCGCTTCTGCTGGCACTTCTCTTCTATTTCAAGAACACCTGGTGGCTGTGGGCGTGGGCGATGATCGGGGTGTTTGAGCTGATAATGCTCTGGCTCTATCCCGTGCTGATCGCTCCGCTGTTTAACAAATTTGAGCCCATTTCCGATGAGACGTTGAAGGATCGGATTGTTTCCCTGATGGTGAAAGCCGGCCTCCGGGTCAGCGGGGTATTTCAGATGGATGCCGGCAAGCGAAGCAAGCACACCAATGCTTACTTTACCGGGATCGGCAGGACAAAACGCATCGTTCTCTTCGACACCCTGTTGGCATCTCATTCCGAGGAGGAGATCATATCGGTCCTCGCCCACGAGACGGGACATTGGAAGAAGAAACACGTGCTCAAACAACTCGTTGTCCTGGAGATGCTCTCTTTGATCGGCTTGTACCTCGTGGCAAGAGTGCTGAACTGGCCCTTCATGTATCAGACCTTCGGGTTCGGTGAACCCGTTGCTTATGTCGGGCTTTTTCTGGTCGGCACGCTCATGAGCCCCCTTGGTTATTTCCTTCGTCCCTTGGGGTCGGCCATTTCCCGGAAGTTTGAACGCGAGGCGGATGCCCTCGCCGTTACCCTGATGGGGACGGCCAAACCGATGCGCGATGCCCTCATACGGTTGGCAACTGAAAACCTGGCGAATCTCGTTCCCCATCCGCTCTATGCTTGGTTTTACTATTCCCACCCTCCCCCTGCCGAACGAATTTCGCGGCTTGAACATATGGACGGAGGGGGGCGATAAGATAGGACAATCAACTGTGATTTCCCCAGTCAGTGGGGAGAGCTATTGAATGGCCTGATGTCGTTTCTCGATTATGAGAATGGCGCTGCAAAAGGCGGCAAGGGCCATCATCGCCGAGAGGATAAAAGCTAATCGATAACTCCCCGTCTGGTCGAAGATCAGTCCTCCAATATAGGCCCAAAGACCTCCACCTGAGTGGTGAACGGTGGTAATAAACCCAGAAATGAGACCCACATGAGAGAACCCGTAAAGCCTGCCAACCAGGGTAGGCGTGAGCGGGGCCGTAATGAGATGGGTAAAGCCGAACGTCAAGGCAAAGATGTAGAAAGAGGCTGGATTTTGATATTTCAAGATCAGAAGGAAAGACATGACCCGCAACAGAAAGGTGACGGCAATGGGGATCTTATTTCCCATCAGATCCGAGACGGGTCCGGCAATCATTATCCCGGCTAAACTCATCAACCCATACCAGGCCAACATGTTGCCCGCCGTGGTGGGTGAAATGCCATGATCGGTAACGAAGGGGATCAAATGGGTGGTAACCAGAAAATCGCCGGTGCCGCAGATGAACATAGCGATGAGGAAGAACCAGAAAGAGCGGGTGCGTATGGACTCCCCTAGACTCAGATCTCGAAGATTCTCGACGGAAGAGATTTGAGCCTCTTCTCCATTTACTTTCTCTCTATCTCGATAGCCATAAGGTCTCTGGCCGAGATCATCTGGATCGCCTTTAATCACAAGCAGTACCAGGGTTATATTGACCACTAACATGAGTAAGCCCATGGAGAAGTATGAGGCCCTCCAACCATAACGTAAGACTAAGATGGTAAAGAGCGGAACGAGTGCAAAATGCCCCAAGGAATTTCCGGAAAGAGCCAAGCTAATGGCGAGGCCGCGCCATTTTTCGAACCACTTGCTCATCAGGGCCGCGATCAAGGGAACGGATGTTCCACCCGAACCAATGGCTGCCAAGATTCCGTAATAGATGAAGAATTCCCAGAGGGAGTTAATGCGGGAAATGAGGGCGTATCCCGACGAGAGAAAAATAGTTGAGATGACGATCACCCATTTGGGGCCGTATCGGTCATAAAACCTACCAACGATGGTGAGGGATAGGGCAAAGAGGGTCATGTTCAGGAAGAAGGCCAAGGAGATTGAGCTTCTATTCCAACCGAATTCCGTTATCATCGGTTTGAACATTACCCCGAAAGAAAATCGAGCCCCTGAGTTGAAGAAGAGAATAGCAAAGGAAGAGGCCAATATATACCAACCGTAAAAGAGATTGAGCTTGGGAGGTTTTTTTTCGTGAAGCATCATACTTCCCTTCCGCTTTACTTCAACGAGCTGATGATAGGAGGAGAAACAGAGTGACCAACGAAAAGTCCCCAAGGAGGTAGCATGCAATGCAAACTGGGAAATGTATTAGGCCTGAGGGTTTGAGTTTTAACCTTACCCAGTGAGAATGGATACCAAAAGAGAAAGGAAAGTTAAAGGGGAAGTCTCAATAATGGACGCTTTTTTCGATCAGTGAAGGGAAAGAGATTGATCTCCCTAAAAGATGAGAAGAGGAAGAAGGGGGCTCCCTGAGGCCTTATTCTATGATGGGTTCATCCGGCTGAGACATCTGGGCTTTAACGGTCTTTCGCTCCAAGACCGTATCATTCCATTGGGCCAAGGCCTTCCATGCAACATCATATGCGTTTCCCGCACTCCAGAAAAGCCATCCGCGGGCTCTTGACTGGCTTAAGGCACGAAGTTCCTCCAGAATATAATTCTCGCCGAATGTACTGGTGCCGAATGGAAAAGCTTGAATCCAGGGCCGAAGGGTCACATCTGTTCCCTCGAGAAGTGCGGCGAATCTTCGGCACGTTTCGGAGACTACGGTGAAGGGTTGATCACCCGGATTTGTGATGTTTTGAAAGGAACCATAAAAATGGGAGGGATAGATCATGGGGCTCATTACGTCACAGTATCGTGCTAGATCCCCTATTTTTTGGCCTGTCGTCTGGATATCCTCTGAATGTTCCCATCCCATGACCCCAAAAACATCAACGGATAAGAGGAGTTTGTAGGGGGCTAATTCCTCTCGGGCCTGAGCGAGAAAGGCCGTAATGACCTGGTATTTTGAAGTCTCCTGCCCTTCAAAGCTATCTTCAAAGGAATATGTGGCATCACGAGTATCTCCCATGGCAGGGAAACGGATGTAATCGAACTGAATTTCATCTACTCCCATTTCAGCCAATTCCTTGGCGATGTCGAGATTATACCGCTGGACAGTCGGATGAGACGGGTCGACCCATGCTCGTTTGCCGTTCTCCAACCATGGTTCTCCGGTGGAAGTGGAGCGAACGGCCAGGTCGGGTTTCTTCACCGCCAGGAGAGGGTCGTAGAAAAGAACGAGTCGGATGACGACGTGGAGTCCCTTTTCGTGCAGATAGTGAATAAGTTCGGTTGGATTTGCAATGATGGGGTTGGCACTTGCCTCGATTTCTCTGGCCAGAGCTACCCGCGAGGGATATGAGAGTTTCCCCGACATGTCCTTCCCATCCAGGATGACGGTGTTGCCCCCAAGGCCTATCAACCTATCGAGCAGTCGGTTCATTTTCCGACAACCCATGGAGAAACGGTTGAGGTAGATCCCTTTAGCCTCGAAGTCTCTATCCTTCGGAATAGTCTTGGGAGTCAGAGGAGTCGATCGAACTGAGGGAATCACGAGGTGCTGATTTGGACGAATCATCGTTCCCGTGAGACTGTTTCGTTGCTTAATCTTCTGAATTAAGTCAATTACGGTGTAAGCCTCTGTCAGTGGTAAATAGAGGCGTGCTATCTTGGAAAGCGACTCCCCAGGTGAAACCACGTGAAGAAACTCGGCCCCTTTTTCGTAATCCTTGGCAAGAACTGTACAGGGGAAGAGAAGAAAAATGAATAAGAGGAGTCCTGGGAGGTAAGAAGCGATTCTCAGGGGGCAGGTTCTTTTCACCTTGCTGACACCTGATGGGCTGTGGGGTTAACCCGCCCCTCGGGATATCGGTCTGCAATAACTGTGCCCAAACTTGGATGTTCGGGATTGACGACCCCTTTTCCTATCAATAGATGTCTTTCTTGGACATGCTCCGAAACCCTTGTTCATAGGTATCAATTGCGATATCCTTGGATCGGAATAACAGGCCGCTTTCTGGCGCGTGAACGGTATGATTATCTGTCCGATGTGGCGGACATGATGGACCTTTGAGCTCACCGGGGGAAAAATGAAGAGGATGGAAAAGATAGCGGTGTTGGGCGGGGGGAGCGGAGCCCACACCATGGCGGGTGACTTGGCTATGAAGGGGTTTGAGGTAAGGATATGCGAGGCCCCAGAGTTTGAGGCCGACTTCCGTGCTACCTTAGAGCAGCAGGGAGTGAAGCTTATTGATGCTTGGGGGGAGGAGAGATTCGTCCAGGTTTATCGGGCAACAACGGATTTCAAGGAGGCCGTCCAAGGCGTGGATTACATCATGCTGGCCATCCCGGCTATGGGGCACGAACGCTTCTTCAGCGCCATAGTGCCTTATCTTGAGGACGGCCAGACCATCGTTAGCTGGCCGGGCAACTATTCCGCGTTGCGGTTTTCGGCTATGTTACGCGAGGGCGAAATTCACAAGAAGATTACCTTCGCCGAAGGGCATACCCTCCCATGGGGCTGCCGGATGGAGGATGCCGGGAGGGTGCGGATATTCGTTGAAGCGTGGAAGCTCCTGGTAGCGGCCATGCCAGTGAGCGAAACCGAGCGGGTGCTGGTTGACCTCAAGGCCCTGTATCCCGTAGAAGCGGGTAAAAATGTGCTCGCTACCTCGATGAACAATTTGAATCCCATTGTTCACCCGGTAGGGTGCGTACTCAACGCTGGCTGGATTGACACCGTGGGGAAGGAGTTCTATTTTTACCGCCATGGAACGACGCTCTCGGTAGCTCGGGCGATCAGAGCTGTTTACCAGGAGGTGAAGAGACTTGCCGAGGCCATCGGTGTGAAAATGCTCGAGTATCCCGAAGATACCTTCTGGTCGAAAAGCACTATTATGTCCCACTACTTTAAGGCACCGTTCGACAAAGAGGGAGTGGTGGCTCGTATCTCTGGGCCTTCCTCAATGGAGGCGAGGTATGTCATCGAGGATATCCCCTACGGATTGGTACCGGTAGGCCTGCTGGCACATCAGCTCGGCGTGGCTGCTCCAATCATCGATGGGGTCATTGAAATAGCCTCCATCATTAATCAGACGAACTACTGGGAAAAGGGGAGATCGCTGCACGCGTTGGGAATTGCTGGGCTTGATCGAAATGAATTAAACCAGGTCCTTGAACGTGGATTTGGGTGACACCACATCTTCCTGCCGTCGTGAACCCGAAGGATTCGTGTACCGTAACAAAGATGGCTGCTCAAAAATGAGGGTTGATTTCATGGAAAGGCATATCTTCCCTCTGGCATCGCGCGTGAAAAAGGGAAAAGGAATGCTTCCCGGAAGGAAAAGGATGCGAAAGGGGCGCTCAAGGCCCGCCCCTTGGCAGTTCATGGATCTCAATGGGTGGCCAGGTATTCCTACATCCGTTCCGACTCAGCAACCATGGTATCCTTCCCCTCCTCCCAGTCTGCGGGGCAGACCTGACCTTCGTGCGTGGTGACGAACTGGAAGGCCTTGAGAACCCGCTTGGCCTCGTTTACCGAGCGGCCGACGGAGAGGTTGTTTGTCGTGCTGTGCATGATTATCCCATCCGGATTGATGAGAAAGAGCCCTCGCAGGGCAACGCCTTCATCCTCCATGAGGATGCCATAGTCGCGCGCGATTTGCTTATTTAGGTCTGAAAGGAGTGGGTAGTTGAGGCTCCCGCCGAGTCCTCCATCCTCGCGCTTTGTATCCACCCAAGCCTTGTGGACGTACTGTGAATCCACCGAGATGCCCAAAATCTGACAGTTGAGTTGAGCCAATTCATCTGCCGCGTCCGAGAAGTTGAGCACTTCGGTGGGACAGACGAAGGTGAAATCGAGGGGGTAAAAGAGCAAGATGACCCATTTTCCACGGTAGTCCGATAACTTGTACTTGCCGAATGAGCCATTGAAATAACCTTCGAGCTCAAAATCGGGGGCGGATTTACTGACCAAATTCATCGTCATACCTCCTTGGTTTCATTCTATCTTCCTTCATTCAGGAAGAGGATATTCATCTCCCATGACAATAAAATAAATAAACTTCCCCGGTCATGTCAACCTCGGTTACGGTTTTGGAAAACCGCTTCAGGGAGTCAAATGACGAGTTTACTGAGGTGGACTCCGTTCGGCCACTATCCCTTTAAGAGGAGGAAGATGAGTGGGAAGGTCCCGATGCTTGCCAGCGTTGTGAGGGTAACCATGGAGTTACCAAAGGGAACATCTCCATCATATTTTACGGAGAATATCGTCACAAGTACAGCGGCTGGGCTGGCGGAAAGCAGCACACAGACGGCCAGTTGTTCGAAGGGCAACGAAAGAGCCGACGCAGCGAAATAGGCAAGGAGGGGGGATATGATGAGCTTTATAAGGCTTCCCATGAATATGTGGAGAATATTGCTCGATCGCAGGAAGAATTTTAGGCTCAGGCCTCCTCCAACGACCACCATTGAAAGGGGAAACGTGGCCATATTCATGAGGGAAAAGGTGTGAGAGAGTAATGGTGGGATTTGTATCCGTAAAAAAGGCAAAGAAATCCGACTATCAGAGAGATAACTAACGGATTTTTTATTAAACCGGAAAGGCCCATACTGCCCGTCATGATGTAGAAGCCGATAGTGTAAAGGAAGAGGTAACCCCCGATAGCATAGAAGATAGCCAATACCACCCCCCCCTTCTCCTAATAAGGCATAAGCAACCGGAATGCCGAGAAAGACGTGATTACCGTATGATGAAGCAAGGACAAACGTCCTTTTAAAGCTCATACCGAGATCGAAAGGCTTTACGAGTAAGGAACTTAAAAGACCGGAGAAGAGAGCAACCCCAAAAGCAAAGAAGCCCAGTTTTGTAAATGCGGACGCCTGAAAGTGTTGAACCCCGATAAGCGAGTGGAATACGGTAACCGGAAGGAAAAAATTGAATACGAGATTATTTACCACCTCAACGGGATAAAGCGATCGTTTCTTGAGGAAATAAGCCCCCACCATGATACAGTACATGGCGAAGATATTTTGAAGGGCGGTTCCCATAGGAAGGGTCCAGTTTCCGGTCCGCCTGGCGAGGAGTTACAGGAGGATTTGTGTCGATTTCACGGATTCATGGGGGAGCCAAAAATTACACTTCTCCCATGAATCTTTTCACCTGATAATCCCACTCACGGGTCTCAAGATCCACATCCGTACGGTCGGGCTTGCAGCGGGCTGCAGCCACCGTCACATGACCGCCTCCGCCCTCGAAGCTCAAACAGCATTCGTTCCGTTCGACCACCTTCAAGCCCAGTCCTCCGGATCCGAAGAAAGCATCGGCTCGTCGAAGAACCTCTTCAACTTCCAATTTTGATTCCTTACTGTATCGTGCCATAGCGATTTCCCCCTCATTTCTCTTTGATTATACCCATAACCGTTTCAGGTTTCATCGGAAGGCGCCTCACCCGTGTTCCGGTAGCAGCAAACACGGCGTTTGCTACGGAAGGAGCGGTTGGAGGCACGCCCGGTTCACCGGCTCCTCCTAATTTAGCATTGCTCCTTACTATGTGCACTTCAATCTCCGGGGTTTGGCTCATGGGGAGTATCTCATAGTTGTGGAAATTCGCCGATTCCACCCCACCACGTGCAAAGTCAACCCTCTCTTTTAGAGCCGCGCTCAATCCAAAGATGATACCACCTTCCATTTGGGCATTTACCGTGTCCGGGTTAATTACAGGGCCACAATCAACAGCGCATACGATCCGATGGACTTTTATTGTCCCATTCTTTTCGTTAACGGACACTTCCGCAACGAGGGCCACATAGCTCCCAAAGGAAAAGTGTTGGGCAATACCACGACCGTGTCCATTCTTCAGGGGCTTTCCCCAACGGGCCTTTTCAGCGGCTACCTCTAACACCCGCCGAGGATGAGGACGGTTCTTCAAGAGATCTAAGCGAAATTCCAGGGGGTCTTTCCTCGCTGCATGGGCCAGCTCATCAACGAAACTCTCGACGGTAAAGGCATTATGCGAATGTCCCACTGAACGCCAGAATCCAACAGGGACGGGAACGTCTATCATTACATACTCGAGATGAATATTTGGAATCTCATATTTCATTCCCACCGCACCTTCTACAGCCGCGGGGTCAATTCCATCTCTCACCATCTGCGGGTAAACACGGGAAAAGATCGATGGAGCAACGAGTTTGTGCACCCATGCAATGAGGCGACCTTTACCATCAATGCCGCCTTGGATTTTGGAACAGGTAGCGGGTCGATAAAAGTCATTTTGCATATCCTCTTCCCGTGTCCATATGAGCTTTACCGGCTTTCCCGTTGCCTTCGATACGTGAAGGGCTTCCCCGACGAAATCCGATTCCAGGCGTCTGCCGAATCCACCGCCAAGGTAAGTGGTATGGACGTGAACCCGCTCCGGTTTCAATCCGGTCAGCTCTTTCACCGTCTGGAGAACTCCCGACTGGTCTTGCGTTGGAGCCCAGACCTCGCATGTATTCTCGCGGACATGGACTGTGCAGTTCATCGGTTCCATGGTGGCATGTGAAAGGTACGGCAAAATGTATGTCGCCTCAATCTGTTGAACGGCACGGTTCATGGCGCGGTTCACATTTCCATCGTGGCGCGCTGTTTTGCCCCGTTTATCCAGATGTTGAATAAGTATTCTCTCAAGGGTGTCATTGTCCAAGTCTGGTTGCTCGCCCTCGTCCCAGGTAACGAGAAGAGCATCTCTCCCTTTCCAGGCCGTTTCGAGCGTATCGGCACATACGGCAACTCTCCGATTCAAATCCACTACTGTGTGAACACCGGTTACCTTCTCAGCAGCTTCCCTATCGTAGGAAATTGCCCTCGCCCCGTAGGCCGCTGGACGGGCAACAGCGGCATAGAGCATGTCAGGGACGAAGACATCCATGCCAAATATCGCGGAACCATCGACCTTATCCGGCACGTCCAAACGCGGCACCGAAGTTCCAATCAAACTGAATTGGCTCTTTTTCTTGAGAGGTGGATTCGGCGGAATCGGGATTTTCGCGGCTTTCTGGCTGATCTGACCATAGGTCAGGCTGCGGCCACTCTCTTTATGTCTTACTGTTCCTCGATAGGCTTCACATTCATGTATTGGTACCCCCCATGTCTCGGCAGCGGCACTGACGAGCATTTCACGAGCAGCAGCGCTCGCTTTCCGCAAGGGCTCAAACATATGCCGTATACTCGTGGACCCTCCTGTAGTTTGCATACCCCAAACGGGGTCCTTGTATTCCTTACCAGCAGGGGCCGTTTTAACTCGCACCTGTTTCCAATCCGCCTCGATCTCATCTGCCACAATCATTGGGAGGGAGGTAAATACGCCCTGTCCCATTTCAGACTTACCCACAGTAACGGTTATGATATTATCCGGCGTTATGAGCAGCCATGCATTTGGGCTGAATCCATGACGGTTAGGAGAGGCTTTTTCCATTGTTGAACCGCAATCACCCGCCCCTAGTGAGGATGCACTTTTACCTTTTTTGTTCTCCTCAACAGCCCTTCGTATAGCACATTTGATACGGGGGTATGTGCCGCAACGACAGAGAACCCCTTCCATGCCTTTTATAATCCAGTCTTCTGAGGGATTTGATTCCTCCGAGAGCAATGCCGCTGCCTGCATAATTTGCCCGGGTTGGCAGTAACCGCACTGAGGGACTTGCTCCTCTATCCAGGCCCTTTTTACGAAATGATCCGCAGGAAGGCCCTCAATTGTAGTAATCCTCTTTCCCCGTGCATCTCCAAGGGGAACCTGGCATGACCTTCGAGCATTACCGTCAATATGGACGGTACATGAACCACACATACCGATACCGCACCCATACTTGGTGCCCGTTAACTTGAGATGCTCTCTTAGTACCCATAGCAATGGCACATCCGGGTTGACATCGACCCTATAGTGTTTTCCGTTGACCTCTAGAGAGATCAAATTTGCCTCCCTTTGATCGCGTAAGGTAATTATATTTATTGCACGAGAAAGATGCCATACTGAATTTTTGGGGTGCGCTTGTTCATTTCATATTGGCACGACAATTCAACCTTGATCGCTTCGAAGTTTCCCCGGTTTCTGGTGAACAATATTGTCTACGAGCAGTCTGTGCCGGAGAAGGTGGGAAACCATCGGGGGTGACCACGCTTCCTCGTAGTTTTTGGCCTTCGGGAGTTGTGTGGCTAAGGAATATGTGACATCGATTTAAGAATCGGAAATGTGGCTTCTGATTAATTGAAACACAAATCAATAGAATTGGCGATGGTAATGGGGTCAATGTTCCATCTTGAAATCTTGAACCAGAGGATCGAGATCAAAGGCATTGAATGCGAATGAACTCCATAAACTCTCCACAGCCAAATCAGAGGTCAACAGGAAATCCAGAGAAGCCTGAGTCCAATTTAAAAACGGTTTTACTTTTGTCGCCATTGTGGTAAGAGTACTACAGGATTCTTTTTTCCTCGGAGGCTATTGTATTTTAGACATCTATGAAGCCGAACCACCGGAAAGGCACGAACAGAAAGTCCTAGATCTAACAACATGCTGCTCCCTCTTTCCTGAAGCACATCTCCATCCGAGCAAAGAGACCCGATCCTCAGATAATACGGCATATCCTTGAAAATCTCGGCCTCTGGGCACCGAAGTCTTCCAAAGACCCGCCCAGCCAAGAGGTCTCTCATGGAAATGGCGAGATAGTCTATGAACCCTTCGATGATGGTGGCCCGGCTATGAAGAGCCATCTGTCATGTTAAACTTGTGCTGAACTTGTCGAGGCATTGAGCACTCTTCAATTTGCGGCTATAAGGGTTAGAGGGGAGGTCTACCCATCTCCTGCCGAGTCTTTACTTACAAACCAGCAATTAGCTGCAAAACCTCAATCCTACCTTACCTCCTACCGTTACATCGGCTTCCAACATTACTCTCCTAACCGGTAAAGATCAATCTCAAATCAAAAATAGAAAAAAAGTTGACGTCTTCCTGATTCCTGTGTTAAAGCCTCTGCAGGTTCAAAAACCAATTTGCTATCATCTAAAGAGATGAGCGAAGGTTACGCGTTGTGTGATTCTGAGGACTATCAGGAGGGTGTGCGCGCTTTTTTTGCTAAAGAGGAACCTGCGTTCAAGGGCCGCTAGACCTGACCACTCAATCTTACGTTCGAATCTGATATGTAGTGGCTCAGATTGGATCGGACATGATTTGATTCGAAAGGTGGATGAAGAGATGACCGAGAAGGTGACAATTCTGAACCATATAGGAAACACTCCTTTGCTCAAGCTGAATCATGTTACGGATTCGCTGGGAGTGGATATCTATGTTAAATGTGAGTTCACAAATCCTGGGGGGAGTATCAAGGATCGTATGGCTCTTTGCATGATCGAAGAAGCTGAAAAAAGAGGTGAGCTCAAACCTGGTGGAACAATTATTGATCAGTCCACCGGGAATACTGGGCCGGCCTTGGCATTTGTGGGAAACGTGAAGGGCTATAAGGTTGAAATCTTTTTGCCCGCGCAGCTTTCCAGTGCCTATAACTCAGCGGATCGAATCCGAATTGCCCGACTCTATGGCGCTAATGTGACACCGATCGATCTGAACGAGCACATGGAAAATGCCGATCGGTTGCAAGGAGTAGAAAGGGCCGCCACTTTTGTGGCCATTCGAATGAAACACGCCTACGACCTGCAACAAAGCGACTCGTCAAATTGGTGGGCCAACCAATTGTGCAATGTTGATAACACAAGGGCTCACCGGGAATTTACGGGAAGAGAGATCCTGGAACAGATGGACGGACCAATTGATGGCTGGGTGGCTTCCGTCGGGACAGGAGGCACCCTTCTCGGTGTGGCCCAAACCCTGAAGGAAAAACATCCCGAATTGAAGGTCGCCGGTGTTGTACCAACAGATGATCCTCGAATTGAATGGGTACGTTCCCGAGCTGTTCACAAGGCCCTAGAAAAGTTTGGTGTTCCCAAGTTGCGGTTTCTGATTGAAGATCTTCTGGAAGGTAACGTTATGGACGACGAGATCACCATCGAAAATTCCGATGCCAAGAATATGGCCGACAGATTGTGCCGAGAAGAAGGCCTGTACTGCGGCATGTCATCAGGAGCCAACGTGTGCGCGGCTATAAAAATGGCCAAGACAATGAAAAAAGGGTCAACGATTGTGACCGTAATCGTCGACAGAAGAGACCGGTATTTCGCCGAGCATCCCAACGAACATTACGTCGTTTAGATTGGGAACCAGCGATCTTCTTAACGAACGGACCTGTGAAGATCAATCACACGGTACGCCCACCGTCGATCTCGAGCTCGATGCCGGTGATCAACTCCGCCTCATCAGATGCCAAAAACACGGCGCCCTTGGCGTGCTCAGTCGTCCCCACGGGATAGTAGCGATGAATGCAGCCCCAGGGAGTATTCGAGCATAGAAGTCATACCAGAGGTCCGGGATTTTTAGTCCAGTCTGTATTCCGTTGCTCATTTTAGTTCCAAATTGCTGTGCATGCCCCCTCTCTAGTATTTATCCTATTCGGTAGCAATAGAATGTCAAGAAATAACGCACACACAGATAACCCGGAAAGCAACTTTCAGGAACTTCCTGATCATCGAGTTCTCCTAAGAAACTGCCGGCTTAAGCTCGGGGTTTTGAATGAGTTCTTATCGCAGGAGTCACCTTCTGCTCCGCCCCGGGCAGGGCGAGAGGGAGTTTCTTCCGCTTGTAACGCACACCATGAGGCGGTGTGCGACCCCTGCTAACTGAACTCTTGAGATTCTCCTCACCTCAAAAAATCCAAGATTCTAACACAAATCAATAGAATGATTCGCCAAGGCAATACTACTATTTTATCTCCTATCTAATTGCGCGGATTTGATAGCATTTACAATAGAGGGTCACTCCCGTTATGACGTCGAACTAGCCTATGCACCGCTGGAGTATACGATAGAAATTTCCTCCCATGTACGCTGCCATGTCGTCATGCGAAAGGCCCACCTCCTGCATAGCATTCGCCAAACGTACCAGATCACGAATGTCCCGGTAGCCTTTGATCCGTTTCGGCAGCCTTCCACCACCGTCCGTTCCCAAACCTACATGTTCCATCCCAAGGCGCTTTTTCATCTCAAGAATCTCATTGGCCCAGTCAGTGAAGGTCTTTCGTCCGCGAATACGCAAAGGCCAAGTGCAAATGACACCACCTGTTTTAGCAACCAGCTCCATATCCGCCCAAGGACGCAATCTGTGCACCGAACCAGGACTCGTATGAGAATCTACCAATGGCGCAGCGCTCATGTGAGCAATCTGTTTGAGAGTCAGTTGATGAGCATGGGCTACATCTACTATCATTCCCAAATCTTGCATCCGTTCTATAATCTTGCGGCCAGCTGAAGTAAGACCGTTATGCTTGGGCTTTTCGGTCATGATATCTCCAAGCTCATTGATTCGATAGTGCACTAACGTAATCATCCTGACACCGACCCGATAAAACTCATCCACTTTATTAGGATCGCCTCCTAAAGCATCCCCTCCTTCAATGGCTAGAATGGCCCCTGGCGGAGTGCCCGGACTCAGAGAAGTTGTTACATCGGCAGCCTTAAGCACCAACTTGACCTCGTTTCGCTTTGCCAGACCCTTCACTCGTCCCAATTGATTCATCGTATTGTGAAATTCCGACCCATATAATCTACCCTTGCTGAGAAATACAAGGTCTCCCACGGCAGCAAATATGCTAGCCTCCATTCCTAATGACTTCATCTTTTTAACTGTAGATGACCGATCGATATGTGAGGACTGTGGCGAATGAAACCGATCGGGATGAGCATGAGCGTCTATGATTCGTATGTCCTTTAGAATGGTGTTGTCCTTCATAGAAACCTTTTCAGCGTATGCATACGCGGGACGACTCCCTACTGCTAACGATAACCCCCAGGCAGTGGAGTATTGAATAAATTGACGTCGGTCCATCGACAGTCCCCTTTCTGCTCGAATTAAGTAGTCCGGCTTATTCCGACCAATACCGTATTTTAAACACAAATCAGTGGAGCTGCCAACATGCCACCGACTGTAAGGAGGGGCACGAAAGCCCCTTCTCTCCTCGTTGCATAGGGCATTGATTTGGTGCTGAACACCGTTGTCTACGAGCCTCCTTTGCCCCCGAAATCTAGATCTAGTCTCAAAACTTTCTCCTTTACAAGGGCATTTTCCTCCTTTATGTTGTAGGCAGCCTTATGAGGAAAGGAGCATACCGTGGATGCCGAGATATTTCGCCGGTATGGGCATGAACTCGTCGACTGGGTGGCCAACTACCTGGAGGAAGTGGAACGCTACCCGGTCATGTCTACCGTCTCTCCCGGAGATGTGCGAGGTCGACTTCCCGCGAGCCCTCCCAGTAAGGGTGAGTCAATGGAGGCGATCTTGGTAGATTTCAAGGAGATCATCCTGCCCGGGATCACCCATTGGAATCATCCCCGCTTTTTCGCCTATTTCCCAGCAAACAACAGCGGCCCTTCCATCCTGGCAGAGCTCCTTTCGGCTGGCCTCGGCGTTAATTCCATGCTCTGGCAGACGTCGCCAGCGGCCACCGAGCTTGAGGAACTGGTCATGGATTGGTTGCGCCAAATGTTGGACCTTCCCCCAAGCTTCCGCGGGGTGATCCAGGATACTGCCTCCACGGCCACGCTCTGTGCCCTGCTGTGCGGTCGGGAGCGGCTATCCCAGTTCCAGATCAATGCCCGGGGATTTTCCGCCCTGTCAGAACAGTCCCCTCTTCGCGTCTATGCGTCCCGTGAGGCCCACTCTTCGGTGGAAAAGGGATTGAAAATCGCGGGCTTTGGCGCAGGTAATCTGGTCCTCGTTTCGGTGGACGAGAACTATGCGATGGACCCTCAGGATCTGGAAAGGAGGATCGAGGAGGATCGAGAGCGGGGCCTCCACCCCTGTTGCGTCACCGCCACGGTTGGGACTACCTCATCCACGGCCATAGATCCCCTCAGGCCTATCGGGGAGATAGCCCAGCGCAACGGCGTCTGGTTTCATGTGGATGCTGCCCTCGCCGGGAGTGCGGCCATCCTGCCGGAGAAACGCTGGATCTTTGATGGAATCGAGCTGGCCGACTCCATGGTCTTTAATCCTCACAAGTGGCTTTTTACGAACTTCGACTGCTCAGCGTTCTTCTGCCGACATCCCGAGATCTTAACGGGCACCTTTTCCATCCTTCCGGAGTACCTCAAGACCGACCTGGACCGCCAGGTGACCAACTTCCGCGACTGGGGCATCCAGCTGGGCCGCCGTTTCCGTGCCCTTAAGCTTTGGTTCGTGCTGCGTTATTATGGCGTTGAAGGTCTCCAGAAAAGGCTCAGGGGACATCTCGCAATTGCCCAGGAGTTCAAGGAATGGGTGGAGGGAAGCCAGGACTTCGAGCTCCTGGCACCGGTCCCACTCAACACTGTCTGCTTTCGTTTCCAGCCAGGAAAGCGCTTGGGTCAGGATCTCCCCCCGGAAGAACTGGAGAGGTTGAACAAGGCCTTACTGGATGAGGTCAACCGTTCAGGGAGAATCTATATGACTCAGACACGGTTGGGGGACAACTTCTGTCTCCGCCTCAGTATCGGCCAGACCGAGACCCGGCGGGAGCACGTGGTGCAGGCCTGGGAGTCCATCCAGGGAAGCCAGACGGTGCAGTCTATGCGTTAGATCCCCATGAAGAAAGGAATCTTCTCGAAGGATGAGGGCATGTGTTTCACCGGTGTGGGAAAAAGCAAAAAGATGGTATAGGGCCCATCCTTCCCTCATTAACGTCCTCGCACTCATCATCTCCCTCTACCTGTTTATTTTCAGCTTGGAACTGATGGGGGCGTCCCTGAAGATGTTCGGGAAGGAATTCGCGCGTTCACTCATTCAGGCTACCACCAATCCGACGGTTGGCCTCTTTATCGGAATTCTCTCGACCTCGATTATCCAGTCATCATCCTCCACTACATCTATCGTCGTAGGGATGGTGGCCGGTGGCGTCCTGGAAATACCATCCGCTATTCCCATCATTATGGGGGCCAACATAGGTACCTCGGTTACCAACACCCTGGCGTCCCTTCCACAAATCAGTCGCAGTAGTGAATTCAGCCGAGCATTTTCCGCTGCCACTGTTCATGATTTCTTTAATATGCTCGCGGTTTTGGTCTTGTTTCCCATTCAGATCATGACCGACTTTCTGGGAACCACTGCCACTCTCATGGGCAAAGCATTTCAACATGTTGGCGGGCTTACATTTCTGAATCCCGTTAAGGCCTTAACCAAACCAGTGGTTCACCTCCTAATAAAGGGCATTGGAATTCATCCGTGGATCCCCCTAATCCTTTCGCTCTTGGTACTTCTTTTCGCGTTGAAAGGAATGGTCAGTACTCTCAAGGCGATAGTGGTGAGGAAAGCGGAAATGTGGTTCGATACGATTTTGTTCAAAACGGCGATGCGTTCCTTTCTCGTCGGCTTGCTTTTAACGGTTATGGTGCAGAGCAGTTCAATCACGACATCCCTCATGGTGCCGATGGCTGGTGCGGGGATTCTTGCGTTGGAACAGATTTTCCCGTATACGGTAGGTGCCAATATCGGAACAACGGTCACTGCCATCCTGGCGGCCCTCGTCACCGGAAACCTGGCCGCGATTATCGTGGCATTTTCCCATCTGATTTTCAATATTTGTGGGATGGTTATCTGGTGGCCCCTCAAGGTTGTCCCCATCTTTCTGGCCCGTAAGTTCTCCCAGTACTCTATTCGAAATAAGTTGATACCAGTGGGGTACATCCTCATACTGTTTTTCGTTGTTCCCTTGTTAGGTATCTATTTTTTGAGATGAAGGAGCAAAACCATGTACAAAGAATTGTTGTCTGTTTTCCGGAAAGATACGCTGATGGATCGCGCTTACAACCGTTCTTTCTTGATGTTGGATCTTACCGAACATATGTTTCTCAAGGCCAAAACCTCGCTTCGGTACAGCGATAGTAATCAGGTGGATATCGACATTTACGACCGAGATGCCGAAGTGAACCGTTATCTGCGTGAAGTACGACGGGATGTGTTCAATCATCTGGCGATAAGCGGAGTGGAAAAACTTCCCTCAGGCCTGATTTTGGTGAGCATCATCATCGATATCGAGAGAATCGGGGATTACACGAAGAATATTGTCGAACTCGCTCTGAATCACCCGGGAAAATTGCACGGGGGAAAATTTGAATCAGATCTTCAACGCGTGGAAGGAGCGGTAGAGGATAGCTTCGTCCGTACCAAAGAATCTTTTAAAACGGCGGATGTAAAAGCTGGGCAGGAACTCTTGAAAGAATACGAGTGGGTGAGTCGCGTTTGCGATGACTGTCTTTACCGGTTGGTCAAAGAAGAGGACAAAGACATCCGTTGCGGTGATGCTGTCTCTTTGGGTTTGTATTTTCGCTGGCTTAAACGGATTAGTTCCCATTTGCGGAATATTACGACGAGCGTTGTTAACCCCTTTGATAGCATTGGTTTCAAACCGGGAAAGAATGGATCATAATTTCCGATAACCGCCATGGGACGGGCTTTAGCATGAACTGAGCGCGAAGGCCTTTTCCGAACTCGCACAGGACCTCCATAATCGGTGTGGCGTTCCATTCCCTTGACAAAAATAAGGCCGCCTGTTACTCTCACGGCATCTTCTTTGGGGATGTGTCAGAAAAATGTAAACAAACAGTGACATTCCAACCCGTCATACGGTGGGTGGATTCGAGAAGGGGAAGGACCAATGAGAACGAAGTTTACGAGATTTGATCTTCAGAAGATGAAGGAATCGGGTCAGAAAGCCGTCTGGGTTACCGCGTATGATTATTGGACGGCCCAGTTCGCGGAAAAAGCGGGCATGGATATGATCTTGGTTGGCGATTCCCTGGGCATGTGCATCTACGGCTATGAGGGAACGGTACCCGTAACCATGGATCAGTGTATCTATCACTCCGAGGCGGTACGCCGCGGTGCCCCCAATACCTTTGTAATCGGAGACATGCCCTTTCTCTCCTACCAAGTGAGCGTCGAAGATGCGGTGAGAAATGCCGGCCGGTTCTTCAAAGAAGCCTCAATGGATGCGATTAAGCTCGAAGGTGGCCTGAGGGTCTGTCCCCAGATAAAAGCCATATCTGATGGTGGAATGCTGGTCATGGGGCACATCGGGCTTACCCCGCAGAGCTCTGGCCAACTGGGCGGATTCAAGGCCCAGGGGCGTACGGCCGAGACAGCCCTGGAACTGATTGAGGACGCCAGAGTCATTCAAGAGGCAGGTGCCTTTGCCCTTCTGGTAGAGGCTGTCCCTCCGGAGGTCTGTAAGATCATTCGGGATGAACTGGCGATTCCCGTTTACTCTATCGGGGCCGGGGTCGATGCGGATGGCCAGGTCATGATTGTCAGCGATATCCTAGGCTTATTCCAGGCCTTCACGCCAAAATTCGTCAAGAAATATGCGAACTTGGCTGGTAACACGATCAAGGCCCTTGAGGCATATGTCGAAGATGTAAGGGACAGTCGGTTCCCCGAAGATAAACACGCCTACAAGATGGTGGAGGGGGAACTCGCAAAACTCATGGCTGCCCTGGATGAACAAAAGTGATAACGCGTGGGGCCGAGTGGTATGGGGAAGATGGTTCAAATGATCCCCATGCTTTTCAGCATATCCCTCCCCCGCATTAACTGGAGTCGATCGGATTTTTTGTGTACCTCCAGGATCTTGATAGGTGCGCACTTCAATCCGTCAGTGACGCTCACAAAATCGATTTCTCCAAAACCCGGAGCCCAGTGATCGTCGTGGCCGATGGCATCGTGGATGTGAACGCCAACAGATAGTGGTCCGTATGATTGGAGGAGCGATCCCGGTTCAAGGAAGCCAAGACTTTCCAAGGTGTGGGCATGGCCAATATCGTGCCAATAGCCGATGGAGCCCCCGGAAAAACACCTCAAAATGAGTCCAATTTCCTCAAAGTCGGGAATTTGATGATAGTGGTATCGGTTTTCAACCCCCAAAAGGATACCGCGTTTTTCCGCCTCACGGTTTAGCCGATCAAGGCTGGAGAAGACGCTTTCCAGGTTGGGGCCCTTCTTTTCCCCTCGCTCCTTCAGCTTACATTCGAGGAAATGACGTCCCTCGGGCGTGCCCAGCCCGTGGTTGTTAAACAGGCCGTACAACCGTTCGGTTTCTGGTTCCATGTCAACTTTGCCCAGATGCAAAACCACCGCTGCCGCTCCCAAGTCGTGTGCAGATTCCATGGTACGGGTTGTCATCCGGATGGCCAACTCCCTTTCCGCTTTCTCCGGAGAGGAAAGAAGGAACCGGTCTCCACTGGCCCCGGAAAGGGGAATCTCATCGGGAAGGGGGAAAAAGTTATGAATGCTGATCACGTTGATCTTTCCCTTGAGGATGAAGGGCCGCATTTCCCGATACAGTCTCTCCGTGACGCGATACTCCAGTTCCACTCCCCTAAATCCCAGTTCAACGAACTCTTTAACAAGGTCTCGACCCGTTATGTCTTCCCTCTCAGTTAACCACGCCGTTGAAAGACCGATCACCGAAGCATTCCTCCCAAAAATGTATCCCCCCGGTTTTCCGCGGATCTCATTGAAATGTCATGAGACAGACCGCTCCCAGAGCGATCAGTTCGCGGAAATCCCTGGCGGTTGGACATATTATACCAACATCCTTAGCGGTGGCGCACGTACCAGGAGATTTATTGGAAGATAGCTAGGTTGGAGGACAAAGAGAGAGGCAAGAATACTGAGGCTTTACGTGGCATTTTACCTCTGCTAGATTGCTTGTGCGGATAAATAATGTTATGAGTACTCAAAACGTGATCTCCAAAGATTTCGGCGATAAGGAGGCAAAGGTCAGGGGAGATGAGATAGATGGTATTGCCTCGGAAGTTGAAAACGCGAATTTATTCATTAGAAGCGCTTATATGAGCCAGCGAACATGCGTCAACACGGTATGGAAAAGATGTCAAACCGAGCAATTTGCTGCCAAAGGTGGTTTTCGCTCTGGGAGCTTTGAGACAGTCGCCAAGAGGCCGCACAATGAATTAAGCCTATTCTCAGCCTAAGGAGGAAAGGAATTGAGTAAGAAAAGCATCCTCGGTATGCTTTTTGGGACGTACCATGTTATAGAGATTCTTCCCGGGCTCGCACTTGCGGTTGTAGTTACCATTGTCGGGATACAGTTGACGAGGTGGGTAGCCACCCTCCTGGGATTTGCAAAAAGTCCTGTGAGTGCCATCATGATGGCCATCGTCCTCGGGATAATAGTCAAGAACACAATAGGTGTTCCCAAACGTTGTCAGTCTGGGGTTGATTTTGCTTTAAAGAAACTCCTGAGGCTTGGTATCATACTGATGGGCATCAGGCTGAGCATATTTGCTGTCCTTAGGATAGGGGTTCTCAGTACCGGTATTGTAGTAGTGGCAATTGTAACCGGTATGTGTTTGACTCTTCTCGTCACAAGAAAACTCCGTCTGGCTGAGAGGCTGGGAACGTTGATAGGGGTAGGGACTGGAATCTGTGGAGCCAGCGCAATTGTTGCCACAGGACCTGCAATTGAGGCACAGGAAGAGGAAATAACGTACGCGGTCGGAACGATCACGATATTTGGAGTGGTGGTAATGTTTATCTACCCCTATGTGAGTCATCTCATACTTTCACTGTCGCACGTAGAGTCAGGCATATTTATGGGTACCTCCATCCATGAAACTGCACAGGTTGCAGGTGCAGGTCTTATGTATGACCAGCTTTGGATAGGTGCGGATAAGACAGTAAATCCCACAGGTGCGGATGTTGCTATTGTGACGAAACTCGTTCGCAATGCCTTTATGGCCATAGCAATTCCCCTTTTATCCTACCTTTATTTGAGGAGGAATCGGAGAATATCCGAGAAAAGGGTCAGTGGACTTTCACTTTTTCCAACGTTCATCCTCGGTTTTGTCGCGCTGGCCGTTATCAGGTCTCTTGGTGACTACCTTGTTCTGAGCGGAAGTTTCTGGAATGCTGAAGGATGGAATCACCTTTGTTCTCTTGTCGAACAGTGGTCTGGATACTTTCTCGCTGTTGCGATGGCTGGAGTTGGACTTGGGACAGATATCAGGAAATTGAAACAGCTTGGAGCTAAACCTTTCTTTGTAGGGCTCTTTGCAGCTCTCTCTGTTGGAGTAGCGAGCATCATAATGATAAAAGTAATGGGTACATTCCTGGTGATGGTGAAGTGAATTGGTTCTCATTAAGATTTCTGGCGGGGAGAGAGCACACCTTGTTGGTGTTTGTACGGTTCTTGTCTGGAGTCGTTAGTTACTCTCTACGGGGGTTTGAGAGCTTTCACGCTGGAGGGTATAGGCAAGAATCATTCCCCTCCATAAGGAAGATCCACTGATCCATATTTTTCCGAGGGGAAAAAGGGTAACCCAAATCGTATGTGGAGGAAATCCCATGGACATGGAGACTAAGGACAAATTTACCAGGCTCTGGGAAAAATTCTTTGATAGCGCGGAGCTACCGATTACGTTCTATTATACCGATGAGGGAGGACGGGCTGAAGTGGCGAAACCTCCTTCAGGGCATAGATGTGTAATCGAAGATTTGTCGATGGTACGAAAAGGGAATACCCTCTGTTTTGACGCGGATTCCATAGTCTGTGGCGGTGGGAAAAGGTATCTCGGATTTGCCGAAGAGGTTATGCCGAACTTCGAATATTTCCTCTCCTATGGTATTCCCGGAAAACTTGAAGGCGAGCGCTACAAAAAATCGCCAACATTAGTTAAAGAGATAATGGAAAAGTTACCGGAGTTCAAGGCGCCGGCTCGATTCATAGTCTTCAAGAGATGGGATAGACTCGAGCGCCTGGAGGATCCCGACGTGGTGATCTTCTTCGCACGGCCTGATGTTCTCTCCGGTCTTTTCACCCTCGCGAACTTCGATGAGGCCGAAACAAGCAGGGTTTTTGCTCCCTTTGCCGCCGGTTGCGGATCAATTGTACAATATCCCTATCTCGAAAAGGACTCCGCGCGTCCACGATGCATCCTCGGGATGTTCGACGTCTCGGCCCGGCCGTGCGTCCCCGAGGATGTCCTCACTTTTTCGGTGCCGAAGACGAAGTTTATCGAGATGATCGAGAATATGGAGGAAAGCTTTCTCATTACATCGTCCTGGAGTAAGGTGAACAAGAGAATAGCTCGAGCGGGAAGGGGCAGGACCTCAAGGCATGGTTAGCAAAGAAGATCCGAGAGAAGCGTCGTGAAAGTTCCCAAGGAGCCATCCCCGCATAATCGCCCAGTAGCTCCCTATCCCGGGAGTTGTTCCCACTGAGGAAAGGAGGCTTCTTCCTTAAGCCTTTGACTTTCCAAGCGAAAGCCCAGTTCGGGGTCTTCCTTCATCCCCATCTCCACAGGGCCACACAGAGGAGGATGAGAAAGGAAATTACCAGGGCGGAGTTGGCCAGATAGATGAAGGTTTTTCTCGTGGGGCTGACCCGAGGAGAGGTATCCCTTGGCCCTTTCCAGAGCTCTCCCACCCTCTTGAACTTCTCGAGAACTTCACTACCATGGGGAGCCCCTGTGAGATCATCGGTCAGGTCTGTGCCCGCGAAATGCTGCCCCATGTGCCGCCCTTCTTGCCATGCCGGGCTCTGGGAGAGATCATAGACGTCCCCTCCCACGGCGATGTAGGTCGGTTTTTCTTCGGTTCCATTGAAGGAAAACAAATCCGTGTGGGTAAAAATGCCTCCCGTCATCTTTTTGGGTTCTCGTTGGGCGAGTTCCCGTTCGAGTTTTTTCCGGATCACAATAGTGGTGAAGAGCACGATGCCTACCATCAAGAGGTAGAGGATGATCTTAACAGAAAGGATGGTTCCGAACCTGGTCGTGTAGAGTTGTGACAGAGCAGTTAACCTGGCCATGGTCAGGAAGATACCAGTGGTACCAGTGATTGTGGCGCACACCCAGCCCAGAATCAACTCCGACCTGGGGAGTCCCCGGGCAAGGGCCTGGGGGGTGATGAATATATGAACGTAGAAGATGGTTCCGAACCAGATGACACCCGCAGCAATGTGGAAATATCCGATGAAAAAGTGGAGGATCCTTCTATAGCGTGGAAGTACCGTGAAGGCTTCTGCAGGGATGGGATATTGGTGCCCTCCTTTTCGAAAGGCCTGCCCATAGGGGGTTAAATCCGGCCCACCTGAGGGGTTTATATGGCAGGTCTCACAATCCTTGCCCGTTTGCACAGAGTATTCCTCCTTGGCGGTCAGATATGAAGGAGACAACCAGAGGGAAACGATGAGAAGGAGGCCGAAGCCGACGGCGAAGCGCGATCTCTTTTGTGCCATTGTGTCTATCCCGTTTCTCCCATTTCCTTGAGCATGATTCTGGCATCCGCCACAACACACGTGGTCGATGAACAGATGACCGGGTTAAGGTCGATGGATTCGATAGACTCCTCAAGGTCCATAACCAATTCGGAGAAGGTTATGAGAAGCCTGGTCAATTCGCTCAGATTGATCGGTTCTGAGCCCCGATAACCCTCCAGAAGCGGCCTCGCCTTAAGGCCCTTTACCATCGATTCGACATCCCTTTCACGAAGAGGCGCCATCCTCATGGTGATATCCCGATAGATCTCCACCCCGGTTCCACCAATTCCCAGGAGGATCACCGGTCCAAATTGGTAGTCGATCTTGGCGCCGACAATCAATTCTAGGCCCGAGATCATCTCCTCAACCAGAACGCCGGCAAAGCCCTCGATTCGGCTCAATCGGGTAAAGGTTTCGGTCAACTCCCCATCGGTATCGATGCCGACCGCGACGCCATCGCTGTCTGATTTGTGGACAATCCGAGGAGAAACCACCTTCGCAACGATGGGGTAACCGATCTTATGGGCAAACCGAACTGCCTCCTCCACCGTGGTCGACATGGTGAATCGAGGAACGTTCAGCCCTGCCATGGAAAAGAGGCGCTTGGCCTGAGGTTCCAAGACCCAGCCCACATCCTTCGAAGCAGAAAGTATGTCCCTTATCCCTTTCTTCAACAAGGTTGCCACCTCCTCATGGCCTCAGCCATGTGTACCGCACCCTCAATGGAGTGGGCCACCGGTATCCGGTTAAATTCAAATCCCTCGATGAATATACCGTACTTTTCCACATGGGGCACGTAAGCGATCAGCGGCTTATCTGCTTGTCGATAAATCTGGCTCAAGCGGGCTGCCAAATCCGGGGTAATCCCGGGTGTGTAGGGCAAAAGAAGCACCACAACACAATCAACTCCCTGATAGCCGGCCAGGAACTTAGCCGCTGCGATAAAATCATCATCCACGGCGCTCCCCGTAAGATCGACGGGGTTGCCGAAGGAAGCGATTGCTCGAACCCGCGGTGAAACTCGTTCCCTGATTGCAGCTTGGTGCTGATCGGATAAGGCCGGCACGGAAAGGCCATGGGAAAAACAGGCATCGACGGCCAAGGCCCCGTGACCCCCACTAGCCGTGATGATGCCGATATTACCGTCAATGGACTGATTGTAACAGCTCAGCGCCTCACAGAAGGAGACCAGCTCAAATTGATTTTTAGCCTCCACCACGCCATACTGAGAGACCACCTCGGAAAAGACTTCATAGTCCCCGGCCATCGCGGCCGTGTGGCTGGAAATGGCCCGGCCTCCCCCGGGACTTTTACCCGCTTTTAAAACGATTACGGGCTTTGGGCATTGGCCTGCTGCCAGGACGAATTCCCGTCCCGCGTTTTTCTCGAAACCCTCCACGTAGAAAGCAATGACTTCCGTCTCAGGGTCACGGGCAAAATATTCGAGCAGGTCTAGCTCTTGGATCAGGGCCTTATTCCCGATACCGATTCCCAGGGAAAGGCCAATACCTTCATCGGCAAATTTGCTCATCTGATCCACAAGGGTCCCCCCGCTCTGGCTGACGAGGGCAACCCTTCCCCTACTCGGCCTTACCATTCGTTCGCTGGGAAGGAAAAAGGTGTCCATATGGGGAGGGGAATAGACTCCCAGACAATTGGGGCCAATGAAAGGGAAATCCGCTTCTCTTGCCAGAGATACCATGCGGGCCTGCAGGTCCCTTCGACCGACTTCAGCAAACCCCCCGGAGATAACTACCGCTCCACCAACTCCCGCTTGAATGCATTCGGCCATGATATTGGGAACCATTTCGGCGCGGACCGCGATCACCGCCAGATCGACCTTTCGGGGGACATCCGAGATGCTGGCATAGACTGTTTCCCCCTGAAGGGTACCCCCCCGGGGATTTACGGGAAACACTTCGGCCTGAAACCGAAGGTTATTCTTGTAGTAGATGACGTTGGCCGGATGTCGGTCATTCTGTAAGGAAACGCCGATAACAGCCAAGGTTTTGGGCTTGAACAGGGCTTTAAAATTCAAGAGTCCCTCCATCGTTGAGCATAAGAGTATTTGGACCTAAAATTCTTTTTATGATAAAGGATATTTCTGCCCAATGAAAGGATTTTTTCATGAGAATTTTTCCAGCATGGGGAAATGCAGCAGGAGCTCATTAAGGGGAGGAGAGACGATGAAACTATCGGAAATCTATGAAAAAGGCATTGAAAACCTGAAGAAGAAAAAACTTCTCTTCTATCTGCAGGGGGTGGAGACGGAGTTCGTTCTGGAACATAATGAGGAGATTTTCAGGCGATTCAAGTTCGTCCAGAGGGCCATCGGGTCAAATCTCGCATCAACGGAGACGACCGTGTTGGGGGTGCAACTGGGAACGCCCATAACCATGTCCTCTGTTTCCATGCCCATTCCTCAGATCGTGGAGGACGGACTCCTTCAAGTGGCTCAGGGGGTGAGGGAAGCGGGATCGATGATGTGGACCGGGTCCCCACTCCCCCAGAACCTGGACGAGCTCGTCCGGACTGGGGTTCCCGTCGTTCAGACGGTCAAGCCCTATGAAGACCGGAAAAGAATCTTCCAGGAAATAGAGATGGCGGAAAGGGCAGGAGTGACGGCCGTGGGCGTGGAGATCGATGCGGGCCAGGGGACAAAAGTGTACGATCAAATTTTGGCTTCGGGTTGCACCCCCATTTCCGTTGCAGAACTCAAGGAGATAAAAGAGGCGGTAAAAAGACCTCTCGTATTGAAGGGGATCCTCAGTCCCTGGGATGCGGAACGATCCCTGGAGGTAGGGGCGGATCTCATCGTGGTATCAAACCACGGTGCCCACACCATAGACTACCTTCCCCATCCTCTCGAGGTTATGGATGAGGTCGTAAACGTCATCGATGGGAGGATCCCCATCATGGTGGATGGAGGCTTTCGGCGCGGCACGGACGCTCTGAAAGGCCTGGCCTTCGGGGCTCAGGCCGTAGGGATAGTGAGGCCGATCCTCTACGGGCTGGCAGCCAACGGCAAGGAGGGCGTCCGCGAGGTGTTGGCACAGATGACGTCGGAATTACAGAGGACCATGACCATGGTCGGGGTACCGAGTCCCACAGAGGTTACGAAAGACATCCTCCTTTAGGCCAATGGGATAAAGGGAAGTTATCGTGAACGGCTGGAAATCCCCTGACCAACACGGGTTCACACTACCCTGATTACGAATTGAGGACACGCCTCCGCGCAGTACCCGCAGAGGATGCATTTGTCCTGATCAACGACGGACTGGCCTTTTTTCCCCTTGGATTCATCCGTTTGCGAACGGTCCAAGGACAGGGCTTCCTGAGCGCATGCTTCCACGCACGCACCGCAACCCGCACAGTGGCCGTAAATTCTAAGGGTTCGTGAGACGGTTTCTATTTGAGCCAGCGTTTCCCTTGAAACTTCACGTCCCTCGAAAATGCTCATATTCATCTCTACTTCGGCGGGTGACTTCATGCCAACACAGATGGAATCCACACAGCCTAAATTCCGGAGAAACCCGAAGGGCTCTTCGGGGGATTTTCTCAAATGTCCCCCACCCAGGGGTTTCATGACATAGATTCCCATTCCACGGGTCTCAGCTCGCCTGCACACCTCGACCATATCGTCAATGGATCCGTCGATGATCCCGAGTCCATGGGAATTGAGCACGGGGAATAAGACATCTATGTCGGACTCGCCCACCACAACTCGGGCGGCTTCCACCTTGTGGACCGACGCACCAATGGCCTTGATCAGTCCTTGTCCCTTGAGTTGAAGGAGAAAATCGAGGACACCGCGCCGGTCCGCCAGATCTTGAGCTCCCTGGACAAGATGGAGATGATAGATGTCGATATACTCCCGATCCAGCTCTTTGAGGGATGCCTCAAAATCCCTTTGGGCGATATCCCTTGTCCTTGCGCGCGTTTTGGTGGAAATGATGGCCTTATCGCCGACCCCGCTGAGACCCTCGCGCACATGGCCCTCGGTTCCGTAGGTTTTAGCGGTGTCGAAGAAATTGACCCCCAAATCGAAGGCCCTCTTCACCGTCTGGCCGCCCTCCTCTTCGGTTAGATCAGCCTGAATTTTTCCGAGGATGAGCGTCCCAAAGGAGAGCTCGCTCACCTCTATTCCCGTGTTGCCCAACACATTTTTCTTCATCGGTGATCCTCACGGAGAGAAGGATAGATGCCAATCAATTGCCAAGTGTCCCTCTGAGCGACCAGGTTTGGGATGAAGCAGAAGGGATGAGACCCCATAAATCATCATTTTATAGAAAAGTCCTCACAAATGCCACGCGGCACGTTAAACGGATAAAAATAGGCTGGCCGGAAAAAGGGGAAAATGGTATACACTGCGTAACTTGTAACCCTTTGTGGAAGAGAAATGGCAACGTACCTATGGATATGTCTCATCGTATTTTTTGCCGCTTTTACCCAAGGGCTTTCCGGTTTCGGGTCCATCTTGCTCGCCCTGCCGCTGCTCGCAATTTTCCTGGATATCAAGACGGTTATCCCCCTCGTGGCATTATACGGCCTATCCATAACCATCCTGCTCTTCGTTCAGCTCCGGAAGCATCTTGAGTTCAGGAGGGTCTATCCCCTTCTTGTGGGCGCCGCCCTGGGCATACCTATCGGGGTATTTTTTCTCAAGAAACTCGATAAAGATACGATCCACTGGACCCTGGGCATTATCCTGGTTACCTATTCACTCTATAGCCTCTTCTTTAGATCATGGAAAGGTGGAATGAGAGAGGGGTGGGCTTATGCTTTCGGGTTTTTCGGGGGGTGCCTCGGAGGGGCACTCAGCGCGAGCGGACCTCCGGTAATCGTCTACACCTCTCTGCAGCCCTGGAGCAAGGACAAGATCAAGGTTACCTTGCAGGGGTTTTTTATCGTCGCCGACCTCATGGTCGTCTCTGCCCACGCCATAAGTGGGGTAACCACGGCAGCCGTCCTTCGATTCTTTGGGATTTCCTTACCCGTACTCATTGTGGGAACTTACGTAGGCGCTTATTTCTACGGGATCATAGGGGAGGAGTGGTACAGGAGGGTCATGTTTATTCTCCTCGCCTTGTTAGGGGCCCTCATGATCTCCAAGGCGATGTAGGGGATTCGAACGCTCTCTTGCCCTCGGTTCTTCGTCCAGGTCGTGCCCTCTTGCCACTACCCTCTTCGTTGATGGAAGAAATTTCAAGCAGACACCAGTGGCGAATGCAAAGCTCTTCCAATTCTCCCCTCAGTGCCGTCAATGAAACCATGTGACTCAATTCTCGTTATAGCCCGGTGGGATGGGTTCGCGCATATATAATTTACCCGGTAAGAGCGGGATCAAGGAAAGACCGTATTGTCCAGTACCCTATGTTAGTCCGTTCTACGGCCACCTCAAGCAACGTCCCCGTCTCGAGGAACGTCAAGTCTACCGGTCGGTCGCCGATTGTCAGCACGGTCTGGTTAATGGGCACAACGAAGAATCGGATCGAACCGACCGGTTTCCGCCCTTCATCAACAACGAGCCAACCGTTTCGTGTGGTCGTCCGGTCTGGGACGGTATTGGGCAATCCGCTGCCCACCGATTCCATGCGGGTTTCGATTGCCAGCATCTGAGGACCCGGTCCCACCTGAAACCACCCCTCTACAGCGGTTAATTCAACTGAATGACGATAGGCCAACTTGACGAGGGTATTCTCAGCGGCCCGCATAGCCATGAGCACGCGGTCATTTTGCCTGGGTAGCCTGACTTCAATAATATGCACTGGCCAAAGAGAGAAGGCCAAGACGGACAGAATACCAATGGTCAGGGGGAATAAGCATCGGCGGGACATAATCAGGGTCCCGTCGCTTGCACGGATGATGCGGCCATTTTGCCCCTGCGTACCCGGTGCCAAAAGAGAAGTGCCGCCAAAAGGATAATGGCTAGGCCCTTGGCCTGAAGATTGCCAACGTGCAAGGTACCCCAATTGAGATCTGAGGGATTGACCAGGAGGAAGGCCAGACCCAGAAAGATGAGCCGTTCCCAGATGTAGGTTTTCACTATCCAGTGGCCCTGGATAAAAACCGACCAGCTGATCATGCCGATAATCGAAATCGGTATAAGGTAGGCAAGCTCCATCCAGTTGGTGTTATACATGAGGAGTTTGGGGTTGTAGAAAAACATAAAGGGGAGGGTAAAAGCGGCAAGATCGAGCCGGAAGGATTTCCAGCCGGTCTTGATGGGATCGGAGCCGGCGATACCGGCCGCTGCGTAAGCACAGAGCCCAACCGGCGGAGTGTCATCGGCAACAATGCCGTAATAAAAGACGAAAAGGTGAATGGCAAGGATGGGTACCCCTAGGCCTTGGTCCTCGCTGAGTGTCATAATCGCGGGCGCCGTCATGGTGGCCATTATGATGTACGTGGCCGTCGTCGGCAATCCCATTCCCAGGATGATACAGGCAAAAACGGAATAGATCAGGGTCAAGAAGATCTTACCGTGGGCCAGGTATGTAATAAACGCCACCATCTTCAGTCCCAAGCCGGTTAGCGTGACCACACCGATGATCATTCCGCAGCAGGCACAAGCGGCGGCTATCCCGGCCATGTTCCGGGCTCCGGCTTCCAGGGAGCCGAGGAGTTCGGACGTGGTCCGCCGGGCAATAAAGCCTTGGGGTTGTTTTACATAATCGAGGTAGGCTGGATCTCCAGAAGTCTCGCCATTAGCCTGCCGACGCGGAAAGTTGCGTTTGGCCCTGATGAAGTTGTTACCGATGGCAACCAGAAACCCAGCCAGGATTGCCCAGGAGGCCGAAGTAGTTGGCGTCCAGAAAACGATCAGAAGTAAGTAGCACAGAATGAAGAGCGGAATGAGGTAGTGGACGCCCGAAAACAACGTTTTCCAGAATTTCGGGATTTCATCTTTGGTAAGGCCACGAATATTTTCTTTAATGGCCTCGATATGGACTATCGAAAAGATCGCCGTATAGGATAAAACGGCCGGAATAAAGGCTGCCCTGACCACCTTAAAGTAAGACACGCCCAGCATTTCCGCCATAATGAAAGCAGCCGCACCCATAATGGGCGGCATGAGCTGGCCGTTGGTCGATGCGGCTACTTCAACGGCCCCTGCCACGTGGGATTGGAAGCCGACTTTTTTCATTAAGGGAATTGTCATCGCGCCGGTGCTGACGGTGTTGGCGATGGATGAACCGGAAATGGTACCCATTGCCGCCGAGGCAACTACCGCCGCTTTGGCCGGCCCACCGCGAGATCGGCCCATACTGGCAAAAGACAGGTTGATCAGATACTCGCCGGCGCCGGTTTTATCCATCATGGCCCCGAAAAGAACAAATAGAAAGACGAAGGTTGAGGAAACCCGCAGCGGTATTGACCAGAGACCCTCGCCGGACATGAAAATGTGGTCGATGATCCTGGTTACTCTGAACCCGCGGTGTGCCAGCTCACCCGGAATATAGGGGCCGAAGTAGGCGTAGAAGAGAAAAACCAAGGTAATGACTGGGAGCATCGGCGAGACGGTTCGGCGGGTAGCTTCCAGAATAAGGGCGAGAAGAGCGCCGCCGATTATGATATCATAGATCGGCGCGTCACCCTGGGACAAGACCCAGTGATCGTAATTGGCAAAAACGTATATCGCCGTCACTCCCCCAAAAACTGCTAGGATAATGTCTGGGATAGAGAGCCCCTTCTGCGGAGATTTTTTGGAAGCGGGGAAGTAGAGAAAACACAGAACCATTGCAAAGGCGAGATGGACGCTCAGCTGCTGGTAACCGGGCAGTACTCCAAACAGTCCCGTGTAAAGCTGAAATAGGGACATACCGATGGCGAGCCAGCGAAGAACAAAGCCAGTTCTCGACCCGATCTCCACTTCTTTGGCTGACGGCAGAGCAGTTTCGGCATGCAGCTTATCTTTGCTCCGCATTCTGAAACCCCCCTGGAGGCACATGAGAATCTAGTCGGTCCGTGACGTATGGCTTTATCCGCCCCGGACCGACTAGATTTGGGCGTGCTTGTTCGGCGCTACTTGACCACGCCAACCTCCTTAAAGTACTTTTCAGCACCCGGATGCAGCGGTACGCTCATGCCTAACATGGCCTTCTTGACATCGAGGCCTTTGAACTTAGCATGGGCCTTCTTTATCTGGTCCAAGTCCTCGTAAATGGCTTTGAGGACGGAGTAAACGATGTCCTCTTCAAGGTCGGCCCGGGCGACCATCATCGCCATAACGGCGACCGTTTCTACAGGTTTGTCCATGCCTTTGTACGCACCTGCAGGGACGGTGTCTTTTGTGTAGAAGGAATACTTCTTCATCATTTTGTCGGCATTGGGGCCCGATACCGGTACGATATTGGAGGGAACCAGTACGAACGTGTCAATGATGTGGGCCGCGCCCACTGCCGTGGTATTGAAGTAGGCGTCCAGCCGCCCATCTTTCATGTAGTCAGCTGCCTGGTTTGCTTTCAGTTGCTGTGCTTTGAGATCGCGTGGGACCATGCCCCACGCGGCCAGAATCTGTTTGGCATTTTCTGTTGTGCCCGATCCCAACGGCCCTATGGAGACCCGCTTGCCCCTTAAATCAGCCACGGAATCGATATTGGCTGCCTTCCTGGCAACGAGCTGTATGGTCTCCGGATAAAGCGTCATGCAACCGAGCATGTTTGTGATGGGCGTGTCGAACATCATCTCTCCGTAATAACCGTAAAAGCCAATATCGTTTTGGAGCAGAGCAAAGTCGGTATCCCTTTTGCCGATCAGCTTCGCATTGGCAACTGAGGCACCCGAGGATTCGGCCGTTATTTTGATATTTTTCTCCCTTAAGTGCTTCCAAGCAACACGGGAGACGGCCCCCGCAAAGGGATAGTAGGCCCCTGTTACCCAGCCGGAAGCGATCGACAAGAATCGGCGTTCTTGCGCCTTAACGGGTCCAACTGATCCTATGGTGAGGGCTAGGACTAGGACTCCCACTAGCCAAAGTCGCAACTTGTTCTTTGGAATCATAGCGAACCTCCTTTGGTAAACTGAAGATTTCAGCCTGCCCTTCAAGGTCAAGAGCAGCTGTGGCTCGTCAAAAAAGATTCAATCCTACCCTAACTTCACTTCTCGGGCCGTTATGCACCCCCTTTCCCTTTGAGTGATTCGCAATAATTACTTCCTCAATGCCAAAATGAGAATCGCAGCATCACCTCCTTTCGCTTGAGGTTTCATCCACATTTTCCCTGAAATAACTCCCCACTAGAGCACCTGGCACGTCGCGGGTTTCCAGTGTAAGCGATTCACCACTGCTCGTCAAGTTTTTTCTTACTCAATATGATTAATTGACCTCGCTGCCCATTTATGTGGGTGGGAGAATCACCCTTGTTCCATCAATGTCACGCTTGTGTTAAGTGTGCTATTAACCGCTGCCTCTTCGACCAGCCCTGTCGGCGTAACCGGTCCAAAAACTCGTCCAGAGCAGATTCCACATCGGAACATATACCCCTCCCTACGGCGGGAAAGACGCTACCTCCTCCAGGAAGTTAACCGCCCTGTACATAAGCAATCAACAAGCCCATAATAAAAACCCCAAAAATCATGGGAAATTGATCCCGGCAGACCTCGTCCTCCTTACTCTTTTAGAAATGTGTCGAGATAGGCGTACAGTGCCGGTGAGCCGCCTGTATGGATAAACAGGACGTTCTCATCCTTGTGAAAATATCCCTTGCGGACCAGATCGATCAATCCCGCCATTACCTTTCCGGTATAGACCGGATCCAAAAGAATGCCTTCGGTTCGGGCCAGGAGTTTGACGGCCTCCACCATGCCGGGATTGGGAAGCGAAAAACCAGGCTGGTAGTAGGCGTCAAAACAGACCACTAACTCCTCAGGGATTTCGGAGGAAATACCCAAGAGTTCGGCAGTTCCCTTGACAACCGTATAGACTTTCTCCTTCTGGGGAGCCTTGGGTCGTCTGACATTAATACCGACCACGGGTATTTGGCTATAGGTGCCAAACAAACCGGTCAGCAAACCTCCGTGCGTCCCACCGCTCCCGCTGGCGCAGACAATGTGATCGATTATGAGCCCCTTTTCAAAGAGCTGGGCTGAAATCTCCTCTGCACAGGCCACGTACCCAAGCGCGCTCAAGGGCGAGGCATTGCTGCCGCCAATGATATAAGGCTTGCGACCTTCGGACGTCGCTTCATCAGCCATTTTCTGCATTTCCGCCTCTTCGTCGGATCCACTCGGGACCACAGTAATTTTCTCAACCCCCAGCAATCGAAAGAGAAAATTATTGCCGCTGGCATCGGGATCGTATGTGCCCGGAACACGCTCCTCCAGCACCAGCCGGCATTGCATCCCTTCCTTGATCGCCGCGGACAGCGTCAAGCGGCAGTGGTTTGACTGAACACCACCACAGGTAATCAAGGTGTCACACCCCTTCGTCAAGGCATCGGCGACGGTAAACTCCAACTTTCTGGTCTTATTTCCGCCTCCGGTAAGGCCGAGAAGGTCGTCCCGCTTGATATAAATGTTCGGACCACCAAGGGCCTTGGAGAATCTTGTCAGTCTTTCGATGGGCGTGAACCCCTCCGTAAAGCGCCTTCGCGGAAAACGTGCTAGGTCCATTACATACCTCCGTCCTTTCTACAAATTTATCACGGCTTCAATTTCAATAGCGGCGCCTCTCGGTAAAGCGGCAACTAGGAGTACTTCTATGATAGTTTTAGTGAGAAAAATCCCTTCGGCGCCACAAGCCGTATATAAGCATTATCTTCTTTCCTCCGCATTTCTCTACGAGAAGATATTCTCCATAGTAGAGTGGTGTTTAAGTTCCTTCAAATGAAATGCTACATATATCCTAACTTGCCCAGCCTGGCCATGGCTTTCTCCTTATCCCGATCCCGTCTTCTCCCCGCCCTTTCCTCGGTAACAAGCACCATCTCTTAGAAGATGGTTTTGTACCCCACGGTAATAAGGATCAACACAAGCATGAGAAGGAGAATGAGGCGCAGGAGCTTCACAGGGCTTCTTAAGCTGACATAAGGACCCAGAAACGCCCCGACCACAGAACCCGACAAGACGAAAACGGTAATGAAAGGGTTAACATGCCCAACTCCAAATTTGGCCCCCAGCGTTCCCAGGGAGATAATCAGAATAATCAGAAGAGACGTCCCGATGGCAACTCGGAGGGGAATCTTGAGCACATATGTCATGAGGGGAATGATAATGAAGCCTCCCCCAACTCCCAAGAGCCCGGCAAGAGAACCAACACCCAGGCCCGTGGCAATTCCAGCAACCTTGTTGAAATCCCCCTTCCTGTAGTCTTCGTCCTCGAGCTTTTGTGGAATGAAAAGGAGGATTATAGCCTGTGATACAACGAAGAGGTAAATGATCTCGAGGGAGCGCGTCGACAGATAGACCGAGAGGAAGGAGCCCCCAAATCCCCCCGCAGCTCCCGTTATCCCGAGGATGAGACCAGCCTTCAAATCCACCATTCCCCCCCGGTAGTGGGTGAGCATTCCAGTTGCTGAAACGATGAGGACCTGGGCGAGGCTTGTTCCCGTGGCAAGCTTTAAGGTAACCCCACCGATGAATGTAAGGAGGGGGAGCATGATAACTCCCCCTCCCACTCCCAGGAGACCAGCCATGAAGCCACCAATGAACCCGATAAGCGGTAATACCCAAATGACGACATTTTCCATATTCCCTACGTCTCGCCCTCTGAGAATTTATGCGTCTTGATCTCGACCTTTTCCTCAAGGTGTTTGTAGTATTCGATGAGAATATCCAGGACTTCGGGCCGGCTAAACTCGGCGGGGGGCTTCTCACCCTCGGAGAGCATCTTCCGAAGTTTTGTGCCGCTCAGAATCAGGTGATTCTCCCTTCCATGAGGACAGCTCTTCTGGGATGCCATTCCCTGGCATTTGTAACAATAGAAGGTCCAGTCAATCTTGAGGGGCTTGATCACCAGCGCGCCCGATGGAATCTGGTTGAAGATCTCCTGGGCTTCAAAGGGGCCGTAGTACTCCCCAACTCCCGCGTGGTCCCGTCCCACAATCAGGTGACTTGCCCCATAATTCTGCCGGAATACTGCGTGGAGTAAAGCCTCCCGCGGACCGGCGTACCGCATCTCCAGGGGGTAGCCCTTTTGTATGACGCGCTCCTTCGGAAAGTAGTGTTCTACTAAGGTATCTATGCACTTGACCCGTACGTCGGCGGGAATGTCGCCCGCCTTCAACTTTCCGATGAGCTGATGGATGAAAAGCCCGTCGGAGATTTCCAGTGCGATCTTGGCTATGTATTCGTGGGATCGATGCATGGGGTTTCTGAGCTGCAATGCGGCAATAGTTCTCCAACCCCGTTCCTCGAAGAGCTTTCGGGTTTCCTCCGGGGTTGCATAGAGGTCCTTAAATTTTTCCGGATATTCGCCTTCGCTGAAGACTCTTACAGGCCCACCGATATTGATTTCCCCCTGAGCCATGACCTTGGCAACTCCGGGATGTTCCATATCATCGTTCTTGAATACGTGCTTGCACTCATGAATCTTGTCGATGGTGTATTTCCCCTCCACGCGTATGCTGCCCATGATATCGTTATTTTCATCGTCGATAAGTGCCGCTTCCTGGCCTTCCTTCAGGCCCTTGGCGGCCTCCTTGGTTACAGACAGGGTGATGGGAATGGGCCAGAAGATCCCACTGGCCATCTTCATCTCATCGCACACACCTTTCCAATCGGCCTTTCCCATGAAACCCTCCAGGGGGCTGAAGGCACCGATTCCCATCATGATGAGGTCATCCCTTTCACGGGTCGTCATTCGAATCTGAGGAAGGGATTTTGCCTTCCCAAAGGCCTCCTTCAGTTCTTCCTTCTTTACGAGTAAAGGTTTAAGTGTTCCTCCATGGGGCCTAACCAGCTCTCCCATAAAATTCCTCCTCGAGCCGCCAAGGGATGCTTTGTAAAATGAGTAGAGAATTTACTCCGTTAGCCACCTACCAAATCATTCGTCATGTCCGGCTCAAACGCCTTGGACCTCAGCATTTTACTTCCGCAATTTTTCCAGGAAATCTTTCACTTTTTTGTACCTTTCATTGGCCCCTTTGGTAAAAAACACCACCCGGTCAGGATTAGATTCCCAGGTCTGTTATTGGGACAAACACGAGCTTGCAGTCAAGAAAAAGCTGTCTTATGGTTGCCGTATCTTGCCGTATCGAATCCACCGATCACATTGTGCACTTTGGTTTTGTCAGAGCAAGAAGCCCCAACCAGGCCTAAAACTCCTGGGGCTTGATCGTGGAACTACAGTTATCTTCAACGTGGGTATTGTCTCGTTAGGTGATAGGTTTTAGGAGGCTTCTCAACGACTATGTGCCCCTTTCTTGTTACCATGTTTGGTCTCTTAGCTCAAGCGAATAACTACATATATCCTAACTTGCGCAGCCTGGCCATGGCTTTCTCCTTGTCCTGTCTTCTTCCCGCCCTTTCCTCGGTGTTTTCCAGATCCTGATCCCAGGCAGGAATATCGGATGACTTCAGGCTGGTGGTCTTCGCCCCCAATGAACGGTACCCCTTCTCATAAAGGGCACAATACGGGATGGTGAAGGCAGCGTAGGTATCCCAGAGATCCTTTTCGGTGAAATGCAAAATGGGACGAATCCGGGTATGTTCCGGCACCAAATGCTCGCCATCCTTATGGTCAAAGTATTCATCATCGAACCTGGCCGGATGTTCGTCCCACCGAAGACCCTGAAATATTCCCTTGATGTTATATCGCTCAAGGAACTGATTAAATACAGCCGTCTTCATCAGATGGTTCCCCGCATAGGATTCAGCCTCAAAGGGAAATTCCTCTTCCTTAAAATCTATCCGCTTAAGTTCTGCCTGGTTCCGCTCATTCAAATCCTTGACTCTTACGGGCGCACTTAAGGTAAAGTTAGCAGCCTTCAGCACGTCCTCATTGCGACACCACTCAAGCGGGACATTCCACTCCTTGGTCATCCTCTCAACAAACTCCTCGATCTCCTGAAATTCATCTCCTTCGCCGATGATCATCGTCTTGGGAAAGGGAATGCCTTTTTCCTCACAAACCTGACGGATGATCCAGAGGGTTAGAGAGCTGTCCTTTCCGCCGGTCCAGGTTATGCCCAGTTCCTCAGGTTTAAACTTATCTAGGGCCTGTTTTACAATTCCATTTGAGATCTCGACCAGCTTTGCGCACTGTCTTTTTCTCTTTTCCCTGATTATTTTTGTAAGCGGCATCTCGAAACTCCTTACGTTAAATTTTCAAATACGTTGCCTTTTCTCCTGGGATAGGGGAGAAGCAATTCCCTCTCCCGGACCTGGCAACAAGTTACTGTTATTCGGTTACATAGCCTAAGCGACGTAGACGTTCCTGTACGGCTTTTTTCTCTTCCGCAGGCATCTCACGCCGCTGAATCCCCCTCGGCTCAGCCCTGTAAAGGTCATTACACTGTTCACGGATAGTCTTGAGCCATTTGGGGGCGTGGTACTTGAGCCTGTCGATCAGGTTATTCTGTTCCCTGGGATCTTTCTTCAGATCGAAGAACTCCTCATACATCGAAGAAGCGTACCGTATGTACTTCCAGTTTTCCTCCCTGAGGGCTTGCCGAGCGCCCATGCCGTATGCCGACCATACAGTTTCAGCATAAGCCCTCTTCCCGTGTCCCCTCAGGTTTTTCATGGATGGGACGAGGCTCTCTCCGTCCATGGGTGGATCGATCTTACCCATGGGAAATCCGAGGAGATCGAGCACAGTAGGGGCTATATCGATGGATCTCACTTGACCCTCAATGACTTTTCCTCGGGCGTTTTGGGGTATGTTGGGTGCTTTTATGATGAGGGGTATCTTGAGATCCACGTCATAGAGGCTCGAGTGTGTATTGGCCAGATCACCGACGTCTACGGGATCATAGATGTAATCCCCAAAAGGCCAGCATTCTTGCCTCAGGCTGGTCCCGTGATCACCGGTAATAATGATCAGTGCGTCATCATAGAGATCCAGCTCCTTCAATGTTTTTATCACGCTCCCAATGACTTCTTCGTCGGCAAGCTTTATCTTCGCATCGTAATAAGCGCTCTCCGGGTACTCATCCTTTTTAATCCTACCGGATTTAACGAGGTAGCTCTCGGAACCGGTATGGGTCTCGTAGAACTGGTTATACAGGTAGAAATTTCCCTTGCTGTTCTTCTTGAGGAAATCAACGTTCTCGTCAACATACCTTTTCCCAACGGGTTTGGAATGAAATCTCTCATCGACCTCAACACCGAGGGCCTGCCAATGCTCAACGCCATCTCCCCACGTGTCAAGGGCATTGGGGTCAGTGGGCTCAACAAATATATCGAAGCCTTGATTCATCCCTATGCCGGATCCCGCGACACTCTGACTCATGCAACCTTGGGTCTTGAAGCCAGCCTTTCGGAGATATTCCTGGAGTAAAGGCGCGGTAATGTAAGAATACGGATCCCTAACCCCTGTATAAGGGCCCATCATTCCAGTCCAGAGGACTGGTGTGGCCGCCCCTGTGTACGAGCTCCCTGATATGGCCGTCTTGAATACCGCCCCGTCCTTGGCAATTTCCTCAATGTTCTTCTGTTTCCGATGGTATCCATTTACCGATAGGTGGTCTGACCTCACCTCATCAAATTGGAAAATGTACACACACTTGGGCCTTCTCGTTTCCTTTGCCATGATCATTTTCCTCCTTATTTGTTGGGATTCCAAACGTAAGCTAAATGCGCCGTTCTCATTGGACAAATATGGTTTCCTGGGCTTCAATCAGGGATTTGCCCCTCTCCTAATCCTGGGCTTCAGTTTCTCCTTCATTTCCTCTGCTCGTGGCGATGTATTGACGATGTTGTTCAACTCCCTTGGATCATCATTAAGGTCGTACAGCTCCCAGGAGTCATTTCTCTCTTGATAGATGATCTTCAGATTGTTCTCCCGATAGAAATGTACTTCTTTATCAGCACCTTTTTCGGTGCTGCCATGTTTGTCGATGGATTCGCCATAAACGCCTCTGGCCGGATAGTCCTCAAGGGGAAGCAAGGAGTGTCCTTCAAAGGAACCGACTGGATCAAGGCCGAAAAGAGATACGATAGTCGGGGGAACATCGATGATACTGACAACCGTTTCACATACGTGCCCCTTATCCATGGATGGGTCGTATATGATGAGCGGTACATCTACGAGTTCCGAATACATCTTTCCATCATGGGATAGCCCCCCATGCTCGCCGAACTCGTCCCCGTGATCCGAGGTTATCATCACAACTGAATCCCTCAAGAGATCCATCTCTTCCAAAATACCGAAGAATTCCTCCGTTGCATCATCCATTTCCCGAACGTGAGCCAAATAGAGCTTCCTGAGAAGTTCCACAACATTCTTATCCGAGGCGTCTCTCTTGTGGAGGACATTCGTAAAGAGATCAAACATCTCATCCGCGCTCATATCAATAGAGGGATCGACGAGGTCGATATATTTTCTATCGGGGACGTAGGGTTCATGAACATCCATGTAGTGAAGCCACAGGAAAAATGGCGTACTCGTCCCCTTATCCTTCTGCGCCATAAGCCAGTCTTTTACCTTATCGTTCAAGGCCGAGGCCTTAATATAGGGAGTCTCGTCGTCAACTTCTTCGTCGGAGGAATCGTAGAACGTGTCCCATCCCTTGTTCCATCCGAAACAGTCCCATAGGTAGGCATTAGAATGGAACGCAGCCGTTGAAACCCCCCCATATTGAAGCACCTCGGAAACCAAAACCCTCTTGCTGGAAAGGCTTTCCTGAAGCTTTTCCTCTTTTGCATATTCAAGGTAGTAGGAAGAGGTAAGTATTCCGGGAAATGATGCCTGCGTATAGGGGCCAGTTGATTGGGCGTTGTCGAACTTGATAGACTGCCCCTGGATTGAATCGATAAAAGGCGTCAATCCGCCTTCTCCTCCGTAACAGCCCAAAGCATCTTTCCTCAGTGTATCAATGGTCAACAGAATCACATTTCTATTCATTTGGATTGCCTCTCATTGCCCTCATGCGTGACCGAAACCATGGTATAAAGCAAGTAATCTCATGTCAAATTCATAAATTTCATCACTAGCATAACAAAAAGTTATGACTTCTCTCAGCCGAAGGTTGTGTCTCCAGGGATGTTATTACTGATGGATGGGGTCGATCAAATGGGTGGGAGCGTAAGTTCCCCTTTTTCAATGAATTTAAAAATGTATTCCAGGAACATGCGCTCTGGCTTTGAAAATTTCTTTCTTTTGAAGTGGGAGATATAAAACTGCTGGATTGGATCGAAATGAGGGACGGACAACGTCTGCAAAAGACCCCACCGGACTTCCTGTTCAATGGTGCACCAGGGGAGGATCGAAAATCCCAACCCACACTGAAGGGACAATTTAATGGCCTCGGTGTTGTTGAGCTCCATCTTGGGAGTGAGCTTTACAGGCCTATCTTTGAACCATTCCTCGTTAGTCTCCCGTATATCGGAGCCTTTTTCCCGCCCTATAAACGGGATTTTCTCAAGTTCTTTCCAGCTCGTCGCCCTTTTTTTTAAACCTATTTTTGGACCGATAACGACCTTGAGTCGATCTCTATAGAAGGGATGAATGGCGAGGGAAGGTTCGTTGGGAACCACACCGATAAAACCAAAGCTGACATCTCCCCTTTTGATCGCTTTGATAACATGATCGGTGTTATCCATGAACATCTCAAAGTTTAGGTCCGGATAAACATCTCCAAACAATTTTACGAATCTCGGAAGGACATAAATCCCTAATGTGAGATTAACCCCAAATCTCAGAGTTCCCTTTACCTGGCCCCTCTGTTCATTCAACACGGCATGGGATTCGTTATAGAGCCCGAGGATTCGATGGGCGTAGTTCAGAAGAACCTTTCCATCATCCGTGAGGAATAACTTGTTCCTTTCCTTTTCGAAAAGCTTCACTCCATACTCTTTCTCCAAAATCCTTAACTGTTTGGTGACCGCAGGTTGCGTCAAAAAGACTTCCTCGCTTGCCCTTGTAATACTGTTATGCTTGACAACTGCAATGAAGGTCTTCAATAAGTCGATTTTCATTGTATGTTACTTCAAAATCGGGCCTTTTCCTCGATTACTCGGAATGGCGTATGCCTGTTACTGAGTTTCACCGACTGTGATCGCGAAAAATTCGTTGAACTGATGTAGTAAGCTCATCTTCACCGCACGAACTATTCGATTTTCCAGCTATTTAAGCATATCCACGTATGCAGTCAAGGTTGTATCTCATGTTTATCCGATTATGGAGGCCTATGACTCATGAGGATTCAGGGAGGGGGCGTTCATTTCCTTACCCTCGTAAATTTTCAGGGACGAGGCAATACAAGAAATTCCCGAAAAGCTCAGCTCATGAAGACGAAGGATACCAGCTCCCATGTGTTACATAACCTTATTGCCCAGTTCCTGAGGTTTCGGTTTTCTCCAAGGGATAGACCCAGCTCATGGTCCCTCCGGTCAAATTTTTCACCCGGGTAAATCCCTTCTGCGTCAAGATCCGTGTCGCCAGGTAAGAGCGGAGGCCTGTGCGACAATATATCACGGTTTCCCTCTCCTTATCGAGTTGGTCAATATGATCCCGAAGGCGATCCAAGGGGATGTGGATAGCGCCGGGGATCATTCCTTCTTGGAGACATTCCCTTCTTGATCGGACATCGATGAGGACAAAATCTCCGCGACTCTCAATTTTCTCGTTGAGCACCGTTGGCGTGATGGGAACCCAGTCCCCTTCAAAGAAATTCTGCCCGACAGCCCCGGCGATCACCACGGGATCACGGGCGGCCGAATAGGGGGGTGCGTAGGCAAGGTCTAGATGAAGGAGCTCATCCAAAGGCATCCGATGATATATCGCTGTGGTCAACACATCGATCCTTTTGTCCACACCCTCCTCCCCGATGACTTGGCCCCCGAGAAGTCGGCCCGATGCTTGATCGGTAATCGTCTTCATGTGCAGGGGTTTTGAGCCGGGGTAGTATCCGGCGATGTGGCCCGGATGGATGAATGTCACGAGGGGATCGAAACCCGATTGCTGTGCCTCCCTTTCCGAAAGCCCGGTCTTTGCAACGGTCAAGTCGAAGACCTTGAGAATCACCGTTCCCAGGAAACCCTTAACCGCTATCTTTCTTCCTAGGGCGTTGGCTCCAGCGGCCCTGCCTTGTTTATTGGCGGCAGATCCCATGGGTGTAAAGAAGGGTTCACCCGTTACCCGGTGAATGGACTCCACGCAGTCCCCCGCCGCGAAGATATCGGGATCGCTGGTCTGCATGAACTCATTGACCTTAACCCCGCCCGCTTTGCCGATTTCTAAACCCGCTTCCTTCGCCAAAGACACATTAGGCTTTACACCCAAGGAGAGAATCACGAGATCGGCCTTCAGGGTTATATCCCCCTCCGTGTGTACAACCCCGTCACCGTTTCGAGTCTCAATTGCCTTCAACCCCTGGGAGAGGTGGAACTTCACTCCTTTCGCCTCGGCGTGCTGGCGGACAAGCTCCGCCATATCCCAGTCCAGGAAAGGGAGAATTTGGTCTAATTTCTCAACAATGGAAACCTTCAAACCTTTGAGCATGAGGTTTTCCATCACTTCTATCCCGATGAGGCCGCCACCCACGATGACCGCTTCATGAGGATGTCTCTGCTGCACGTATTGGCAGACGAGATCCATATCCTCTAGGGTCTTGAAGGTGAAGACGAAGGGCAGGTCAACCCCTGGGAGCGGGGGGATCACAGGTGATGAGCCGGGAGAGAGGATGAGGCGATCGTAGGATTCTTCTTCTAGGGTCCCTCTCTCCACATTTTGAACCACCACTGCCTTGCGTGACCGATCGATCCGGACGACCTCCCTGTGAGTCCTGACGTCCACCCGAAACCTCCGGTAGAAAAGCTTTTCCGTGACGATGAGGAGACTGTCGCGGTCTTCAATTACACCCGATAGGTAGTATGGAAGTCCGCAGCTAGCATACGCGATATCCGAGCCCTTCTCGAACATAATGATTTCGGCGTCTTCAGAACATCGACGGGCCTTTGCCGCAGCGGACGCGCCTCCAGCAACACCTCCAACAATCACAATTTTGGGCTTTCCCATGCTCAATAACCTCCGCCATTCGGTTTCATAGCTTATTATATCATCCTATCCGTGGAAGCGATCACGAAGTACATAAGGACAAGGGGCGAATTTTGGGAAAGGGTCCAGACCAAAAAATCTTAATGAGTCTTAAATCTTCAATCTCCGATGATATTCGGGAGATTCAAAGACCTCGGAGTTGACAATATTGGGCGGCCTTTTCCCGCTTAGAATGGCGATTGCATTCTTTGCTGCTACGACAGCCATCTGTCCGCGGGTATCCTCTGTGGCACTTCCAATGTGGGGCAGCAAGACGACGGTTTCCAGTTTTGCGAGCCCTGGACTAAGAAGGGGTTCCCTTTCGTAGACATCCAGTCCCGCGCCGGCGATTTTCCCTTTTCTGAGCGCTGAGACCAAAGCCTCCTCATCCACCACCGGCCCCCGGGACGTATTGATGAGGATCGCGGTGGGTTTCATTAGATCGAGCTCCCGCTTCCCGATGATATGGTGCGTCTCCTCGGTCAGGGGACAATGAAGCGTGACGAAATCACTCTCGGTCAAGAGGTCACCGAGTTCCCTATATTCCACCCCCTTTGTTTTCTCAATGGTCTCCTTCATGGGGGGATCGTAGGCTCGTACATTCATCTTGAAACCGCGACTTCTCCTCATCACCGCCTTACCTATTCTGCCAAAACCGATGATTCCCAGGACTTTTGGCCTGTTGGAACCCCCAGGTCCGATATCGCATCCCATAAAGGACTTGCCACCAGGCCCTTTCCATTGACCTGAGACCGTATAATTATGTGCCTGTGCGATTCTCCTCGCTGTTGCCATGAGCAGCGTCCAGGCAAGGTCCGCTGTGGTCTCGGTCAGGACTCCGGGGGTGTTGGTCACGGGGATACCGAGTTCGGTCGCAGATACCATATCGATATTGCTATATCCCACCCCGAAGTTCGCGATTCCCCGGAGATTTGGATTTCCCAGCAAGACCTCTTTGGGAATGGACAGGAGTGCACTTGGAAGGAGGACGTCCGCCCTCCGTACGCCTTCCATCACCTCTTTAAGGGTTGGGAGTTCACCCCTGGGCCCATGAAGGAAGGCAATCTCCGCCTTTGACTTTCTCAGCACCTCTCTCCCAATTTCAGGCATTCGGAATGGGACGAAAATCCTTCGAGACTTCATCACAATCCTCCTCTGATTTCGTGTTGTACAGGGATTGTTTTTCGTAAACTGACACCATCGATAACCAATTTAGAGAAAATTTTCAAGAATTATGGCAAGAATACAACCGCAGGAGGGATTTGTCCATTGACTATGTGTTTATCCCTCTCGCATTATCGTACGGAGGGCTAGATCACATTTAGGCCCCCGACATTGCTCTTCTCTTCGATTGGGCGCGAAGGCCTTCCACCATTATATTTCCTTATCAATAGAGGATTTGTTTATCAATCGAATGCATTTCTCAGGCTTTTTTCATATATTTAACATAGTCTAACGATCCTTGAAGGAAGGGCCTCATCTTGAAATACCTGTTCCATATTGTCATTTTTTCCGGAATAGCTCTCGGCTTCATTTTTCCCCAGCTCCACGTATATAAGCCATGTGTCCCCTGGATGGTCGGCTTGGTGTTGTTTCTGAATTTTCTCGAAACGGAATTGAAGTGGCAAAGATTTTTTCGGGGAGAATTACTCGTTACGGGTTCGCTCTCAGCACTATTCATGCCGGTCCTAGTGTACTATGTGCTTTCGAAAGGTCTTGATCCGGGGTATCGCATCGGATTGTTGTTAACGGCAATGGCTCCGAGCGGGATCATGATGTTTGCCATCAGCAGGTTTATCCCGGATAAGGATTACAATCTCATACTGAGTAACTTCCTCTTCACCACCTTCGGTTCAATTCTATACATCCCGTTCATGGTCAAATGGTTGGTCCATACGGCAGTTCCCATCGAAATACAGCGCCTCTTTTTTCAAACAGCCGCCCTCGTTCTCATTCCCTATGCTGCCAGCGAATTCATGAAAAAAGTCTTATCGGCACATGCTGCTGCCATCATCAAGAGGTATGCCCAAGGCGTTATTTTGATCGTGGTATTTGTCATCGCCTGCGTTTCAATAAGCGCCGCGGCACAGGAGCTCGTGTGGGACCAAACCCTTATAAAACTTGCCCTCCTGGTGTTATCGATATTTCTCCTCCAGGGAGGAACGGCTTACCTTGTTGGTCTCGTTCTCTGGGATAGGAGTATCAGGAATACCCTCGCGATGATCGCTTCTTCGCGGAACAATCACTTTGTGTTGGGCATTGCGATTATGAATTTCCCTCCTATCGTCGTGGTTCCCTGCATGCTCGGGATCATTTTTCACCATACAACCAATGCATTCTGGGTCTGGCTTTTCCGGAAATAGAGACACGCTCATTAGAATGTCCACGGTTAAGGACGAAGAAGATAAATACCCCCATGTGCGGAGTGCCTTTGATGAAGTTCCATGGGACTGGCTTTCCCTTCCGAAAACAGAAGAAGATCTAAGCTGTCCCTGAGAAACTCCCTCTGCGGATGATTCCCGATTATTCTTGCGCCGTCTGAGCAAGGAAAGAGAAGGGTATCCGGGGGGAAGTTGCACGTTACTGTGGGGGTTGCAACTTCAAAGGAGTGGCTCTCCCCCGTACGGCCTGATATGGGAGGCCGGGTCTGACTTGGAAGGGCCCGAAGGGTATGAAAAATGTAGTTTTTTTCATTTGACAAAGGGTTATGATACTGGTATGTAGTTTACCGTCAAAACCTGCTAGGGTGCTACGACCCTACGAAATCCAAAAGGAAAGGAGGGATTGGAAGAGGATATCATAATTGAAAGCGAATTGATGCTTCTGAGAAGAAAGGAGGATATTAAATGAAACCATCTCGGTTACTTTTATTCGTCGCTATTTTCATCCTCGGCATTGCCGTGACCAGCGCGCAAGCTGTCACGGAGATCCACTGGTGGCACGCTATGGGTGGTCGGCTTGGCGAAAAAGTCAACGCCATAGCTGCCGGCTTTAACAAGTTACAGAACAAGTATCAGGTGGTTGCGACGTACAAGGGGAGCTATCCGGATACCATGACTGCTGGCATTGCCGCGTTCCGCGCAAAGAATCCCCCCCACATTCTGCAGGTCTTTGAGGTGGGAACTGCGAGCATGATGGCGGCAAAGGGGGCTATTAAACCGGTTTATGAGGTGATGGGAGAATCTGGACTCCCCTTTGATCCAAATGCCTTTCTTCCTACCGTAACCGGTTACTACACCACCCCCGATGGCAGGATGTTGTCCATGCCCTTCAATAGCTCGACACCTGTCCTCTACTATAATGTGGAGGCTTTTGAAAAGGCGGGGCTCGATCCCAACAAGCCGCCGAAGACCTGGCCCGAGGTCGCTGACTATGCACGGAAACTGGTTAAGGCGGGGTATCCCGCTGGCTTTTCAACGGCATGGATCTCCTGGATCCACATTGAGAACTTCAGTGCATGGCATAATGTGCCCATTGGAACCAAAGCCAATGGCTTTGGGGGGTTGGATACCGAGTTCACGTACAATAGCCCGCTCCATGTGAAGCATATTCAGCAACTGGCTGATTGGCAGAAGGAAAAGATTTTCATTTACGGCGGGCGTCGGAACTTGGGGAATGCCAAATTTTCCTCGGGTGAAGTTGCGATGTACACCGAATCCTCGGCAGGATACGCAGGGTTTAAGAAAACCTGCAAGTTCCCGTTCCGTACGAGCATGCTGCCCTACTGGCCGGATGCGCCCGGAGTTCCCCAAAATACTATCATTGGTGGGGCAAGCCTCTGGGTCATGGCTGGTCATCCGCCTGAGGAATACGCAGGTGTTGCAACGTTTTTCAGCTATCTCTCCTCGCCCGCTGTTCAGGCTGATTGGCATCAGTTTACGGGATACTTGCCCATCACCACGGATGCCTACCACGTGACAAAGGGACAGGGGTTTTATGAGAAGAATCCAGGGACGGAAACCGCGTTGAAGCAGATGACCCTGAACAAACCGACCGAGAACTCCAAGGGGTTGCGATTCGGCAACTTCGTGCAGGTGCGCGGCATTAACTATGACGCGCTGGAAGCCATCTTCGCTGGCAAGAAGACGGCGCAGCAGGGGCTGAGCGACGCGGTTGCTGCTGGGAACAAGCTATTGCGCAAGTTTGAAAGGGCGAACAGATAGCGGTCCGTAAGTCGAGTTGGGCCCGCCCACAGGGATGGGTGGGCCCAACTATTCTTAATTATAGTCTCGAGGATTTCTTGTGGAAAAGCGAGTTGTCTTCAGACAAAAGGTTCTGCCCTATCTCCTTGTAGCTCCACAAGTCATTATCACCCTCATTTTCTTTATCTGGCCAGCCTCACAGGCACTCTATCAGTCAGTCTTGCAGGAAGATCCTTTTGGACTCTCATCGACTTTTGTCGGTCTGACCAACTTTGGCGACATCTTTACCGATAATATCTATCTCCGCTCCATTCAAGTGACGACGATCTTCAGTTTTTCGGTGGCGGCCATCGCCATGTCCACGGCTCTCCTCTTTGCGGTGATGGCTGATCGGGTCATTCGAGGCGCGACCACTTACAAAACATTCATCATTTGGCCTTACGCCGTCGCTCCCGTAGTAGCCGCGGTGCTGTGGTATTTCCTCTTTAATCCGACCGTGGGGATGATCGCTTTCTATCTCAAGATCGTTGGGTATGAGTGGAACCACACCCTAAAAGGAGGNNAAGCGGCGGCCATTGATGGCGCTTCACCGGCGAAACGATTTTGGACGGTTGTGTTTCCCTTACTATCGCCAACCGTCTTCTTCTTGATCGTGGTCAATATTGTCTACGCTTTCTTCGACACCTTTGGTGTGATTCACGCCATCACCGAGGGTGGGCCAAATGAGGCCACAAACATCATGGTTTACAAGGTCTATCACGACGGCTTTCTCAGCCTGGACCTCGGGGGTTCTGCAGCCCAGTCGGTTATCCTGATGATTGTCGTTATTTCACTTACGGTTATTCAGTTTCGTTACATCGAGAGAAGGGTGCACTACTAAAGGAGTGATTGATGGTTGAACATCGCCCTTGGCTTACTTTCTTGACGCACGCGGTGCTCATCGT
>JABAOH010010595.1_pt1 | contig 50193 bp, 34 predicted proteins | sample 7062181 | NCBI WGS metagenome assembly JABAOH01 (sample SAMN14538630, study PRJNA623070) | marine sediment metagenome | biome: marine biome [ENVO:00000428]; feature: marine pelagic biome [ENVO:01000023]; material: deep marine sediment [ENVO:00002113]; isolation source: pool of 5 deep marine... | reverse complement strand
TTTTCTACCGTAGATAATTCTCTGGTGAAATAGAAGGTGCCAGGTACTTTATTCCAAAATAGAAAATTCTGACCCTTCGCCGCAGGCGTTTTAAACTTGCCCGCAGGGCACCTTATCTCTCCTACCGCACGGGCACTCTTAAAACCTATTGCCCTCCGTGCGGATCTACTAAACCATATTTTTATCTCCAGGATGGGCAGTAATACCTATGAGCTAAAAAAACGTTTAGCCTGCCCATCCTGCAACTCCTATGCCTTCGGCGACCAGGGGGCTCTTTTGAAAAACCGCCCCCTGGACCCCCACAAAACTTTTCATACACGGTCAGTCATCGTACTATGCTTCATAAGGGTATTTCCCATTGGTACCATTTTTTTTCTTATCTTCTTCTCTTCGTGCCCCTTCGTGTACCTTCGTGGCTAAAAAAAACAGAAGCTTATTTATCTCCATTGCAGGCATTAACTAACTGCTCGATGGCGGTGACAACCATCAACTCGGCATGACCCCGCGGTTTCTTTGCATCCTGAAGAACTTTCTTGTTTTCTTCTATCCATCCAGGACCGGGCTTTTTCCCTTTCAATATATATTCCACCGCCTGCAATCCAATATCGGCAATTTTCGCCAGGTCCTTCGAAAGGGTTTCAATTTCTTTTAACACCGGGGAATTCACGATCACTGGCTGTAAATTTTGATGATTTTCTTTCCACAGCTTAAGGTCCTTAATCAGAACTTCTGCGGCCTCTTTGGTGCGGTTGCCCTTCACAAATGCCGCTGCCTGCTTTCGGAATATGCGGGCCTTTTTAGCATCTGGCAGTGCTGCATCCACCACGCGGGTTAATGGGGAGAAAAAAGTATATGTAGCCCCCTGGTGGTGGCGGGCGTATAGTTTTAACGGTTCCATCACATCTACCAACACCTTTAGTGCCGTGGTATCTTTTCCATTGGTCAACCGGCGCAGTATCATCGCCTGGTTTTTGATATGAGTCAGCCCCAGTTCCTCCAATTGGAAACTGATAATGTCCAGGCGCCGGTACATATCATCGACATCGTTGACCTGGGCCGAAGACCAGAATCGCTCGGCAATAGCAGCGGTTCGGGGCCAGATGCGGGAATCTATAGTCTCAGGCGAAATCAATTCCGCCCACATGGTGGCTTCACCACCCAGGATGCGTTTCTTTTCTTCCGGGGTCAAATTCGAATCTTCCGGGATGGGATCATTCAGATAATGAAAATCCGTGGGCTGGGCCAGGTCAATGTAGTAGCCATTGGAAAGAATACTGTTGTATCCTTTTTTAGCTGCTTCCCGGAGGGCTTTTTTCCCACGCCAGGATTGAATCACAATAGTGTTGGGCAGTTCGGGTTGAAATATCTCATCCCAGCCCACCATTTTCTTTTTGTATTTGGTTAAGATTTTAAGTATCTTTTTGTTAAAATAAGCCTGGAGTGCGTGGTTGTCTTTAAGATTGTGCTTTTGCTTAAACGCCTGTATTTTGGGATTGGCGTCCCAGTGTTTACCGTTATTTTCATCACCGCCGATATGAAAATACTCATCGATAAAAAGAGCACTCATTTCTTTGAAAAATTTATTGAAGAATTTATAAGTGGCTTTGATGGTAGGGTTAAAGGTAGGGTCTTTGATGCCATATTCCCTCTCAATGGTATAGGGGCCGGGAGCGCTGCCCAGTCCAGGATACCCTACCAGCCAACTGGTAGAATGCCCGGGGATATCGAATTCCGGCATCACCCGAATACCCCGGTCTGCTGCATAGGCAATAATATCCCGTATTTGGTTTTGTGTATAATATAAACCATCAGAACCCAATTGGTGCAGCTTTGGGAATGTTTTGCACTCAATACGAAACCCCTGGTCTTCGGTAAGGTGCCAGTGGAGAACATTCATTTTCACCGCTGCCATACCCTCCAGGTTGCGCTTGATTACTTCCACCGGCATAAAATGGCGGCAAGAATCAATAAGAAGCCCCCGCCAGACAAAACGCGGCCGGTCTTCGATCATCACTGCCGGAAAATAATACCCCTCCTTATCCGCACGCACAAGTTGCAGTAACGTCTCAAGACCCCGTAAAATACCAATATCAGTTTCTGCGTTCAATTGAATGTATTCAGGGGTTACCATCAGACTGTAGGTTTCATCTTCGCCCAACCGGAGTCTTCCCTCTCGTTTGAAACGAATCCGCAAAGCAGTCTCCAGGGATTTGGATTTGATGTGAATTTTATTATCAGTGAAAAATAGCCCGGTTCGACCTGCCAGCCGCTTCAGCATACGCCGCACAGCCCTGGCAGCCCGTCCTGTATCAGCTTTTGTTTTTTTTTCAATCCCGGCGGTAAAAGATACTGTCACTGGAAATTTCCCCTCCTGCACGGCAACCTGTGCCGGCAAGGGCATTAAATTTAAACGTGCTATTTTTTCCCCTTGTCCCTCTGCACTGTACCATAATAAAAAAAGACATGCAATAATCGTCAGGTATTTTGTATATTTCTTCACCTCATGCTTCTCCAGTTTGAGCTCCTCGTCACATACTTAAAAAAGTGACATTATTTTGGATTCTCTCTATAACTTCTTCTCCAATAGGTCTGTAAAAAGGTCTATGTGCTGTTTTTCTTCAGCCTCCAGTGTTGAGTAGACCTTATTCATGGCAAGTTCTTTGTATTTCCCTTTCATGCGGAAGTAAAGGTCGTAAAGCTTGGCTTCCAAAGCAATGGCAAATTCCAGCACACGTTTCAAGTCTTGCTTCCGGGCCCAGGCCAGTACGTCATTGAGTTTCATCTGGCCTTCCATCAATTGCTCCATTTCATCTTCGGACAAATATTTGCTGTAAAACGGTGTCACTGCATCAGCAGTGGTACCTGTGATTTCATAATACAAATTGGTGATGACTTTTTGGTGGTTTTTTTCTACCTCTTTCAGGCCAACGTAAATCTTTTTTGCATTTTCATCTTCCGTATGATCCGCCATCGCCTCATAAAACCGCCGCGTTCCTTCTTCCAATGCCCAGGCCAGCAAAAGAACATCTTCCGCTTTATCCACTTTTTCAAAATAGGCCATTCCCGTCTCCGGTGGGCCTTCTACAGCCAGCCCATTCCAGGCATTGAAACCACCTTTTAAATTATAGGCAGCTTCAAAACCTCCATCCTGTAAGATCGAAGCCGCTGCCCGGCTCCGGCCGCCAATAGCACAGTACGCAATGATAGGTTTCCTTGGGTCTAACTCACCAATCCGTTCCGGCAATTGAGCAAGAGGAATTAATACCGATCCCGGGATATGCCCCCGCTCATACTCCTTAGGCTGACGCACATCCAGGAGACAAAATTCCTCCGGTTTCTTGCCTTTAATCATTTCACGCACTTCATCCGGCGTAATCGTTACCACCGGCTTAAAATAATTTATCAAACTCATCATTCACCTCTTTTCTTATTTTGCCTCCTGCGTCCAGCCCCTCGGCGAGGGGGGCCGCAGAAGGTCCTTCGGACCATCTCGAAGGCTTCCTTACCAGAACCAACCGATTAGGCGTCCTTTTTTGACATTGAAAGCAATTAATACAAAAAGCCCCGTTTCAGATGGATGAGGAAGCCTTCAGCTTACTTAACTTCTTATCTTCTCAACTTCTTAACTTCCTCCTTTTTGCCCTGGACCCCCCGCAAAAGCTTTTCATACATGGTCAGTCATCGTACCACGCTTCTTAACATATTACCCCATTGAGGCCGCATTACTACATTCCACTTTATCATCCAACTCGTTAGACAGCTGAAATACTCTCATGAATTTCCTGTCGATCCGGTCTTTTATTTTAAATGCAAGTTTACCTGCAAAAGTCAGTGATTTGCGGTTGAAAATGCCGGTGTCATCTCCCATATTCAGGATCAGCAGGTAGACTTCCTGGGGTTTAAAGGTTTGAAAATCACCGCCGGAAAGGGCCGCATACAGGTTTTCCATAAGAATGGGATTCTCCCGTACTGCATAGACACCTACTTTATCAAGGGGGCGGGGCTTAAAGCTGATGCAGTCTCCACCCCCAAAGATTTCCGGGTACTTTATTGACTGCAAATACTCATTGACCAACAAACCACCGTCATCTCCCGTGGGAATCCCGGATTCCTTGAACAGGTCCGACGGTTTCGTACCTGTAGCCACAAATGCGAAATCAAAAGGAATCTCCCGCCCGTCTTCCAGGAGAAATTTTTCTTTTGTATTCTCCTTCACCGGCATATCCTCTTCCAGTGCGATTCCTTTGGCATTCATACTTTTAACAGCTAATTTCCTGACCCTGGGAGGAAAGCGGTGCAGTAGTTTTCCCCTGGAAATCATGGTGATTTTCGTTTTTGACTCTACTTTCATATCGGCAGCGATGCGCCAGACATTGTTTACCATTTCCACACCGGCAGCACCACCCCCAATCACTGCGATATTCAGCGGGCCTTTTTTTAACGCCTCCATAATTTTACACCGTGCAATAAACATATTCTCTACGGGTTTAACTTTGAAAATATTGTCATAGGATGCATCCACCGGACCGGTAGCAATCTCACTGCCGGTATTAAAAGAAACTACATCATAATCCACGGTTTTACCGTTTTTTAATTGAATCGTCCGCTTTCCCGGGTCAACGGTTATTGCTTTATCTTCAATAAATTCACCCCCACGGGACTCAGTCAACCGCTTAACATTAAAACGAACTTCCTGGGGTGTATAGACCCCGGACAGCAACCCCGGTCCCATACCGGAATAGTAATGATAAGAGCCTGCGCTGATAACCGTAACCGTATGCCCGTCACCGGTATAACGGGATAAATTCGTTATCGCTGTTAAATGTGCATGTCCCGCACCGATAAATACCAGCCGTTTGCCCATTTGATTCTCCATAATTAAAAAATTTTTTTCTCATTCCCCTTATTTTAAAAAAATAGAAAAAAAATGTAAACAAAAATCTTTTCTTCTTTGTGTATCTTCGTGATTTTTACCGCATTGTAAATGCCTTCGTGGCTAAAAAACTACTCTCTTCTTTTCACCATCTGGGCAGGAATCCCCACGTTGATGGTATAGGGTCGAATGCGCTTGTGGACCAGGGACGCTGCACCGATGATTGCACCCCTGCCAATACGTACACCATCCAGGACCGTGGAGGACGCTCCAATCCAGATATCGTCGTCCAGGATTATACCTCCTTTTGACACGCACGGTTGGAGCCAGATGGGAATATCCCTGCGGTCAAAGGAATGATTACCTCCAGCGATCATGTAGACGTTACCCGCGGTAAAAACGTATTTACCTATTTTAAAAACACTCTCGGAAATAATGATATTGTTGGGCCCGATGTTGGAATAATCGCCGATCTCAATATCTCCTCCCTTGCAGCTAATGACGGTGTTCCGGCCGATTAGTACATTATTGCCAATCTTCAAGCCGTTGTTATCTTCGCCTTTGGCATCGATGACCGTATTATCGTCAAACACCACACTTTCACCGATTTCGATCTTTTTGGGGTGACGAATGGTCATATTCCTGCCAAAAACAACTCCTTTCCCAACCTTTTTAAAAAGTGTAGGAAAAAAAAGTTTTCTCAGGGCAAACCCCAGGGCAGTAGGTACCCGGGAAAAAAACAGCATAATTAATTCATACTTGAGAAAATAAAAAAAGGAAACCTTTCCCAGGAAAAATTCTTTATACTTTCTAATGGTTCCTTTTTTCTTATCCAGCAGGTCCTTCTGACCGCCGATGTATTGGTCAATTTCTTTTTCTTTATTTTTACTTTTCGTATTTTCGTCTTTCATGCCAATATCCTACACTATTTTATCATTAATTTCAATCTAATAAAGCATCCTGGCTCTTTTTTCACACCACGAAGTCAGTTATCAGATATTAAGGAACCACAGATTACACAGATTACGCAGATTTTTTTATTTTTTTTCTGCGAAATCTGTGGTTTCTCTTTTAAAAATGAGGACTTTGACGAGTCCCTGGCCGTGGGGCGCCGAGGGTTGAAAAATGATAATATTTGCCATATAATAGTCATGTGTTTAGAAAACAATTCCCCTGTTATCAAAGGAGGATAAGCAATGAAACGATTTTCAGTAATTACAGTAATATTGGGTGCCGCTTTTGCCTTTGTGGCAATGGCGGTTTTTGTGCATGGAGCCCAGCCGCCGGGCGAGGTCCTGGAGTACGAAGTAATATCTGTTGAACCCCAAAGCTGGGTAGTCACTGCCAGGGAGACCGCCACAGGAAACGTGGTGAAGTTCCGGCTGCCCCCGGCGGTTTTCAAGGGGCAGACCTTTGATGCCAACCTGGGTTCGGTGAAGCGTGGACAGCGTTTCTCAGTCCAGGGGCCAAGGAATGCCCGGCTGAGCCAACTGATCGTTGAGGAAGGCCTACCAGGAGGCCCTCCCCGTGGACGAAGAAAGTTTGGTAAGCGGATTCCTAAAATAAGTGGTCCACCAAGTAAGCCCCTGGCCTGGGAGATCGTGCACGTGGACCCTCGGAAATGGGTTGTCACCGCCAAAAACCGCCGAACTCACAAGGTAGTCAAGTTCCAGGCTCACCCCGAGGCCTTCGCGGGTTTTCGTTTCCGGGCCAACTTGCGGGGCATCCGCAAAGGGCAGGGTTTTTCAATTGTCACTCCCAACAACCGGCCCATGAATAACTGCGCCACGCTCCTGGAGTTCAAGAAATAGGCGCACTGAATGTTCTCCTCCGCCACCGGCGCCTGGTGGTGGTTTTTCACGTTGCCCTTGCCCTGGCAATGATGCCGGGGGTCTTGCAACTAGAGAACGATAATTCCCCGGAGGTTTTTTTTGCCCGTGATGCCGGGGCGCTGCAGCGTTATAGGCAATTCCGCCAGGAATTCGGAGGCGGTCAGGCTGTGCGCGTGGCATTAAGCGGCCGCGGGTTATGGACAAAGCAGGGCCTGATCTGGCTTGATGAAGTGGAGAATCGAGCGGCCTCGCTCCCCGGGGTGGAGGCGGCAATCGGGCTTGCAGCTCAACATCGCTGGCTTCTCCTGGAATGGCCTCCGCCTGATCCGGCAGCTTTTCGTGCCCGGGTTTTGAAGGAAGGCCCGGACATTGGTGCGGGCTGGGTAAGCCCTGACGGCGAGACAATCACCATGCTGGTGGTGATTGCCGACTTGCCGCCCGCTGCCGAGCGGGAATTGCTGCACCGTCTTGACGATCTCATTGCCCGGCCGCCTGCGAATATCAAGGCTCATATTTCCGGGCTGCCGGTCCTGCACCTGGCAATGGACCGTTCCCTGCTCGCCACAGCGACACGCTTCTTACCTCTCCTGGTCCTGCTGGCAGCGATTTTTATCGCAGTCATCTTTCGACGTTTACAAGACGTGGCTGTCCCCCTGGTCTTCGTTGGGGTGTGTCAGGTGATCCTTTTTGGCGTCATTGGTTACCTGGGGGGACGACTCAACCTGGTAAACATCATCCTGGCGCCCCTTCTCTTCGTTATTTCTTTAGCCACCGCAGTGCATCTCCTGGTGCGTTTCCGTGATCTGGCCCAGCGGGGAATGAATTCCAGGGAGGCGGTGTTGGAAACCTATCGCACCAAGGGGTGGCCGGTGTTGTGGACCGGGTTCACCACGCTGGTGGCGTTTGGTTCCCTTGTCACTGCGAGTGTGCCCCCGGTACGCACGCTGGGGGCCTGGGCCGCCCTGGGAATCGCTGTCATGACTATCCTGGCTTTCACCTTGTATCCCGTCTTGCTGGCGGGTGCCCCAAAGAAGTCAGTGCAGCAGGCGACGCGTCCCTTTGAAACCTGGGCGCGGCGCCGCGGCCGGGCATGGGCCCATTGGGCAGTGTTCCGCCGCCCACTGGTCCTGGCCGGGACAACGGCAGCGTTTATTTTAGCGCTGCTGGGAGTGACCCGGATACAGGTGGAAGACAACCTGGGCAGGTATTTTCCAAAGCGCCACCCGGTCCGTGCACAACTAGAAAAACTGCAGCAGCACGGCGTGGGGATCTATGCTGCGGAATTGATCCTCTCTCACCGCGGCAGCAGTCGCAGTGAAGGGGAAGAGGAGGAAGCCCCTTTCCTGGACCCTCTGGCTCAGCAGCGGCTGGCCCAACTCTCCGCCCGGCTGCGCTCCAAACCGCTTGTCTATGGGGCTATCAGTTCGGGTGACCTGGTGGAAGCCACGATCCGTTCCACTCTGGTTGAAGGCGAGGTGACCGACAGCATCCGCTGGATGGCCCTGGGGTTGATCCAAACGGCCCCGGAGAGCCGCAAGTTGCTCCACGCCTTGATAACTGCGGATGGGCAGAGTGCACGGGTGACTTTACTGGTGCCGATGCTAAGCTTCAACCAGATAGAGCCGTTGTTCCGGGAAGTAATTACCGACGCAGAGAAGCTCTTTCCCGACACTGAGAATTGGATCACCGGCCAGTATCCCTTGATTCTCCTGGCCCAGCGGAAGTTGATGCGTGGTATGATTGTCTCGTTGTCGTTGACTCTTTTGTGTGTGGCCCTGGTTTTTCTTCTGCTGATACGCAGTATTCGCCTCACTCTCCGTGTACTGGTGCCCAACCTGTGGCCGGTGGCGTTGGTATTGGGAGGGATGGGGTGGTTAAGAATCCCCCTGGAAAGTGCTTCGGTGATGACAGTTTCTATTGCCCTGGGGTTGGCGGTTGACGATACGTTTCACACCCTGGGACACTTTCTGCGGCTGGCGCCGCGGCAAGGTTCGGAGATGGCTATCCAGGCAACGTTGGAGCGAACGGCCCCGGCGCACATCTTGACCTCGGTAATCCTGGTTGCGGGTTTTGCTGTTTGTTCTCTCAGTGATCTTCTTCCTGTTGCCCGGTTTGGAGCGCTTTCGGCAGTGGCTATCATTCTTGCGCTGGTGGGTGATCTCCTAATCATCCCGGCGCTGCTGGCGAAAGCAGTTGGCAGTTGGCAGTTGGCAGTTGGCAGTTGGCAAGTAGGAAGAAAAGAAAGAGAATGATACCAATGGGAAATACCCTTATAAAGAGTGCTACGATGTTTGACCGTGTATGAAAAGTTTTTTGCCCCGCTTTTTTACAAAAAAGCGGGCCGCCGGAGGCAAAAAAGTTCTGACAGAGTTCTAATAGGAGTTGAGGATGGACATACTAAAAGTTTTTAATTTTTTTTAGTTTTTATGTCCATCCTGTAGATAAAAATATGGGATAGGATATCCGCACGGAGGGCATTAGTTTTTTCAGAGTGCCCGTGCGGTACGAGAGTTCGTGAATTCTTTGCCTGTCACTTTTCTTCCTCGTGACCTCAGAGATGATCGTAGTTGCCCCCTCTTCCTCGAATTAACATAGAATGCATGATAAAATGTGATTGAAAAGAGTAAAATATAAGGTTAAGTGAGGAGTAAAAGAATGAAAAAAATCATACTCATCTTTTTAATTTCAACCAGTTTGCTGGGAAAGGAAATGAAGTGGGAATTGGAACGGTTTTCAGGTGACCGTGGGTTCTCTCCTGCTTCAATATTTTGCATTTTACAGGACAGTAATGGATTCATGTGGTTGGCCACGGGTAGTGGGTTGATGAAATACGACGCCAACAAGTTCACGATTTATCGAAATATCGCGAAATCTCCCAACAGTCTAAGCCATGATCGCGTCAGGACGATTTTTGAAGATAGAAAAGGTATACTGTGGGTGGGAACCGGCGCAGGGATGGATCGATTTGATCCCCAAACAGATACCTTTACCAATTACCGACACGACCCCAATAACACCAACAGTTTGAGCCACAATAGGGTTTGGGCGATTCACCAGGATCGTACCGGGGTATTTTGGGTTGGTACCCTGGGAGGAGGCCTTAATAAATTCGATCCTGAAACCGGAGCCTTTAAACGTTATCAATATGATGCGAATAATCCCCACAGCTTGAGTAATAATTTGATTTATTCTGTTTATGAAGACCGTTCCGGCATCCTCTGGATTGGAACCATGGGAGGAGGCCTTAATAAATTCGATCCTGGAACCGAAACCTTTACCCGTTATTATGCGGACCCCGAGAACCCCAAAGGAGTAGGCATGCGTTATGTATGGTCCGTTTATGAAGACCCCTCCGGCGTGTTCTGGATGAGTACCATGGGGGCAGGTCTCCACAAATTTGATCCCAAAACAGGAACTATTATCGCCTCTTACCAACATGATCCCACTAATCCCAATAGTCTGAGTAATAATTATGTCAGCGCCATTTACTCCTGCGGTGACGGCAAATTGTGGGTCGGTACCTGGGAAGCAGGTCTCAATCTATTTGACCCCCAGACAGGAATATTTTCCCGGTACGAAACCATTCCCAATGATCCCAATATCTTAAGTGGGCATCCCATTTATTGCATTTACGAGGACCGCGGGGGGATACTCTGGATTGGAACCCAGGGGGGAGGGGGCGTTAAGCTGGACCGAAATAAAAGGAAATTTATCCATTACCACCACGACCCCCACAATCCCAATGGTTTAACTCCCGGTATGGTTCTCTCCATTTATGAAGACCCGGAAGGAATACTCTGGATTGGAACCATTACCGGGGGGCTCAATAAATTTGATCGTAAAACCGGGGCAGTTACCCATTACCAATGCAACCCCAAAAACCCCAACAACTTGAGTTCCAACTGTGTTAGCGAGATTGTGGAGGGCCAATCCGGTACCCTGTGGATTGGGACCTATAATGGGGGACTCAATAAATTTGACCCCAAAACCGGGACATTTACCTGTTACAAACATGATCCCAATAATGCCAACAGCCTGAGTTCCAATTATGTTCACTCGCTTGTTGTTGAATCCCCTGGTGTGCTGTGGATTGGGATCCGTGACAGGGGACTCAATAAATTTAACCTGCAAACGGAAACATTTACCCGTTACCTGCACGATCCCAACGATTCCACCAGCCTGAGTAACAATAAGGTCACTACGATTATAAAAACTCGAACCGGCGGCCTCTGGATTGGTACCGAGGAAGAAGGATTAAATCAATTTGATCCCAAAAATGAAGCCTTTGTTCATTACCGGTTTGACCTGGACAATCCCCACAGTTTAAGTGATAACGATGTATTCTCAATTTATGAAGACCAAACCGCAACCCTCTGGATCGGTACAGACGGTGGGGGACTTAATAGATTTGACCGGGAAAAGGGAACTTTTTCCCACTATACCACCCGGGATGGCCTCCCCGACAATACGATTAACGGAATATTAGAGGACAATCATGGGAACCTGTGGCTCAGTACCAACCGGGGAATATCCAGGTTTAACCCATCAACCGGGGTATTCGGGAACTATGACCTCAGGGATGGGCTTCAGGGCTATAATTTTAACCAGGAATCTCGCTTTAAAAGTCAAAGGGGTGAATTGTTTTTCGGCGGAGTCAATGGATTCAATGCCTTTTTCCCGGACCGGATAACGCATAATTCATATATCCCTCCCGTGGCTATTACCGGCTTTAAACGATTGAATCAACCGGTTGGCATTGGCGGTGATTCCCCTCTGCAAAAGCATATCAGCTATACCAATGAAGTGACCCTCTCATACAAAGATAACATGTTATCGTTGGAATTTGCGGCACTGGATTATACGAACCCAGCCAAAAATCAATATAAATATAAGATGGAGGGGCTTCATGACCATTGGATTCATTTGGGATATAAGCGTGATATCACCTTTACCAACCTTGATCCGGGGGAATACATTTTCAGGGTGAGAGGGTCCAGTCATGACGGGGTATGGAATGAAGAGGGGGCATGGTTAAAAATTGTCATTACGCCCCCTTTCTGGGAAACATGGTGGTTCCAAACGTTGGCTGCACTGGGTATAGCTGCACTGATCCTGCTGTGGCACCGCACGCGCATGAAACGTCTTACCCTCCGTCTTAAAACAGAAAAAGAAATGGAACGTATTTTTTCTAAATATGACATTTCTCCCCGGGAACAGGAAATTATGCACCTTGTCCTGAAAGGAAAAACCAATAAGGAAATAGAAGATGTCCTTTTCATTTCACTGACCACGGTTAGAACCCATATTTACAATATTTATAAGAAGCTGGGAGTCAAGAACCGGCTGGAATTGATCAGTTTTGTGCAAAGATCAGTTAAAATAGAGTGAGTTTAGAAACCGCCTCAACTTGCCTTTTGCTGTGCCGATGCCCTTGCAAACGGGCAAGCGGATACATTTTACACAGGCAAGTTGAGGCGGTAACGAATCGTTAAAATCAGACAGAGTTTTTAACAAGAAGTTTGATTTGTACAGCTCCAACCAGTAACACAGGTAGCTTCCCAGGTTTCTTCGGTGGTGCCGGGATCAGTGGTGGGGCATTTGTGGGGGCAGGTGTCTTCAGTAACACCACCTTTAATGATGGTCATCTCATTTTTTTGCAGATTAGCAACCGTGAGTTTGTTTAACGCTAACCTTCTGTCAAATTTTTTGTTTTTCATGGTTTACCTCCTTTTTTTAATTTTTTTCCATTTTGTTTGTTCCCTCCGGTTTTCTAACTACGGTTCTACGGGTCCGCGGTTCCGTATGCCGTTGTTCCGGAGTTCCACCATAATAATATATATAATTCCCTTTTTTTCAATTATGAAAAAATATGATTTTTTAAAATCATACTTTTTTAGTATAGAAAGATTTTTCGCCTGGTCCGTTTCTTTTTACAGAGAATATCAGAAGAAGATATCGATATTCCCATTGTCAATGATTATGTTATATACGATACCCAAATGGAAAATTCTATCGCCCTTATAAGTAGTGCCAAACATTTCTGCCAGTACCTGATAGACCTTGATCGCATTCTTATAAGAAGCAGCATTTCTGATCCTGCCGCCGACAACGTAAATATTCATCTCCGCAAGACTTTTACCGCCTTTGGTTTTAATTTCCTTCTCAATCTGCCCCAGGGTCTCTTCTATTTTTTCGAACCGGGGAGAGAAGTGAGCCAAAAAACCAGCCCCGCACGTTTTACAATATCCTGCTGCCACCACACAATTACCCACTCCAAAGGTATAAAGCATATTGACTGGCTGATTTCTTCCAAAAAAATGGATGCGATAATCATTCACACTGACTCTAAAGGCATTTACCGCTTTTATCCTGCCCTCCGGTATATCGATTGCCAAAAGCGAATTCCGGCCATTAAAAACCCCTTCGAAAAGGAACACCCCCTTTCGAGAATCTATTTTTCGAGACGTGCCTTTTAAACGCGAAAGTTTCGAGAGTTTGCTTACCTCCGCCATCCTGCCCGAATAGATATCAAATGAGATAAAATAATAGGTGCCTTCCCTTTCACTCAATCCGTAAAGCCTATCAGTCCGGCGAAAATAGGCGATGAATTTAAAAGGTCTTCTCAATTTATACCTGTAAATCATCTCACCAGTGTCGATATTAAGAATATAGAGATACCAGTTTCCCTTTACTGAACCGACAAAAAAATATCTTCGCTGTTCCCTATCGACAGCAGCATTTCCCATTCCAAATTTCATAACCTCCGGTAAGGATTTCAATTGTTCAATTTTCCCTGTTCCGATATCGATGGATGCAAAGTACCATACACCGTTGGAAGATGAAAGCCCGTAAACCTTCCCGGTGGTGGGGTCATATTTAGACCCACTGAGAGGATTGTCTAAAAACAGTTTTTTGATTTCATTTCTCTCAAACGAAATTTTTTTATCGGTCGATACTCCTCTTAGCAGCCTTTCTGCCAGGCAATTATTGGTAATGAAAATGACGGCTGCTGTTGTTAATATTAAAATTATCTTTTTCATTTCGTTCCACGAATAAGCTAAAAACGGGATTTTTCGCCTGAGCTCTTTTTTGACATTTTTTTCCATTTTTTACCTCCTTTAAGTAGAATACATTTTATCACAACAAAGGATTCACAGCAATCGTGTGAAAAAGGGCACATGCCGGAAAAGTCAAGAAGAACGAGTAAATATTTATAAATATTTACCCGTTGAGAACGTCTCTAATTCAGTATCCCCTCAAAAAAGGTTAAATTTTATCCGATTGAACCAAAAACCTGGTATTTGTGTTATCTTATATATTATATATTAATAAACAAAAGGAGTATAATACTATTATGAAACAGAGACCTATATTTTGGTGTTTGATGGTAATCGTCTTATGGGTTATTTTATCCGGGGCGATCACACTGTATGCTGCCATACCGGCGGAAGAGCGGGCGGCATTAATTGCCTTTTACCATGCTGCCAACGGTGACAATTGGTACGATAACACCGGGTGGAAAACCCCGCCATTGGCTGCCGATGGTTTTGCCATGCCCGGAACCGAAGGCACCTGGTTTGGCATCATAGTAACGAACGATCATGTGACCGAAATACACCTGGTTCTGAATAATTTAACCGGATCAATAACCTCGAAGTTGGGCAATTTAACCAGCCTGGAATATCTTGACCTGAGTTTTAATTCGCTCAAGGGCTCCATACCCCCTGAACTGGGAAAACTCAGCAGACTGGAAAAGCTCTGGCTGAGCTCCATCCCATTGACTGGCAGCATCCCTAAAGAGTTGGGAAAGCTCGGTAATTTGCTTGAGCTTTCCCTGTCCGATACCCAGTTGAGCGGCAGCATCCCTTCGGAACTGGGAAACCTGGAAAAGCTTAGTTATTTAGACCTGAACCTTTGCCAATTGACCGGAAGCATCCCAGTGGAATTGGGAAATCTCAAAAATTTGACCTCACTTAACCTGTCCGATAACAAATTGAGCGACAGTATCCCCTCAACGTTGGGGAATCTTAGTAAACTTGAGTATGTTTTCCTGAACAGCACGCAGTTGAGCGGCACCATTCCCCCGGAATTAGGGAGCCTCGCTAACCTGCGATATCTAGGACTGAACAATAACCATTTGACCGGCAACATCCCGCCCGAACTGGGAAATCTCAGCAGCTTGAACGCTCTTTTCCTTTCCTCCAACCGGTTGAGCGGCGGCATTCCTTCAGAGCTGGGGAATCTCAATGAACTCGAGTATCTCTACCTGGGTTCCAACCAGTTGACCGGTGCTGTCCCCACAAGTTTTACAAATCTAAGCCGCCTGTTTTATTTAAATATCGGTTACAACGGTCTTTATACCGATGATAACGGGTTACGAACATTTTTAACCGGCCTGGATCCGGGGTGGGCGGATACCCAGACCATTGCCCCGGCAAATGTAATTGCTGTTCAATCCCCTGCTTCTTCCATCACTATTTCCTGGACTCCTATTACATATACCACTGACAGCGGAGGTTATGAGGTTTATTACAGCACCGCCCCCGGGGGTCCCTGGACATATGTGGGCAAAACAGCCGATAAAACCGCCGGCTCCTATATTGTAGGCGGTTTAAGTCCGGGAACAACATATTACTTTGTGGTAAAAACCCAAACCCATCCACATAACAACAATAAAAACACGGTTGTCAGTGAATACAGTGAAGAAACGTCGGCGACAACCGGTGCACTTGAAGATAAAGAGCCGCCTTTCGGTTCTTTCGATACACCCGTCGATGGTTCAACCGTGGTCAGCAGTATACCTGTTACCGGCTGGGCGCTGGATGACACCGGCATCGATACCGTGAAAATATATCGGCAGCAAGGTACCGGTCTTGTGTATATCGGCGATGCCACCCTGGTGGAGGGGGCACGGCCGGATGTGTCGGCGGCATATCCTCAATATCCCAATAATACCAGGGCCGGTTGGGGTTACATGATGCTGACCAACTTCTTACCCGGCGGGGGCAACGGTACGTTTGTGATTTATGCCATTGCCACCGATCGTGTCGGCAATACCACCACCATGGGAACCAAAACCATACACTGTGACAATGCTAATGCCGTTAAACCTTTCGGTGCCATCGATACCCCTACCCAGGGGGGGACTGCTTCAGGTAACCGGTTTGTTAATTTCGGCTGGGTACTGACGCCCTTACCCAATACCGTTCCCATTGACGGTTCCACTATAACCGTATGGGTGGATAGTGTGGCAGTGGGAAACCCGGTTTACAATCAATACCGGGCAGATATTGCCGCATTATTTCCCAATTACAATAACAGCAATGGTGCCGTTGGATACTTTTATTTGGACACCACTACCTATGAAAACGGCGTGCACACTATTCAATGGACCGCCAGCGACGATGCCGGGAACACCGATGGTATCGGCAGCCGGTATTTTACTATTCAGAATGATTCGCAACGTGCAGCTCACAGCGCAGCGCGCAAAGCGTGTAGGGAACAGGCTTGCCTGTTCCGATATCCCATCCGGGATATTCCTATAGATTATTCAAGACCAGTTAGAATCAAAAAAGGGTATAACGGAAATATCGAACCGCAAATCGTTTATCCTGATGAAAACGGCACAATACATGTTGAAATCAAAGAATTGGAACGTCTGGAAATTCATCTCCCTGATTCGGAAGAATCAACATTGAGCATTTCTCCCCTTCCTATCGGTTCGACTCTTGACACGGAAAGGAGGATTTTTTCCTGGAATCCGGGTCCGGGTTTTATTGGAGAATACCGGTTTGTATTTGTTGAAAAAAGACCCGGCGGACAAATGATAAAAAAAAATATAAATATAGATATTATTCCGAAGTTTAGGAAGTGAAAATGAAACCAATAATTTTATTCTTAATCTCTCTTTTTATTTTTCCTGTATTTATTTATGGAGATATACCGGCGGAAGAGCGGGCGGCATTAATTGCCTTATACAAATCCACCAACGGTGACAATTGGACCGATAACACCGGGTGGAAAACCGCGCCATTGGCTGCCGATGGTTTTGCCCTGCCCGGTACCGAAGGTAACTGGTTCGGCATCACAATAACGGACGATCATGTGACCTACATAGTATTAAACCATAATCATTTAAACGGTACAATCCCTCCTGGATTGGGTAACCTGGGCAAATTGGAATATCTTGATCTTCAGAACAATAGTCCATCTTTATCGGGAAAGATACCGCCTGAACTGGGAAATCTCGGCCATTTAAAAAGACTTTGGTTGAACGGCAACCGGTTGTACGGGAGCATCCCCCCGGAACTGGGAAATCTCAGCAGTTTGGAATGGCTTTTTTTGAGATACAACCAGTTGAGTGGAAGCATTCCCCTGGAGCTGAGAAAACTCGGCAATCTGAAAAAGCTTTTGTTGGAATTCAACGATTTAAGCGGGAGCATTCCCCTGGAGCTGGGAAATCTCAGCAACCTGGAAGTGTTATCCCTGGAAAATAACTATTTAACCGGGGGCATCCCCCCGGAACTGGGAAATCTCAGCAGTTTGGAGGGGCTTTTGTTGGGAAGCAACGATTTGAGCGGGAGCATCCCCTCTGAGCTGGAAAAGCTCAGCAATTTGAAACGGCTTTTATTGTACAACAACTATTTGAGCGGAAGTATCCCGCCGGAGTTGGGAAATATCAGTAATTTGGAAGTTCTTTCTATGTACGGAAACCAGTTGAGCGGGAGTATTCCCCAGGAACTTGTAAATCTCAGCAATCTGAAAAAGCTTTGGTTGGATAACAACCGTTTGAGCGGAGACATCCCCCCAGGACTGGGAAAACTGGTCAATATGAAGGATATTTCTCTGTCCAATAACCAGTTGAATGGAAGTATCCCCCCGGAATTGGGGAATCTCGGCAATTTGGGAGTGCTTTCGTTAGGCAACAACCAGTTGAGCGGGAGCATTCCCCCGGAACTGGGGAATCTCAGCAATTTGTGGGCGTTTAGTCTTTACTCTAACCAGTTAACTGGCAATATCCCTTCAAGCTTGATCAATCTAGACCGTTTGAATAGTGCAAATATCGATTACAATGGTCTTTATACCGATAATGCTACGCTGCGAGCTTTCCTGGACAGCAAAAGCCCGGGCTGGGAAAATACCCAAACCATTGCGCCGTCAAATGTATCTGCTGCTGCTATCTCTGACACCTCAATCCTGGTTTCATGGACCCCCATCGCCTATACCGGCGACAGCGGAGGTTATAATGTTTTCTACAGTACAACAGCGGCCGGGCCGTGGACTTATGCAGGAAGAACAACCGATAAATCCGCTTCAACCTACAAGATAACCGGTTTAAATGCCGGGACAAAATATTACATTGTGATAAACACTCAAACCAATCCGCATAGGGCTAACAATAACTGGGTGGTTAGTAATTACAGTGAAGAAGTTTCTGCAACCCCCGATTTTCAGGTAGACAAAGAGCCGCCTTTCGGTTCCTTTGATACGCCCCTCGACGGTTCGACAGCCAGGGGCAGTATACCTGTATGCGGTTGGGCGCTGGATAATTTCGGCATAGACGGTGTAAAAATATACCGGGAACCCTCGGCGGATGCAGGAGAAGAGCCGGGTGGGGGTCTCGTCTTAATCGGGGATGCTGTGTTCGTGGAAGGAGCACGGCCCGATGTTCAGCAGACATATCCCACCTACCCGGATAATCACAAGGCCGGTTGGGGATACATGATGCTGACCAACTTTTTGCCCAACGGCGGAAACGGCACCTTTATCCTCCATGCCATTGCAGCAGATGTGGAAGGGAATCAAACCACATTGGGCATCAAAACCGTTATTTGTGACAATGCCAACGCAGTCGAACCTTTTGGTGCCATCGATACTCCTGGCCAGGGAGGAACCGCGTCGGGCAAAAAATTTGTTAATTTCGGCTGGGTGCTGACGCCACTGCCCAATACCATTCCTACCAACGGTTCCACCATCACCGTATGGGTAAACGGTGTCCCGTTAGGCCACCCGGTTTACAATCAATACCGGGCCGATATTGCCGCATTATTTCCCGGTTACAATAACAGCAATGGTGCTATCGGTTATTTTTATTTAGATACCACCGCTTACGAAAACGGCGTGCACACCATTCAATGGACCGCCATGGACGATGCCTGGAACGCCGACGGCATCGGCAGCCGGTATTTTATGATTCAAAATAGCTCGGAGGCCACAACGAGCACTGCGCGGAATGAAGGTATGCGTAGGCCGCCCATAACAGACAAGACAATACCAATCGATTATTCGATGCCTGTGAGAATCAAAAAAGGGTATAACGAAAATATCGAACCGCAAATCGTTTACCCTGATGAAAACGGCACAATACATGTTGAAATCGAGGAATTGGAACGTCTGGAAATTCATCTCAATGAAGGAACTGAGGTTGATAAGGGCGAATACAAAATCTTGACCGAGCCCTACAAACGTTTCCGGGGTGCATGTAGGGGTTCGGCCGGGTTTCGTGTTCACCCAGCATTCTCGGGCAGCCTCATAGAAAACACACCCAACAGCCGGTATATGGGGTATTTGTTATCAGGTAAATTATTGAAATCACTGCCGATAGGTTCGACTTTTGATTCTGCGAGTGGTGTTTTCTGCTGGAATCCGGGGCCGGGTTTTATCGGCCAGTACCGGTTTGTATTTGTTGAAAAAGGACCCGGCGGCCAACTGATAAAAAAGAATATAAACATAAAAATTATTCCGAAGTTTAGAGAGTGAAAATGAAAACAAAAATTTTATTCTTAATCTCTCTTTTTCTTTTCCCTGTATTTATTTATGGAGATATCCCGGCGGAAGAACGGGCCGCCTTGATTGCGTTTTACCATTCCACCGCCGGTGATAATTGGACCTACACCACCGGGTGGAAAACCCCGCCGCTGCATACCGACGGTTTTGCCCTGCCCGGGACCGAAGACGAGTGGTATGGGATTACGGTAACAAACGATCATGTCACTAAAATAGAAATAATGTTTAATAATTTAAACGGCAGCATTCCACCGGAAATCGGGAATATCAGCGAACTTGAATATCTCATGCTGGCGGACAATTACACGTTGAAAGGCAGCATCCCCCCGGAACTGGGGAAACTCAGCAACCTGGTCTTATTTCAAGCGTCCGTCAATAACCTGACCGGCAGCATTCCACCGGAATTGGGAAATCTCAAAAGATTGAAATATCTCAGGTTGTATGCCAACCGGTTGAGCGGCAGTATCCCGCCGGAACTGGGCAATCTCACCGAACTGGATGATTTTATGATGGGGATGAATCTATTCAGCGGCAGTATCCCGGCGGAATTGGGCAACCTCCGCAAGGTGAGATATTTTGATCTATATGATAACCGCTTAAGCGGCAAGGTCCCGGCAGAACTGGGAAATCTCGCCAGTGTGGAGTACCTGGGGCTGTACTGGAACCGGTTAACCGGTAAAATCCCGGCCACCCTGGTCAATCTCCAATCGGCAGCCATAAAGATCGACTACAATGGGCTTTATACCAATAATGATACGCTGCGAGCTTTCCTGGACAGTACCAGTCCGGGCTGGGAAAATTCCCAGACCATTGCACCATCCAATGTGGTGGTTTCCGCCCTTTCCGGCACTTCGGTCAAAGTTTCCTGGACGCCCATCGTTTATACCGGGGATACCGGTGGTTATCTTGTTTTTTATCGGCCCTCATCAGGCAGTTCCTGGACCTATGCGGGAATGACCGCGGATAAGTCCGCTTCGTCATACGTGGTTACCGGACTGGACCCGGGGACAGGTTATTGCTTTGCGGTTCAGACACGAACGTACCCGCACAGTATAAATGCCAATACAGTTGACAGCGAGTTCAGTAAAGAGGTATGCACGGCTGTTGGGGCGCTTCCACCTTTTGGGTCCTTTGACACGCCGGTAAATGGCTCCGTGGTAATGAGCAGTATACCTGTTACCGGTTGGGCGCTGGATGATTTCGGTGTTTCCAGTGTCAAAATATTCAGGGAAGCATCGGCAGAAGCAGGGGAAGAAACAGGTGGAGCACTGATTTTTATCGGGGATGCCGATTTTGTGGAAGGTGCACGCCCCGATGTGGAAGCGGCATATCCCGGTTATCCCAATAACCACAAAGCCGGGTGGGGGTATATGATGCTGACCAACTTTTTGCCCAACGGCGGAAACGGGACCTTTACCATCCATGCCATTGCCGCAGATATCGAAGGAAACCAGGTAACCCTGGGAACCAAAACGATTAAATGCGATAATGCCAACGCCGTCAAACCTTTTGGTGCCATCGATACCCCCGGCCAGGGAGGCACCGCATCGGGTAAAGAATTTGTTAATTTCGGCTGGGTACTGACGCCTTTACCCAATACCATCCCTATCGACGGTTCCACCATAACCGTATGGGTGGATGGTGTGTCCGTGGGACATCCCGTATACAATCAATACCGGGCTGATATTGCCGTATTATTTCCCAATTACAATAACAGCAATGGCGCAGTCGGTTATTTTTATTTAGATACCACCGCTTACGAAAACGGCGTGCATACCATTCAGTGGACCGCCAGCGACGATGCCGGGAACACCGACGGCATCGGCAGCCGGTATTTTACCATTCAGAATGCAGGAGAGAGCAAGGTGCAGGGTGCAGGGGGCAGTGTGTATAGGGAACAGGCTTGCCTGTTCCGAGATAGCATCCGGGATATTCCCATTGATTATTCAAGTCCCATTAGGATAAGAAAAGGTTATAATAATAATCTCGAACCGCAAATCGTTTATCCTGATGAAGACGGCACATTATATATTGAAATCAAAGAATTGGAGCGCCTGGAAATTCATCTCACCAATGAAGGAACTGAGGGTGAGGTTAAGGCTGAGGTTAAGGGAAAGATTGAGAGATCTCTTTCAAGCTCTCACTTAACACTTAACACCCAACACTTAACACCAGCAAACACCCCGGCCAGGCGGTATATGGGGTATCTGTTATCCGGTAGATTATTGAAAGCACTGCCGATAGGTTCAACGTTTGATTCTGCGGGGGGTGTTTTCTACTGGAACCCTGGTCCGGCTTTTATCGGCCAATACTGGTTTGTATTTATTGAAAAGACACCGGGTGGTCCCTTGATGCGTAAGAATATAAACGTTAAAATTATACCGAAGTTTTAAAAAATGAAGCAGGAGGATGATATGAAGAAAATAATTATTGTTTTTTTAATTGGTTTAGTGCCCTTGCTTCTTCAGGCTCAAAAGGCAGAGGGCACAGTGTATGGAAAAATATCCTTATATTTTATTGCTAATAAAGGGCAGGTGAACCCCCAGGCACAATTTTACACGAAGACATCCCTTTATACCCTGTGGATGACCAAAAAAGGACTGATATTTGACAGTCCCCACTCACCTTACTCACCTTACTCAACTAAGCCATATCTGCGTGATGTATCCCGCTTGATATTTCTTAACGCCGATAAAAATCCGGTAATGGTGCCGGTGGATATAACCGGTCATCGGGTTAATTATTTTAAGGGCAGGGACCCTTCTAAATGGAGGATCGGTATTTCCACTTCCAGGGCGGTAATGTACAAAAGCCTGTACAACCATATCGATTTAAAGGTATATGGAATTGAAAGACAGATCGAGTATGATTGGATGGTGAAACCCGGGGGCAATCCCGGTGATATCCGCTTTGAATACAAACATGTTAAAGGCACACGGTTGGATGATGAGGGGAACCTGTTAATCGAAACAGGATCTGGTAAATGGGTTCATAAAAAACCTGTTGGTTATCAACGGCCAGGTGCAGCCTGCCCTTCTTCGGGTAATAAAAACCAAATAGATATCGATATAACATTCAAAAAAATCGATAAAAACACTTATGGATTTGCCATGGGGGATTACGATAAAAACCTGGAATTAATCATCGACCCGGTGGTATTGGTCTATTCCACCTATTTTGGCGGACAGAATGAGGATTACTCCACGGCCATCGCAGTAGACAGCGAAGGGAATGCTTATGTTGCCGGATATACCCTCAGCCCGGATTTTCCCACAGAAAACCCCTTTCAAGAAAGTCTTCGTTTAAATGAGGGGGTATATTATGGGATAGATGTGTTTATAACGAAATTATCTTCCTCGGGCGACTCCCTGGTCTATTCCACCTACCTGGGAGGAAGCGACTATGAAATTTGCACCGGCACAGCCGTGGACAGCAGCGGGAACGTATATGTTACCGGTTATACCAGCAGTAAGGATTTCCCCACGGCGAATCCCTTCCAGGAAAATATTAAAATAAGTGCCGGGGGCATCGTCCAGGATGTTTTTATAACGAAATTATCACCTTCGGGCAACACCCTGGTGTACTCAACCTATTTGGGAGGTTATTGGTATGAATACTCCGGGGGTATCGCCGTGGACAGCAGCGGGCACGCTTATGTTGCCGGGACTACGGCCAGCGAAGATTTTCCCACAGAAAATCCGTTCCAGGAAAATCTGCGCAAAATTGATGAGGGATACTATGAAGATGCCTTCATCACGAAATTATCGCCCGCGGGTGACACGCTTGTATATTCCACCTACCTGGGAGGCAGCGGGTATGAAGATGTTGGCGGTATCGCCGTGGACAGCAAAGGGTACGCTTATGTTGCTGGGCTTACACCCAGCGAGGATTTCCCCACGGAAAATCCCTATCAGTCAAACCTAAACCAGCCATTTTCAGATGCCTTCGTAACAATACTCGCCCCCTCCGGAAGCCGCTTAGTCTACTCCACTTATCTTGGAGGAAGTGAAATAGACGAGGCCGCCGGTATCGCCGTGGATGCCCGTGGAAATGCTTACGTCACCGGCTCTACAACCAGTACAGATTTCCCGGTAATGAATCCCCACCGGCAATTCCGGGAAATAGTGGATGGAGATGAAAATGTCTTTGCAGTGAAAATCCGCCGCTTTCCTTTCTCTATCCAGGTATACCGCCGGGAAGAGAGGGCATGGCTCATCCGCAAACAGGCTGCCGAAATTTTGTTGACCGTTGATAATCCCGGAGATATCCCGGTTTCAAACTATGTTATATACAGGAAAGAATCCATAGGTACAGATCAATACCAGGCAATCAAAGACTTCCCGGCCCCGGAAGTCCAGGGCGGGATCTATACCTATTACGACTTACTTCCCCGTGGGGACAGGGCGTATACCTATAAAGTAGAGGCACTGGACGCCGACGGAGTGGTTATCGGAGAATCCAATGAACAAACCATATAATATGATAAATCCAGGTTTATATCCATTGCACAAAACCTTATTTTCTAGTAAACTTTTACAGAGTAATTATAAAAGGAGGTGCAAATGAAAAGAACATTATTATTCGTGTTAATGCTTGTAGTATTTTTGGTGGTATTGGGAAAAGGAAATGGTTTTGCCGCTGACCGGTTGATGATAGTTGCTTCTGCCAATTATTTTAGCCCGGGAGATAAGGATTTTAAAGATTTTTACGGGAAGGGGCAATTCTATCCTGAGTTGAAGGCGGGATTTAAAGTGTCCCCGAAGTTGTATCTATGGGCAGGGTATGGTTGGTTTTCAGCCAAAGAGACTACCCCGGTTTTGAACCTGGAAGCAAAAGCAAAACAACAGTTTTTATCTGCCGGACTGGGTCTCCTGTTAAAAATTTCCTCAACATTTGATTATAAAGTTGAAGCGGGTTTATTTTTTGTTAGTTATAAGGAAGAGGCCCTGGGAGCGGAGGTTAGTGATTCAGCTATTGGATTAAGGCTGGACAATGGTGTGACGTTTCATATGACCCGGCACCTTTTTGTTGAGTTTTCCATTGGTTTTTTAACTGCCTCCGATACCATCGATGATATCACGGTAAAGCTGGGCGGTTTAAAGGCAGGTATTGGCCTGGGAGTTTTATTTTGATCTTCCCACAACCGGTGCCTGAAGAGCAACAGCACAGAAGGATGTAAACATTAAAATTTAACTTTTTTCTCTCCAGCGGTTGAAAAAAAATACAATATAGTGTAATATATAACCGTCAATGGACATGGAATGGTCAGAAGATCACCAATTGAGGGTTGTATTTTAATGTAAAACGTTTATTATTGTGAGGATTAAGATGCCAAAGAGAAAAGACCCACGGGTAAGCAAAAAATTTATTGTCAGTTTTAACGAAAGCGGCTTTGACGAACTTGGTTTAACCAAAAACTTATCCAAAACCGGTATGTGTATCGGTTCTCAAAAGGAAGTTCCTTCCAAAACAGAGATTATTGTATCGATCGCAGTTCCGGGTGAAGTTTTTAACTTGAAAGGTGAGGTAATATGGTGCAGAGAGTCCGACGATAAAGACGATAATGTCCCGGATAGTATAGGAATTAAAATAACCGAAGCACCGCCTGAATATTTGAATTTCGTAGAATATATGCGGCATCAGAATATTGAGCTCGGTAAACCTGAGTTCTAACCACTGATTAACACAGATTAAGGTGATTCCCAATCCCACCTTTTCCCACCAATACAAGAAATCCTGGTCATCCTTTAATCCTGAAAATCCTGGTCTAGTCCTTTGAATCCCGGTTATTTTTAAGAGAGGTGAAACCCAGGAAGAGAAGGATACCCATTCCACCGCATCCGAACCATAAGGCATTGGGCCCAAAAGAAGCATAAATCTTCGCACCTATAGTCGGACCAACAGTCACCGCCAGAGCAAATGCAAAACTGAATAATCCCATGTATTTTCCCCGCACTGTGTCATCCGAGTGATTGGCGATTAACGTGGCCAATGATGGTATGGAAAGAATCTCACCCATTGTCCATACCACTACGGTAAAGGCAGCAAATATAAACCCCCTGCCCAACGGCATTAACGCAAAACCAGTCCCAAACAACAGCACACCCAGGGCAATTACCTTTGCAAGTTTTTTTTCTTTTAAAGCGTCCATCAGCAGCATTTCAAATAATACGATCAAAATAGTATTAATGGCAATTAAAAGACCGATGCGGTTCTCCTTAAAACCGTAAATGGTACGGAAAAACAGGGGAAACGTATTAAATAACTGGACAAAAATAATACCCAATAAAAAGGTAAAAACCAATACCTTAAGAAAGTAGAAATCTTTCCACACCGACCGGGGAGGGGGGGCGGAGGCGGCCCGGGGTTCCTGCAGCGGTCTGGCGGTTTTAAAGAATAACATAAATATAACAGCAGCCAACAAACAGGTTATGCCGTCAATCCAGAAGAGCAAGCTGTAATTGATAAGCGCCAGGTATCCACCCACTACCGGGCCGATAGTAAAGCCAAGGTTGGTTGCCAGTCGGTTCAAGGCAAATCCTTTGGTTCTCAATTCCGGCGGACATACCTGGGAAATAGCCGTAGAATTAGCCGGGTGCAAGGCTTCACCCACCATGCCCACGAAAAACATCATTCCCCAGATGAGCCAATACGAGATCATCAGCTCCAACAGGATAAAACCGGTGCCTGTAAGTATTAAGCTGATTTTCTGGACATTATAGGCCCCTAAAACATCGGTGAGCTTTCCTCCTAAATAGGAGCCTAAAAGTGCCCCAAGCCCGTATCCGCTGATCACCTGCCCGGCCTGGGTGGTAGAGAAGTTAAAGGTTTGGGTCAGGTAAAGTGTCATAAAAAATAAAACCATAGACCCGGTGCGGTTGATAAACTCCACCAATGAGAGGAGCCATGCCTCTTTGGGCAGACCGGAGTAAGCCTCCTTATACAGGGAAAAAACCTTTTTAAGAATAAACATCTCGCAATGCTGCCCATTATTCCAAAATCTCCACTATTTGTCAACTGATAAAATTTTAGCCACAAAGTTACACAAAGGGACACGAAGGTGAGAAGAGAAGAAGAGGACGGTGAATCAGTGAATCAGTAAGTCAGTGAAACAAATGGTAATAATTCCAATGGGGTACGATGGCTGAAGCCACGTAACACAGGCTGACCGTGTATGAAAAGTTTTTGCGGGATCCAGGGGCGGTTTTTTCAAAAAGAGCCCCTGGCGGAGGCAAAAAAGCTTTTGCTTGAATATTTTTCTTTATCATGATATATATAGTCTTTAATAAAACGCGAAATGGAGGTAAAAATGGTTCATATTAAAAAAGATCAATTAAAACCTATTGGTGTGTACATGGGGGCGGTGGTATTGACTGCACTGCTGTTGACATTAATCCCATCCTATTCATTTGCCGGTGAAACCAATGAACAGGTAGATAAACTGTTGGAACCATGGACCAAACCCGGGTCACCGGGTTGTGCCCTTGCTGTGGTTAAAGATGGCAAAATTATCTACAAAAACGGGTACGGGGAAGCGAACCTGGAACACGGCGCTGCCATCACCCCGGAGACGGTCTTTTATATCGGCTCTGTTTCCAAACAATTTGTGGCCTTTTCCATTGCACTCCTGGAAGCACAGGGCAAGCTGAGCTTTGATGACAGTATCCGCAAATATGTGCCCGAATTACCCGGGTACTGTGATGCGGTTACTATTCGCCATTTAATCCACCACACCGGCGGTATTCGCGGCTACCTATCACTGCTGTGGTTGGCCGGCCTGGATGAAGACTTTTATCACAGCGGAGAAGATGTTATTAAAAACCTGTTGGTGCGCCAAAAATCACTGAACTTCAAACCGGGCGAGAAATATCAATACAGTAACTCCGGTTACCTGCTGCTGGGTGAGATTGTCCACAGGGTCAGCGGGATGAGTTTCCGGGAATTCGCTCAAAAAAATATCCTGGATCCCCTGGGTATGAAAAATTCCCACTTTCACGATGATTTTTCCGAAATAATAAAAAACCGGGCAATGTCTTATTTTCAACACCCCAAACGAAAAAATGAATACACCGCTTTTATTTCTAAATTCGATCTTGTCGGTTCCGGCGGTCTTTATACCACTGTAGAGGACTTGTTTCTCTGGGATCAGAATTTTTATCACGGCAAAGTGGGAGGTAAACAAGTAATAGAAACAGTGCTTACCAGGGGAAAGCTCAATGACAACAGTGAGCAGGTTTATGCGTTTGGTCTCGTGCACGGGCAATACAAAGGCCTTAAAACCGTTTCTCACGGCGGTGCATTGGGAGGATACCGTGCCATGCTGCTGCGCTTCCCGGAACAGCGCTTCTCCGTGATTTGCCTCTCAAATTTCGGAGGTTTTAATGTGGCAAAGATAGGTTACCAGGTGGCGGATATCTATTTGCAGGACCAGCTTAAAACCCCTGGTTCCCCAAAAACCGAGAAAAAGAAAACCCGCTTTGCCAAACTCTCTCGCAAGCACCTGGAGGATAAAACCGGTGCTTATTTGAATCCTGGAAGCAGACGAATTCTAAAAATATCGGTATCGGATGAAGAAAACCGATTGACATTGCAATTGGCTTCCAGGAAATACCTTTTAGCCCCGGTTTCCAAAACCAGATTCAAAATCCTTGAACTTAACGAGGACATATTTGTAGTATTTTCCCGGGAAAACAAAAAGTCTCCTTTTACCATGCAACTATTTGCCGGAGACCGTTTGGAAGATACGTGTAAACCGGTCCAACTGGTTTCACCTTCGCCGGAAGAACTAGAACAATACACCGGTGAATTTTTCAGTCCTGAGTTGAATGTAACTTACACGTTTGTCATCAAGGAGGGGAAGTTATGGCTCGAATTTAGGAATGCCCCGGATTCGCCGTTCAATCCGACAATTAAAGATGAATTTATTCTCGAAGGTATGGTGATTCGATTCTCTCGTGACAGTGAGGGTAAAATTAACGGGTTTACGGTGGTAGAGGGATTGACACGCATCCCGTTTGGAAAGGTATAACAGTTAGTTAATGTCACGCATCAAATGATGTGCAAAAGTTTAAATCCGAAGCACGAAGCACGAAGCACGAAGCACGAAACAAATTCAAAATCCAAATGTTCAAAATTCAAAACAGCATGAAACGATGCGTTAAGGTTCCTTTCGGTTTGGTCATTTGAATTTTGGTCATTCGGATTTGGTTCGAATTTCGATATTCTCGGTTTTTTATTCGAATTTTAAATGGTTGGTTCATTCTCCTCAGATGGATCATGTTAAATTGCCGAAATTGGACACCAAACTTTCGAAACAGCGTACTAGCAGACCCTGGCGATTCCTTTTTCGCCCCTGGCTTTTTTGAGATTATTCAAGAATGCTTTGTAAAGGAAACTGTGTTCATCCAACTGGCAGAGCTGTCGATACAGGGGTACAGTAACTGTAAAGGCGGTAATTTCCGGTGGGATATGCTGGCGCATGGCAATGTCTGTGGCGCCGATTACCGCCTGGGGGTAGTCCAGGTCTCTAAGCAGCGACAGCAATTGCATGCATCCGGAACCAAAGGGTGCAATCACCGGTGGAATACGGTCTTCAGGTGAATGATAATACTGGGCGCCCACCATGAGCACACTCAACTGGTCCGGGTTGACCAGGAAGGTAACGGTTTTCAGGTACTCGACATTGTCCTGCCGCAAGGGACCGATTAGAATATGAGGGTGTTCCGGTTTGTATGGTTTGAGATGGTTAAGCCAGCGGTCCATTAATTCTTCGGAATCCTTTAATCCTTCGGTGCCAACCAGGAACTTGAGAAAATCTTGCCGGGTCCGGGTCTCTTTGCTGAATATCCAGTAGGCACATCCACCGCACCCGGAATTCTCCCGGGTGACATGCAGGGTCTTACCCTCGCGCCAATCCGGGTATGATTTGTAAAGGCATATATTTTCCCCCAGTTCCGATTCCACTAATGGTTCAAAAGGAGCCGGGTCCGGCGCATCGTAAACCCCAATTATAGGAACCGTAAGTTCCAGTTTTTCGATAAGTCGTCCTGCATCGGGTAACTGTGACATTATTTCCTCCTAATTATTTCTAGCCGCATCTCCAGGTAACAATAATACCCAACTGGGGTAATATTGTCAATATCCGATATTGTAAAAAGGAATTTTTTGCCAGCGAATTTTTTACCGAATTATTTACAGGCCGGTTTTAGTCATGGTATAAAATTCAAATAAAAAGTCCCGGAAGAATTGAAAGAACTGTTTGAGAGAAAAGCAGCACAGTAGATCAATTGGCAATTGGCAAACAGGAAGAGAGGAAAAGAAAATTACAAATTCCAAATCCCAAATTACAAATTACAAACAAAAGAGGTGCCCTACGGGCATATTTATTAACGCCTTCGGCGAATAATAACTAGCCTGAATTCTTTCCTCTAAAGGGCTTAGAGCAGAGAGCAGACAGCATAGTAAAAAAGGAGACAATCCAATCTTCACTCCTTTTCATTGATGTTTAGACCCACAAAATTGTTATTTTTTGATACATTTTTGCAGTAAGCTTGAACAACTTTGCAGCTTTTTGCTTCAGTTTTGTTGTAAATTGCTGCAAGTTTGCAGTTCTGAGCCATATCCCTGAAGTAAGACTTAACAATTTCGTAATTCTTTTTTACAATTTTGTAATAAATTACTTCAAAATTGTAATCCCGAGCTTCATTTTTGAAGCAAATTCTAACAATCTTGAAGCTTTTTATTACAATTTTGAAGCTCTAAGCTTCATTTTTGTAGGAAATTTGAACAATCTTGAAGCTTTTTATTTCAATTTTGTAATCCAGGGCTTCATTTTTGTAATAAGTTTTAACAATTTTGAAGCTATTTTTTACAATTTTGTAGAAAATTACTTCAATCTTGTAGTAAATTACTTCAAAATTGTAGTCCTGAGCTTCATGTTTGAAGTAATTTTGAACAACTTTGAAGCTTTTTACTTCAATTTTGTAGTAAATTGCTGCAAGTTTGCAGCAGATTTGAACAAGTTCGCAGCTTTTTGCTGCAATTTTGCAGAAAAAATGGACAAGATTTTTTAACTGGCCCGTTTCTTTAAAAGAACTACCACAGAGAGCGCAGAGGTCGCGGAGAAATAGTTTTATAACAAAAACAAAAAACATCTTTGCGCTCTTTGCGGTGAAAAGAAATATTCTGCCAGAAAATGGCAGGATTTTAGAGTCAGGTAACCGTTTTTCTCCGTTTCTTCTCTTCTTCTCTTCTCATCTTCTTATCTTCTTTTTCTTGCCATCTCCAGGTTTTCCTGGACGGTTTTAGTACTGGGATGCTCTTTTCCCAGGAATTTTTCGAAAATAGGAAGGGCTTTTTTAAAATATTGGATGGCCATTTCACACCGGCCCAATGAATCATACGCAAGCCCCAGGTTGTTCCAACTGGTGGCAACTTTCCCATGTCCGTCTCCACAGGCTTTTCGATTGAGCTCAAGGCACGTCGCAAAATATTCCCCGGCGGGCTGGTAATTTCCTAATTCTAAATGGCATAACCCGATTGAATTCTTATATTCCGCATTTCCAGGGTCCAATCGATCGGCTTCCAGGTAAGAATCCAGGGCTTCTTTATATTTCAATTGCAGGAAATATACATTCCCCAGGTTATAAGCTGTTTCCGCATATTCCTCTCGCTTCACCTTCTCTTTTTTCCTCTGGTTTTCATACAATTCCGCCGCCCTGGAAAAATCACCTTTCCTGTACGCTGCCAGTGCTTCTTCCCTGGCCTTCTTATCCCCTTCTTTTAATTCCTTTAAGGCTTTTTCCGTTTATTCCAGCGTTTTCTCATACTCCTGTATAATTAAAGGTTCAGCGATTTTCTTTCTAATTTCCTTTTTAAGCTCAGTCAAATCCCCCGAATCCTTTTGAACCGGGGAAAAAACAATAAGAAGAGCAATAATACTGGCAATTGAACCCAAAACACTAATAAGCGTATGAGTTTTCGTCCATTTCTTCCGCGACTTCTCAGGCTGTATCCCCAGGATGGCCTCAATCTCCTCAGGCTTTCGATTCTCAACAATCAACGCCTTTAATTCGGCTTTTCTTTTGCCGGCAACATTTTCAAGATTCAATTCTGCCGCCAAAGCCTGTAATTCATACTTCTTCAGCTTTTCAAGCCGTTCCCTGTAATCCACATTCCTCTCCTTTTTATGATTCATACTCCATTATAAACAATGGAAAAGATAATATCAATAGAAAAAAACAGACTGGTGTTACGTCCACGTTGAGATGACGGTAAACCAAACGCCCGAAGGGCTATAAAAAATTTTGATCAAACTTTTTTAAAAGTTTGGCCCCCGGCAGGGCCGCCGGAGGCAACACGTCAATCAATGGCGGATGTGACACCAGGAAAAACAAAAAAAATTATTTTTCATCCACAACTATTGACAATTATACGTATCGCAGGTCGGTTCATCGGTAACACAACCGCATTGGCTTTTAATCCAGGAAGGGCACAAGGCAGTCCTGATCCCTCCATAGACAACGTTCATTTCATCATTGTCCAGGTGGGCAATGGTTTTTTTGTTTAGCTTTAATTTCTCGCTAAATTTTTTCGTTTTCATGATACCTCCTTGTTCATTAACTTTCTGAGATAGATTATAGACCAATAAAAGGTAGTGTTAAGTACTTCGTCTAAATTTTTTATTTTACAATCGATTCCTGATGTGCTATATTTTAAGCCGGGAAAAGAAAATGAATGAACTGGAGAATATACGCTTTGCTGTCCGACAAATGCAGGCAATGGTGAAAAATAACAGGTGTAAAAATGAAAACAAAAACCATATCAATACCCAAAGGAGGCATGTTAAAAATGAAAACAAAAAATATGCATATCCATACCCATATGGTTTCGGCATTTTTGCTTATTTTACTGGCAGTACTGCCCATGCTGGTCATGAGCGGCTGTCAGCCGGCAGATGCCGGCACGTTGTCGAAATCAGATAGCAAATTCATAGAGGGCACAATGACGGACAAAACAGACTATTCAACCTTGTGGAAACAAGTAGAAGACTTCAACCGCAAAGGCCTGCCCAAATCCGCGTTAAAGGTGGTAGAAGAGATATATAAAAAAGCCAAAGCCAATAACAACGCCGGTCAACTGGTAAAAGCACTGATCCATAAAATGCGCTATCTCCAGCAAGTGGAAGAAGAAGCCTTTTTTAAAGCACAGAAAGAATTAAATGAAGAATTGAAAGAAAGCCGGTTCCCGGTGACCCCGGTGCTGCATTCCATGCTGGCGGAACAATATTGGAACTACTACCAGACTAACCGCTACCGTTTCCTGGAACGCACAGAGACATCAGCGGATTTTAAACAGGATGACGTGCGAACCTGGAGCCTGAAAAAAATCGTGGAAACCGTGATATTTCACTACGGCAAATCCCTGGAAGATGCGGAAAAATCAAAGGAAACCCCGGTGAATGTATTCGATGAAGTTATCGATAGGGGAAATACCGGCAGGAAGTTCAGACCCACGCTTTACGATTTCCTGGCCCACCGCGCTGTTGATTTTTATATGAGCAGCGAACCCGGTCTAACCAAACCTAAATACCAGTTCACCCTGAACAATCCCGATTATTTTTCCCCCACTGAAGCTTTCGCAAAACTGGAACTCTCCACCAAAGACACATTTTCCTTCCAATTCTATGCGTTAAAATACCTGCAAGACCTGGTGACGTTTCATCTTAAGGATAAAACACCTGACGCCCTGGTGGATGCCGACTTGAAACGGCTCAGGTATGTATATGAAAACGCTGTGATCAGTAATAAAGAACTCATCTATGAAAAAACCCTGGAGCAGATGCTGGATAAATATGAAGGAAACGAGGCGGCGGCTGAAATCTATTATGAACTGGCGTGCCTGTACGAACGCCTGGGGGACCAATACAAACCGGGATATTCCGAGGATTATAAATGGCATAAGAAAAAAGCCCTTGAGTTGTGTAAAAAAGCCATTAAAAAATATCCGGGGTCCATTGGCGCAACCAATTGCCAGGGTCTAATCAATAATATAGAAGGGAAGAAATTGGACGTAACCCTGGAACGGGTTGCCGTGCAGGGACAACCGTTCAAAGGTCTCCTGGAATATCGGAATGTGGGGAAGGTTTATTTAAAAGTTGTCGAGACCGACCGGGAAGAACTATTAAACATGCAGCGGAAGCGGCGCCAGGACATGGGGGCATATTTTATTGGAAAACAGGCGGTAAAACAATGGGAGGTGACGCTCCCGGACGACGGCGATTACCAGACCCATTCGCTTGAGATTAAGTTAGACAGCCTGGATTGGGGGCAATACGTACTGCTGGCAGCCAATACGGCAAATTTCGACTTTAAAAATAACCCGGTGGCTTATACTATTTTTGTGATTTCCAATATTGCCTATATCCAACGCATGGAACCGGACAAGAAAAAAGGATTGGAATTTTACCTGGTAGACCGCGACACGGGCCAACCGCTCCAGGGTGCATGCGCACAGGTATGGAATCAACGGTACAACCGTTCCCAGAGAAGGTATGAGGGTGAAAAAGGCCCGGTGTTCAATGCTGACAAAAACGGGTATTTCAATATTCCCTACGACTCGACAGGTAATTATTTCTACCTGGAACTTATCCAAAAAAACGGAGAGGACAGGCTCTACCTGGATCGAAGTTTCAATGTATACCGTCCTTACGATTATTACAGGAAAAAAATACGTACGATTTTCTTTATTGACAGGGCCATTTATCGACCCGGGCAGACGGTTTATTTTAAAGGTATCATGTTGGATGTAGACCCCAGGAACGGAGAGAAAAATAAAATCCTGGAGAATTTCTCCACCCAGGTTATCTTGTACGATGTAAATAACCAGAAAGTCAGTGAATTGGACCTCAAGACCAATGAATACGGGACGTTCAGCGGTACGTTCCAACTGCCCACCGGGGTATTAAACGGAAATATGCGTATTGCCGACCGCTATGGGAGCGTTAATTTCCTGATGGAAGAGTACAAACGGCCCAAATTTAAAGTGACCTTCAAACCCCTGGAAAAAACGTACCGCCTGGAGGATATGGTTGCGGTAAAAGGTGAAGCCAAAGCCTATGCAGGTTATGCCATCGATAATGCCGAGGTGAAATACCGGGTGGTGCGAAATGCCTTTTTCCCATACCCATGGTATTATTTCTTTTATTACGGTGGATATGTGCCGCATTCGCCAGCCATGGAGATTGCCAGTGGTGTTACCAACACGGATGCCAGCGGTGCCTTTGAAGTGACCTTCGCAGCCATCCCGGATTTGATGCTCCCCAAAGATACCCGGCCAGCGTTCTGTTTCACCGTATATGCCGATGTGACCGATATTAACGGCGAGACCCAAAGCTCTCAAAAAAAAGTCTATATCGGCTATACCGCCTTAAAACTGGATATTGACCTGCCGGTGGGAATTGATAAAGATCAAAAAAAGATAAAGGCAGAAATAGATTCCACCAACCTTTCCGGTGAGTTTGTGAAAGCCGAAGGAACCGTTTCCATTTATAAACTTAAAGAACCGGACCGGGTAACCAGGACTCGCTTGTGGAAGAAACCAGATAAGTTCATCATTGAGAAAAAGGATTATTATACCTATTTCCCCTATGATGTTTATAATGATGAAGACAACATCTACAAATGGGAAAAGGAAAAAAAGGTGTTTCACGGAGGTTTCGATACCGGTGAAATCAAGGAGATTACCTTTTCCGGCCTGGATCGGTGGAAAACCGGCCAATACGTGGTGGAGATGGAGTCCAAAGACAGGTTCGGGAATGAAATTAAAGAAATTCAATATTTCACCCTTTATTCCGGCAAAGGCAAACAGGTGCCCTATAAACAAATGGATTGGTTTGCCGTTTCCAAAGATAAGATAGAACCCGGGGAAAAGGCGGTTGTTTTAATTGGGTCTTCCGAAAAAGGCGTCCGGGTTCTCTATGAAATAGAGCACCGGGGCAACATTGTCGACACCCGGTATTTAATGTTAAACAATGCCCAGGAACGGCTCGAGATGCCCATCCTGGAGAAACACCGGGGCAACGTGGGGGTGCATGTGACCTTTGTGCGTCATAACCGGTTGATGAAGTATAGTCACAACTTCGAGGTACCCTGGTCCAATAAAGACCTGGATATTTCTTTTGCCACCTTCAGGGATAAGTTGATGCCGGGTGAGAAAGAGCAGTGGCAGATAAAAATAAAGGGGCCAAAGGGTGAGAAAGTGGCAGCAGAAATGGTGGCCACCCTGTACGATGCTTCTTTGGATGCCTTCCGTATCAACCGCTGGTTTTTTGATATTTTCTCCTATCATTATTTAAGAGCCAACTGGACCAGTAATCCCTATTTCAGTACCGTCGGGACCAGTTACATTGGAAGCTTGCGAAGGCCTTCCGATTATTTTCAGAAACGTTACGACCGGTTGAACTGGTTTGGATTTTATCCCCTGATGCCGGGTGGGGGAGCTCGCTATACAGGTACGATGGAGAGGGCTGTGCCGTCGACTGCGGCCGAAGAACCGGCACGGCGCCCCAGCGAGGTGAGAGCGTTAAAAAAAGTGGCTGCTGAAGATGAAATGTTTCTGAAAGAAGAGATCGATGTGGCTGACAAAGAAGCCAAAGGCAAAAAACGAAACGGCGAAAAAGAACCGGAAGAGGCTGCCGGAGAAAAAGACATGCCGCCGGTACAGGTGCGCACCAAATTTAATGAAACCGCGTTTTTCTATCCCCACCTTAAAACCTCCCCGCAAGGCGAAATCATTATCTCTTTTACCATTCCTGAAGCCTTGACGCGGTGGAAAATGATGGGATTTGCCCATACCCGGAAACTGGTACACGGCTTTGTCTATAATGAACTGGTTACCCAGAAAGACCTGATGGTGGTGCCCAACACCCCCCGTTTTTTCCGGGAAGGAGATACCCTGGTATATACATCCAAAATTACCAACCTCTCGGATAAAGAACTATCAGGAACCACTCAATTGCAGTTATTCGATGCGGTCACCATGAAGCCGGTGGATGATTTGTTCCGGAACCGTGAGTCTCAACAACCCTTCACTGCCAAAAAAGGCCAGAGTGCATTGGTCAAATGGCGGCTGCAAATTCCCGACGGCAAGGGGCTTGATGCGGTTACCTACCGGGTGATCGCAAAAGCCGGCCGGTTTTCCGACGGTGAAGAGCAAGCGGTCCCCATATTGAAAAACCGGATGATGGTCATTGAAAGCCTGCCCCTGCCGGTTCGGGCCAAACAAACCAAAACCTTTACCTTTAAAAAACTGCTGGATTCTTCGCAGTCCGCCACCATCAAACATCACCGCATCACCCTGGAGTTCACGGCCAACCCGGTGTGGTATGCCGTGCAAGCGCTGCCTTTTTTGCTGGAATACCCCTATGAGTGCATTGAACAGATTTTCAGCCGGTACTATGGCAACAGCATGGCGGCTTATATTGCCAATTCCAATCCCAAAATCAAACGGGTATTCGAGATATGGAAGTCGCAGCAGGGGGTTGAGGGGTCTGCCAGTGCCAATGCGCTGCTGTCCAACCTGGAGAAAAACCAGGAACTCAAGACCGTGCTGCTGGAAGAGACCCCCTGGGTTCTGGAGGGTCAGAACGAAACCCAGCGCAAGCAGCGTATTGCGCTGTTGTTTGATCTTAACACCATGGCCTCGCAATTGGAACAGGCGCTGCGAAAACTGGAGGAAAGCCAGTTACCTTCCGGCGGGTGGCCCTGGTTTAAAGGCATGCGGGAGAGCCGGTACATTACCCAGCATATTGTTTGCGGGTTTGCCCACCTGGATGCCCTGGAGGTGATCGATTCACGCCAGGACAAACGGGTTTGGAAAATGCTTAAAGAGGCCGTATCCTACCTGGACAGCAAGATCAGCGAAGATTACCAATGGCTGTTGAAGCATGATGTGGATCTCAAAAAGAACAATCTTGGTTATATCCAGGTCCACTACCTCTATGCCAGGAGTTATTTCCAGGATGTCTCCATGGACAAACGGGATAAAAAAGCCTTTGCCTACTACAAATCCCAGGTTAAGACGTATTGGACGGATTTTCACAGAAACAAATACATGCAAGGGATGATGGCGCTGATTATGAAGCGGTATAACGACAGCGAAACAGCGACTGCCATTGTTGAATCCATTAAAGAGCACGCCCTCTATTCCGAGGAGATGGGTATGTACTGGAAAACCGGGTACGGTTATTATTGGTACCAGGCACCTATTGAAACCCAGGCGCTGTTGATTGAAGTGTTTCATGAGGTGCTCAACGATGCCAAATCCGTAGAAGAGATGAAAACATGGTTGTTAAAACAGAAACAGACCCAGGACTGGCGAACCACCAAGGCGACGGTGGAAGCGTGCTATGCACTGCTGCTTCGGGGTGAGGATTGGCTCAAAGAGAGCCGCCCCCCGGAAATCACGGTGGGCCGGGATCATCCTATTGTTATCGAACCGGGAAAAACCGGGCCCGACAGCGAAATCATCCGGGCCGAAGCAGGCACCGGTTATTTTAAAATTGCCTGGACCAGGGCGGAAATCAAACCGGATATGGCTGTGGTAAAAGTCAAGAACAATAACAATGTCGCTGCCTGGGGCAGCCTGTATTGGCAGTATTTTGAAAACCTGGATAAAATTACCCCTGCCAAAACACCGTTAAGCCTGAAGAAAAAACTTTTCGTAGAAAAAACCTCGGATACCGGCCCGGTGCTGCATCCAATCAAAGATACCACCTCGTTGAAAATAGGTGACCGGGTCAAAGTGAGGATTGAACTGCAGGTGGACCGCAACATGGAATACGTGCATATGAAAGACATGCGTGCCTCTGCGTTTGAACCGGAAGAGGTAATTTCCGGCTGCCGGTGGCAGGATGGCCTGGGGTATTACCAGAGCACCAAGGATGCCTCTACTAATTTCTTTTTCGATTACCTGCCCAAAGGCACGTATGTGTTTGAATATGCGCTTCGGGTCACCCATGACGGTAATTTTTCCAATGGCATTACGCAGATTCAGTGTATGTATGCCCCGGAATTTACCAGTCATTCCCAGGGTGTCCGGGTAAAGATCGGCCAGAAGATGTAGAGACGCAATATTTTGCGTCTCTACTATTTCTTTGGCTTCCCGAACAGGGTAAAGCGGGATTTTTTCTTTGCTTCGGTGGAGGTGCCGAGAATTTCATCCAGTTTTTTCCTGGCCAGGGCATGATCGGGATTGATGGATAACACTTTTCGAAAGAATCCTTCCGCTCGTTTTACCTGTTTTTCTGAAAGAAATAAAATCCCCAGGGCTGCATAGGCCTCTACATTCCAGGGTTCCAGGTCCACGGCTTTCTGTAGGTTCGTGGCAGCTATGCGTTTGAGACTGGGTAAATTCATCTGGGATAAACCCAATAACAGGAAATAGGACGCCTTCGCGGGGTCCGCCTGGACAGCATCTTCCATGACAGATGACGCTTCCCAGTATTTTTTCTGGTTGTAAAGTGTCTTGGCCTTCCGGTACAGGAACCGTGCTTTTTCCGTCAGGTTTTCTTGAATAACCTCTATTTGTGTGTCTTCCTTATAACCCTTGCCGTCATATTCCTTTTTTTTATCCGGGTTACCCAGGGTCTCATAGGCTCTATTGATTTCAGAGAATACAAAATTGGCCTTCTCTTTGATATCCGGGTCCGGGGCCGCAGATATCCTGTCCGGATGGTATCTTTTGGCGTAATCAAAATACGCATATTTGATTTCATTGGCAGTTGCCGTGTGCTTTAACCCCAGTATCTGGTAATAATCGAGCCGTTCGGATTTTAATTGCTCATAGAGCCGGAGGATTTCTTCGATATTTTGGTCACTGTCTCTATCCACCACAACCTCAGCGAAATCAATAATATTTAAAAGGTAGAAGAGAACGATTTTTTTCCAGAAGACATCTTCCGCAATCTTCAATCTTGCCATGGTTTTTTCACAGGTAAGATTGTTAAACTGCGCCATATCATTATAGAATTTGGTTTCATAATTGGACAAAAATTCTCTCATGAAATCAGGAATGGGTGACAGCTTTGGCGCTTTATAANNAATATTAGTGATTTTATTGGTGCCTTCGATGATAATTCCCGGCAGCCCGATTTTAAACTTGGAATCATCGGGAATCTCCGGGACTTTAGGGACAAAATTCCACTCGCCGGAGACCAATGCAAATGTAGAAGTCGCAATCGTACGCAGTTGATAGACCAATGCAAAGAAAAGGTCCCGCTGGTTGAGTATGCTTTCCTGGACCAGGATGCTTCCGATACGTTCACCGCGATCTCTGATCAGTTCGGTAATACCTGCATATTGATCCCGGTTTATTTTGCCGATCTTGAAAAGGATTTCTCCCAGCCTTTCTTCAATGAGATTGGTTCTGGCAAAGACCAAATGCCCTTCCTTAAAGAAAAGATTCTTGGTGAAATTCTTCCCCACCACAATTAATTCACCGCTTGATTTGTCTTTTAACACCTTTCGCAGCATAAGCGGGACAGGATACTGGATGATCCGGTTTGGCATCTGACCTCCGTTCGACTTCTAATCTTTACCGTAATTAAAGAGGCAAAATTCCCACTTATTTTTTTATACTACAATTTGAAAATGATGTCAATCCCACCAGGAATAATTTTAATTATAAATGATGAATGATGAATGATGAATAATGATGGGAAGAGGCTGGGGGGCCGCCCCCTTTTTTAAAGAAAATTTGGAAATAGCCGATTTAATGGTGTGAAACGCTTGACAAAAAGAGTTTTTTATTCTATTAAAATAGTGATATGATTAAGTACTTGATAATTAAAAGAAATAAAAAGCCAAATCAAAAGCAGGAGAATACAAATGAAGAGAATTAACGTTTTAGTATTAATCCTAATAATAATGGCAGGAATGCTTTACTCATCTCCACAGTCACAAACACAAACAAAATCACCAGAACAATTAGAAACAGAAGACCAGGAAGACCAGGAAAAAGTCATTGTCACGTACGAATTTGAGAAAGCGGCAATCTATCGAGAGGAAACCAAGCTGATAACTGAAACGGATTGGCGTTGTCTCTATTATTTAAGGCCCAGGATGACCAGGGACCTTTATATAACCGGAGCCGTGCATATGGACTGGAAGACCAAGCTTGGCACCGACGACCGGGTGTTTTTGAATAAAGGTACAGCGCAAGGTATCAATGATGGCGATTTTTATATGATTCTTGGAGAAGGAAGGCGTGTTCGTAATGGCGTTAGCAGGAAAAGACTCGGGACCGTATATAGAAGAAAGGGTCTTGTGGAGATTACCTGTGCCTATGAAGACAACGCAGTGGGGACATTGAGAAACATATGTCACCCGGTAAATATTGGAGACCACGTGATTCCTTACGTACCAAAAGAAGAAGTAATCGCCAAAAAGTTAGAATACAAATACTGCAAGCCACCAAGAGATTCCTTTGAAGGCTATGTGGCTTATATGAATTGGTATGAGGAAATTGAACGGACAGAAGCCGGGACAGATTATTATGTAACGGTTGATATGGGTATGGATGTGTTATCAATAGGAGATTGGCTTGTGTTTTATAAAAAATACGGCAATGACCTTCCACCAATTATTATCGGAACCGGTATCGTTATTCATACCGAAAGCACCAATTCAACCGTAAAAATTGTGGATAATTCAATCATTATAGAAGTTGGGACTAAAGCAGTATTGATCCCGGAAGAAGCAAAACCCATCACTCCGCCTAAGGAAATCGTCGAAAAGGAAAAACTTCCCATTATTGAAGCCCTGAAGGATGAAGTTGAAACCATTGAAGGACGAAAGGTACTGGAAATAAATATCTTATATGATATTAATGAAACAACCATTACAAATTTTTACAAAGAGAAATTGGAGATAATCAGGGAGTTCATTAGTGCCAGGCCATCCCATGAAGTCATCCTGAGAGGATACTGCTGCAGCATCGGTGGACTTGAATACAATTTAAGATTGTCCCAGAAGCGAGTTGAAAACGTAAAAAAATACTTGATGAATACCTTTGGCATTAAACAAGATGTCATTGAAACCTATCATTATGGAGAAAAAGAAGCTCTCTTTGACAATACCACCGAGGAGCAGCGCAGAAAGAACCGCCGGGTTAATATCCAGGTGATTGAAAAAAAATAAAAAATTAAAGTAAAAAAATTAAAAGTAAAAAATAAAAAAGTAAAGAGGTAGAAAAATGAAAGCGTTTGTTTCGATTTTGTTTTTGATTGGTTTCCTCTTTGTCTTTCAACCCGTGGTAAACGACCTGCAAGGCCGAACTGCCGCGACGGTAACCAAACAAAATCAGAGTCAGAACCAGGAAGAGGAGAAAAAAGAAAAAGAAAAGAAAAAGGAAACAAAGAAGCAGGAAACAAAGAAAAAGAAAGTGTTTACCGATAAGGATCTCAAAAATATAACAGGTGTCAATATAACATACGTTGAGCCTGACCCAAAGGCCAAATCCCAAACACAGAAACCTCAAACACAGAAAACATCTGCCCAAAAGAAACAAAAAATCGATCCTAAGAAAACAGAAAAATATTGGCGGGGTAGATGGAATAAGATACAAGCTGATATCAAAAATTCAGAAAAAAAGATTAAAGAGATGAAGGAGAAATTACTCCAATTGCAGCTTCAACATCCAGGCATAGATCTTATGAGTGAACGCATACGCAGGCAAAATGAAATGGACCGACTGACTCGATCCATTCAAAGTTACGAACGGGGTCTGGAGACTCTAAAGAAAAAATTGGAAGACCTGGAGGATGAAGCACGAAGAGAAGGCGTCCCACCCGGCTGGCTCAGGTAAGCAGTGGGCAGTTGGCAAGGAGGACCTTTTTTGGCTCGTAACCCTGTGCGGTGAGGCACTATAACAAATAATTCAGTAAATAGAAAAAAGCGGCCACTGAGAGACCGGAGAATAGGTTTAATAAAAATCCCAGCATTACCATTCGTTTCAGGGAAAATCCTTCGATCCCGGCAAAAACCACGGCATTCACTGACGTGGCAATGGGAGTCATAAATGCACCAGAGGCAGCCACAACCACTGCCAGGAGCGAGTAAAGCGGGTCCAGGTGCAGCGCAGGAGAAACCGACAACACCAGGGGAAACATAATAAATACCACCGTGGCATTGGTGACAAATTCAGTGGTGAATATCGATACCATTACCACCAGGAGCAAAACAAAAAATCCACTTCCAGCTTGCGGAATGATGGCATTGGTAATATGTTCGAACAGCTTAACCACATAGCCGTCGAGCTGCGGGGTTCCAGGGTTATCACCGATGCCAAGGACCATGACTACCGCCACAATCACCAACCCCATAAACAAGAGACCGGAAAAAGGAAGGTCTGCAATCAGGCGATTGATGGAAACAAAGGTATCCGGGTTTTTGGCGGTGAGATCGGTGCGCCGCTCTTTAAAAGCAGCATACCAGATACGATTTAACGTAAGCGACATAAATTTCTCCAGCTTACCGCGTCTCTCTTTCTTTTCTCTCTTTTTTGCGAATCTCTGTCTTAGCTCTTTATACGTGCTGACAACAAAATTCAAAGGAAACAGCATCAGGTACAAAAAGAAAAAGAGTATATTTTTTTTGTATTTGCGCCAGGTACGTTTTCCCCTGGGAAGTATAAAAGAAAAGAACAACATCAACAACAAGTAAACCAGGAAAATCCAATCGATGATGTTCATCTCTGCCCATATTTTCGGGGGTTTCAGGAAGAATTGCGCAGCGGTTAACAGGAAAATCAACCCGATGTTGACGCCAAAAAGCAGTACGTATTTTTTAATCCTGGCGGTTTCCATTGCCTGCAAGCCTGGTTCCGGTTCCACCTCATTTTCACTCCATGTGGATTGGAGAATTTTCCTCTCTCCGATCTTTAAAATGAGACGACTCACCAGGAGCAGGGCCAGGGTGGCAGGAATTCCAAAAACAAGCCAGGAAAAAAATGTGATATTTTCTTTACCGGGGATTCCCTTTAATTGAATATATCCCAGGTAAACCAGGTTTAACGGTGACCCGATCATCGAACCCATCCCACCAATATTGGCTCCATAAATCAACGCCAGCCCCAGGAGGGTGGCGATTTTTTTCCTGAGAGCCTGATCCCTTATTCTTTCCAGGATGTATTTTAATACCGGGATAAACGAAAGTACGATTATTGTATTGGGGAAAAACAGCGAAGAGAAATAAGACATGATTAACACCCCTGAAACCAGGGCAGAGAGGGTTGACTGGGACCGCATCATCATCCGGTTTACCAGGTGATGATGCAGGTCCGCATCAATAATAACCCGGGCCAGCAAAAAACAGATCACCGCAATCGTAGCGTTCTGAATCCAACTCATATAAAAGTATATCTAACACCGCAGGTAATTTCAAGGTTAAAGCAGTTGTTTGATGGATAACCGGGCGCGGCGCTGAACTTCCGGGTTCAGGTTCTTGTCTTTCAGCAGTTGTTTAAGGCTCCTGACCGCCTGTTTTTCCCGTATTTGCACCATCAAGTCGATTAACGCCAGCTGCACCATAGGAGACGTCTGCTTATGCAGGGATTGGATAAGCCCTTCTCGCACCAGGGGATGGTCAGCAAAAAGGTATAATGCATCCACCGCTGAAAGCCGGACATTGACATTGGGATCACTGTTAAGGGTGTTCAGCAGAGTTTCCAGGATTTCACTGTCCGGGTTCTCCAGGTGGGCACTGAAGGTCAAACCCTTGAGCCGCTGGCTGGAGGATGATTGATTCAGCAGCGATATCGCCAACTGCTGACGCACCTGCTGATTCTCCTGGCGTAGACTAACAATTTCATGGCTCTTTTGCGCCGAGGTTTGGAAAAAATAACCAATGCCTATCCCGGTTACCAGGAAAAACAAGGCCAGGGCAAATTGAAACGCAAATCCAGGGCGGCGGGTCCATAATGTTTCCCGGACATTTTTTATCTTAAAGAACTGGAAAAATTTCTTTAACGCTTTAGACTCTTTCCCCTCCTGGTAAGATTCCAGCATCGTATAGAAATTTTTGCGGAGGTGGGGACCGGGCTGCTCTTCCGGCAGAATTCCCAATTGGGTCCAGGTACTGCTCAATTCTTCAAGCTCCTGCCTGCAGGCATCACAAACTACCACATGGTTTTTGATGGATTCCTTGGCACCGGACTCAATGTCTCCGGTTAGATAATCCGGGAATTGGACTTTAATTTGTTGGCAATTATCGTTTACATTTATACTCATGCTGTACCTCCTCTGAGACTCAAATACGTTTGTCTCAAACTTTTGATGGCCCGGTGAACCTGGACCTTGACAGTAGAAAGGGAACAACCCATCAGTTGGGAAATTTCCTGGTATTTCATTCCCTGGTACCGGCTGAGTACCAGTATCTCTTTCTGGGAAGGGGTCAACCGGGAAAGGGCACGGTTTAGAAGCATCACATCCTGTTCTTCCTGGGTTTTTTGTTCCGGTGGGGCATCTCCGTATATGGCTGTTTCTTCCTCCCAGGTCTCTTCCAGCGGCATTTCCTTTTTGTGTTTTCTCAGGTGATCGATATGGACGTTGCGGCCGATTTGATACATCCAGGTGGTGAATTTACTCTCGTGCCGGTACGTATTCCGGTACTTCAGTATCCGGAAAAACACATCCTGGGTTAAGTCTTCGCTCACACCTTTATCGGCTGTCAGCCGCAGGAAGTAATTGTACAGCTTGACATGATAGCGTTCAAACAGGATGGCAAGGATTTTTACCTCACCTTTACTGACTTTATTCATTATATCTTCATCTGTCACAGCAGCCACCTATTGAGTTTACAAATTCTGGGGATTTAATCATTATAAAATATAATACTCCAAAATACAAAAAAGGTTACAAGAAAAATTATATCTTCTTCTTGCCAAAACCAAATGTGAAGGATATACTGAAAATTTTATTGCTGTAATCGGTGCCCACGGTATTCTGGTTGTTAATATAGGCGGTCTCATTCCAGGTGGCATTTTGCTTCATGTAACCGATATCCAGTTGAAACATGGAAGAGATATCCACCCCTATTCCCAGTGAGAATCCTTTTATTTTGATTGGTCTGTCAGCAGCATCCACGAACAGTTGGCCGTCCGAGAACCACCCTCCCCTGAGAAACAGGGTTGATGTTTTGATAGGAAAGTTGAGCTCAATGCCTAACCGGTAATTGACATTGTCTTTCTGGGAAAAAGAGAAGTCATTTCTAACCGGGAATTGCAAGTCTTCCTCCCACCAGTAGTAGTTGGAAAGTGTGGCATCATCCCAATAGATCACGGAATAATCAAAGGTGAGAAGTAAATAGCGATACGGTCTTACAGCGATCCCGGCGGAGAGCTGTGCTGGTATGATAACATCGGCCAGGGTAGAAACGCTTGTAGGTTCTTCAGGTTGGGTAATATCTTCGTATAGGTATTGCGAGTCTAATGTGCCGGATACTTTGGTATGGTAGTTGAGACCCACGATGAAATCTTTACTTAGTTTAAACAGCAAGCCCAGCACCAGGTTCCGGCCCTGGATTTTTTCAGTATACGTTTGGCTGTAGGGAGCATCACGCGTGGACCAGTTGTACGTGATCTCACCGGAGTTAAAAAACCATTGCAAAGTAGCGCCAAAGTATAAATATTTGGCTAAATAGAAAGCACTGGTAAACCCCAACACATCGATACCGGAACTTCCTTGCATTGTCAACCGGGTATCTTCAAACTCGGTTTCCCCGTTTCGTGTGGTGGTCAGTCTGCCCAGGGCCTGGGCCTCGAATCTGTAAGGGATATACCTGTAGTAGCTTAAAGCAAAATTCCATTTGATATCCCAAAAATAGACTGGCGCAGCAATGGACAAGAAGTCAAAATTTTTCAAATTGGAAGTAAACTCATAGGTGTACTCCTGGGGATAGAGACTCCCGGGTTCATTTTCGGGTTGGTAATCGTAGCGGAGTTTATCTCTCCGGTAATTGACAAATAGCTGTGGGCCATCGAGTTCTGCTATCCCCGCCGGGTTCCTGTAGACAGCGGTCAGGTCGTTTGCCAGTGCTGTAAATGCATTCCCCATTGAAAGAGACCGGGCACCATAGGTGAGATTGTAATACGTATACAGCGGTTTCACCTTCCCCCACTGAAATCCTGCCAATATTACCAACAAAAACAAAATCAAAACCACCTTCATGGATTTGTGAATATCTTTTCTTTCCACGACTATATCTACCATATTGCACCTCAGGGTTGTGGTTCAGGTTCCATCGTTTCTACATCTTCTAGCACTTCTACCACTTCTTCAATGTCTTCTTCTTCGTTATAGCCCACCAATTCATCCTGGTCTTCGATATATATCCTGCCGCCGATGTCTTCTTCATAGGAGAGGCAGCACATGAGCCGGCCGCACTGGCCAGATATTTTAATCGGGTTCATATTTAGATTTTGTCGTTTAGCCATCTGGAGGGTAATCGGTTCGATGCTGTTAAGGAAGGTCTTACAGCAGAGTTGTCTGCCGCAGACACCCAGGCCGCCAACCATCTTGGCTTCATCCCGTATCCCAATCTGCCGCATCTCGATACGCATCTTGAATTTTTTTGCCAGGTCTTTGACCAGATCCCGGAAATCGATCCGGCCTTCAGAGGTAAAATAAAAAATCGCTTTCCGTTCCGATGTAAAATAAGATACTTTAATTAATTTAATAGGGATTTCCCGGTCTTTTATCCGCTTCAAACAAAATTCATACGCTTTTTTTTCTTCATCGCTTTTCCGGTTAAAATTTTCCAGGTCCTTGTCCGACGCTTTTCTCAGGACTTCCGGTATGGCTGATATATTTTTCATATCATTAAATACACTGCCGAAGGTTTTAACTACTATGCCCAGTTCTTCTCCCAGGAAAGATTCGATAATCACATGGTCATTGGGCTGGATCTCGCATTCTTTAGTCTTAAAGTGAAGTATATCCATGCGGTCCTGTATTTTTACCGTAATTACTCTAAACATCCGCTACCTCTTGACTGGTGTAACTTTTTATAAACTCCAGGATCAACACTTTGGTGTTTAAATTTCGTTGGATATCTCGCAGCAGGTATTCCATTTTCCGGATCAGGGTAAGGGCTTTGTGGATGGTTATTGTATGACATAATTGCATTAATTTTTCTTTATAATCGATATTGATCACGTAACTGCTGTTTTCTTCGATTTTAAGCACCACGATATCTCGCAGCATCAGAGCCAGCAAATTGACCAGTTCGGAAAAGTAGTCCAGGAATTTTTCGCGGCTCCTGCTGCGATTGAATAGGTCCAATAAAATAGCTTCTATGCCCTGCCGGGTGAGCAGACTATGAAGTATAGAAAGAATGTTTTCCCGTTTTTTCATAAAGGCATTGAAGTCCACCTCCAAGGCTTTTCCCATATTACTGCCCAGATAAGAAATTAACCGCGCTTTTTCTTCGTCATAACCTTTTTTCACCAGGTAGGTTTTGATTTCGGTCTTGGACAGCGGAGAGAATTTTAACACCTGGCACCGGGATTTGATAGTAGGCAGCATGGGATTCATATTATCGGTTACCAGGATGAATACGTTTAACGGTGCCGGCTCTTCCAGCACTTTTAAAAACGTATTGGCTGAATACTCGTTCATCTTATGGGCGTCGGTCAATACATTGATTTTCCGTTCGCCTTTGAGGGGTTTCCTGAAATTGTCTTCCACTAAAAAGGCAATTTGTTCTTTTTTGTATTGCTGCCCGTCCGGTTCCAGGATTTTGAGGTCCAGGAAAGTTTCTTTTTCGATCTCCACACAGTTTGTGCACTTCCCGCAAAAATCACCGCGGTTGTCTTTGTTATTAAGGCAATTGATCCCTTTGGCAAACGCCACGGCAAAACTCAGCAAATTGGCGGAACGGGGGCCAAAGAAAATCATGCTGTAGGGGATAATATCATTTTTCAGGTAACTGGTTAAAATGTGTTTGATCCGCTGGTTACCCAACAATTCATCGAATCCCACTGGCTGCTCCTTGATCCTGTCAATAATCCGGTTAATTTTCAATATTTAATAAATGAAAAATAAGTTTACCATGTTTTCGAGTTTAAGTAAAATACCATCTGTAATTTAAAAGGCAGGGAATCAACTGTTCTATTTTTAGCCTCGAAGGCATTTACAATGCGGTAAAAAGTGCGAAGAGACACGAAGAAAGAAGGAAAATTGGCCTTTCTCTTTTTTCCCTTTTTCTTACTCTTGCTAACTGCCAACTGCTTTCCTTCTGCCCACCTTCCTTTAACACTCCGGCTTTTTCCTGCGGCTGTTGAAAAATAAACCTATTTCTTATAAAATACGTTACTGGAGGTTTACTATGCTCAATGTAATATGGGTTTTATTGCTAATTGCTCTTTTGGTTTTGTTTTCAGGGCCGGCCCTGGCCGCGGAATCCACTGTGTCGCCGGAAACACTGAAAAAAGTAATAAAAAAACTCCGCCCCCTTCACAAACCTCTGGAAAAACCAAAACCCGGGGACTGGCTGGCTGAACACCCGGAACCCGGACAAACTTTTACTGAATATCTCCGTTATAACCCGGTCACCCCACAGGGCAAACGCCATGTCATCTATATTCAACCCCTGGGTGATTTTACCGGAACCCAGCGGAAAATTGTTACCCTTACAGCAGACTTTATGGGCCGTTACTTTAATCTCCCGGTCAAAATCAAAGAGGACCTGCCCATGTCGTTGGTCCCGGAAAAAGCCCGGCGCACCCATCCCTATTGGGGAATGAAGCAAATACTGACCGGATATGTGCTGGCATATATACTCAAACCGCGTCTGCCAGAGGATGCGGCTGCATATATTGCTTTTACCGTTTCTGACCTGTGGCCGGGCCGGGGCTGGAACTTTGTCTTCGGACAGGCATCGATCCGCGAGCGGGTTGGCGTATGGTCCATCTATCGAAACGGCGACCCGGAAAAAAGCCAGGCAGATTTCCAATTGTGCCTGCTGCGCACTATGAAAACCGCCAGCCACGAAACCGGCCATATGTTCTCTATGCTGCACTGTACCCTGTACCAGTGCAACATGTGCGGCAGCAACCACCGCGAAGAAAGTGACCGCCGCCCCATTACTCTTTGTCCTGAATGCCTGGCCAAACTTTGCTGGGCCACACGCTCCCATCCAATTGAACGCTATAAAAAACTCAGCGAATTCTTTGAAAAAAACGGTTTCAAACAAGAAGTGGACTTCTGCAAACGATCTATCCAGGCGCTCACCAATTGACTATCAATAATTAAATAGGTGCCCTTCGGGCAAATTTTAAACGCCTGCGGCGAAAATTTTAGCCGCGAAGGTACGCGAAGAAGAGAAGAAAGAGAATGATACCAATGGGAAATATCCTTATGAAACATGGCACGATGTTTGACCTTATATGAAAAGTTTTTGCGGGGTCCAGGGGCGGTTTTTACAAAAAGAGTCCCTGGCCGCCGGAGGCACAAAAAAAGTTCTAATAGAGTTCTTGCAGGAGTTTCAGGATGGACATTTTTAAATTTTTTAAGTTTTTTCTTTTTTAGTTTTTATGTCCATCCTGTAGATATGCGTATTGGTTAGTATATCCGCACGGAGGGCAAAAGTTTTTTTTAGAGTGCCCGTGCGGTAGGAGAGTTCAGTTATAAAGTGCCCTTCGGGCGAG
>JABAOH010003084.1_pt1 | contig 50204 bp, 57 predicted proteins | sample 7062181 | NCBI WGS metagenome assembly JABAOH01 (sample SAMN14538630, study PRJNA623070) | marine sediment metagenome | biome: marine biome [ENVO:00000428]; feature: marine pelagic biome [ENVO:01000023]; material: deep marine sediment [ENVO:00002113]; isolation source: pool of 5 deep marine... | reverse complement strand
TCTGGCATCCTCGAATCTTCTAGCAACAAGCAGCAGTCCCGGCAGAGATATGAATGCATCTCTTCCCCAAGCTTCAAACCAGTGATAACCTGCAACGACTGATGACTCTCTAGGATCAAATCCTCTAATAATGAACGTGTCTGTTGCCAAGATCATCCAGTTCAGCCACTCTTTTACATGAATGTCTCTATGTTCTCTATAGAATCTGTTCAGGAGATCTGTGCGACGCTTCCTCTCTTTTTCATACAGAGCGTCTATATCGTACATGGCAATCGGCGTTTCTGACAGGACGCTCGGGCCGCTGGGCTTTCTACTTTGCGCGGTTGCTGTCAGCGCGAACCTGACATTTTCCCTAGCCCTGACATGTACGCTGAAGTTTCCAGGCTGATAATAATCATCCAAAGAGCTTTCGCCACGTTTCTCTTCTTCACGGTAGAACACCTTTTCAACCCACTTTCCATCTGCTGAAAAATCGCCTCGAGTTGAGACGATACTCAATGAACCGTCGCCGAAATCCATACGCAACAGATTCTCTTTCTGTTCCTCTGTAAGCTTCCAAGGATCTTTCCATCTGTCTATTACCGAATGATAGTGCCGCCAATTGACCAAGGGAAATATCCGAAGCTCAATACCAAAATCGCTCTGGTTCAGAACTTCATAAAGGACTATCGCCACGTTCTTCTCACAGGGCATGAAAATTGTCTTTCGAAGTTCAACTTCTTCCACAGAATACGTGTATTTTGGGAAAGGTGAAACTGAGAAACTCTTCAAAAACATATATCCTTTCGGGAAAATCCCGTTCTGAAACTCGCTTGCACTTAATGGATAAATGTTCTTTCCAATATTCATTTCTTCATCAAGTTTGGCCATGCACACCTTTCGACCGCTCGCACGATCCACAGATGCAACAAGTAACCCATGGTATTTCCGAGTATTGATACCTAGGACTGTGGAAGAAGCATAACCACCTAAACCGTTGGTTATGATCCACTCTTTCAGTAGATATTGCTTGAAATTCGAGGAGATATCTTTATCAAAAACTAGGGAGGGCAGTCTCATTATGGCATCAGCTTGGCGATATTCTTTCCTCGAGGCACGCCAAAGTAGTTTGCCACACAATAGCATTTGGTTCGAAGTAATAACGCATGGGGCTTTCCTAATTTATACTCTGTTAAGGTCTCAGCATAACCCATTCCTTTGGCGAAGACCATGTCAACGGAATCGTAGACTTCCATAAATTCTTTGGAGAACTCCTCTGGCACAAATCCTACGGAATCCGTTCCTGTCGTTATCAATCTATCCGCGATTTTCTGCATACCGGCAACTTCCGCATCCTTCAGAGTAGCGTCGTTAAGTACAGGAGCACCTTTGACTCCAACTGTTACTGTCAGCCCCATGTTTTTCAGCTGCTCAACGAGCAGAGTGTCCAGCATAATTTCACCTGCATTGTCTGTTAAGAAGAGAACGGTTCCAATACCGCTTGCCAACTTGTATATTTTGTTTGTGTCGTCTATGACCAGATCTTTCACTGCTTCCCTCATGAATCTTTTCAGACTACCGAAGGTGAATCTGTGTCCCGGAATGTCAAATTCAACAATGTTGCCTACTATGGCGCACAGACATGCTTTCTTGAATCGCTCTTCTTGAGTATACCCGTTCTCAACGATTTTCCTTGCATATGGCAGAAGCTTCAGTGCTTTCTCATTACTGATTCTCTTGCTCCTTTCATACGGGTCATCATTTCCCGTTATCCTCTTTATCAGACGGTCTCTCTTTGTGCCCAAATCAGCAGGCACCGCTGTAGGTTTAAACTCTCTGCTCAAAAGTCTAAGAAGCTCAACCATAGCCCTGAAACGTAGCGCAGGATTTGTGGTGGCGTTCTGCAATTCCGCTGAGGCTCTAGTTACAATACATTCAGCACATTCAGCTTCAACCTTCAAGCATGCCCCTTCCAGACTCTTGTCGCTTCGGCGAAATCGCAGAGAACTTTGTACGGTTCCTTCGCTTTCACTATGGCGCTGGCTGCCAAAACCCCTTGTGCACCAAGACCCAAAGCAGCCTCAACATCTTCGCCACTGCTTATTCCTGCCCCACAGAGTATCACAACCTCTTCGTTGATTTTTCTAACAAGCTGAATGGTGTCTTCAATGACTTCAGGTTTGGCTTTTGAGACAGGTATGCCCGTGCCTATAAGCTCTGGCGGTTCGATGGCTATTACATCTGGTCTCAAAGCAGCTACTGATGCACTTATATCTGGATTGTTGGCACACACTATAGAAATCAGGTCTTTCTCACGGGTGATCTTGATTACAGCGTCGATATCTGATAGCTTCAGCTGCCTCTCGGAATGGTTGACAAGTGTTCCTAATGCGCCAGCTTCTCTGATAGCTTCAGCAAGCACATGTCCAGTATGGCTGCCAGCCTGGATGGGATCGATATGTTGCGCGAAAACCGGAATATCTACTGCTTGTGCAACAGAAGCGATGTCAATGAATTGAGGGGCGATGCCTATTGAGACCCTTTTTTCATTCCCCACCTCTTCAGCTTTTTTGGACAGGATCAGAGCTTCATTTCCTGTTGATTCTTTGTAAGTCTTGAAATTTACAATGATTATTGGCGGCTGAAGATTCTTTGGCAACGATATTGTCACCCATTTACGTTGATATTCACCGTTAATATTGTTTCTGAACAAGAATTCTGAAAGCAGATCTATATCTATAGTTCTAAAGTATAAAAACGGCGGCTGCAACTACAGTTGTACACAATCCGTTAACGTCTCCTGTTGCAGATTGGGTTATGTTAGTAGTTTCTATGCCGCTGGCTTTCAGCAATTCTCTCCTTTCCTTCCAACTTTCTTCAGATGGAACCTCAACTCCCATGATGGTGGCTAACATGGCTGAGGCCAGTTCTTCAGCATAGTCTCCTGCCACCTCTTCAGTTTCTCCATAAGAGCAGTATTCGGATAGATAACCATACCCTTTTCCGTCTCGCGGAGTTGCCACTCCAATCGAAGCCGCCACAAGCCTGTGTGGCTCACCAGTAGAATTCTTCTCCCAGACAGCAAAAACAATTTCTCCAGGCTTCAGCATTTCCAGCCCACGTCTCTTCGAGATGAGCCTGCAGCCTGGAGGTATTATGCTTGAAACCGTAGCTACATTTAAGTGTTGTATACCTGCGCCTCTTAGGGCCAGCTCAAAAGACTGAAGACTTTCGCTGTGTCGACCTACACCTTTCGCCAAGAAGAAGTACTTCGGAATCATTTCGCAGTAAGTGCACAGCCTCTCTCTATTAGCTTTTTTGCTTTGCCACCCATCTTTGCCAAGATATCAGATGCGCACGCTGAATTTGTAATGAAAATTAGGTTAACACATATAATCGACAGCACTCAGGAAAAGGAATAAGAATCCGCCGCATAATGTCTCTCAGGGATAACACGTGACACCTTACCGAAGTGTATTCAGAGATGAAACAAAACTGGACATAAACTATGTTCCCCACAGGCTTCCCCACAGAGTTAAGCAGCAACATCTGCTCATGGAATTCTTCAACTTCGCACTGCAAAATCCTGAGAAGATGACCCAAAGAGTCATCATAACTGGCGCTGTAGGCACAGGAAAGACCGTCCTTTCTCAGCGTTTCGGTGCAGACATCATGAGAGAAGCAAAGAAACGTGAAGTGAATCTCTACTATGCTCCCATCAACTGCCGAGAGTATCGAGGAAGCCTCTTTCTAATCCTACACCAAGTTGTTTCCATTTTTCATTCAAACTTTCCCAGAAGGGGTTATTCCGCCGAAGAACTCCTAGACATTCTCTTGCAGGTCATAGACGAGCAAGGAGCACATGTAATCTTAACCCTAGACGAGTTTGAAAGTCTTATTGAGAGAGAAGGATCAGAAGCTGTTTACAAGCTGACCCGTCTACAAGAAACAAGGCCTAATAAGCCTCAGAGAGTCTCACTCATCTGCATTCTCCGAAACTTGGAAGCTCTAGAGCAGCTTGATGCAAGCGCCAGAAGCACTCTACAATCCAACATAATACATCTTGACACATATTCAAAGCAACAACTCATAGACATTCTTAACGACAGAGCTGCCCTAGCCTTCAAGCCCCTGACTATGCCAGAAGACACAATAAGCCTGACTGCCGAGCTTGCTTTTTCCGAGAATGGGAACGCTCGCTTTGGAATCGAACTGTTATGGAGAGCCGGAAAATACGCAGATGCTGACGACTTAGACATGGTGACGCCGGAATGTGTCCGGAAAGCTGTTTCAAGCGTATTTGCCGTTATGCGTAAAAGCGACTTGGACTCCTTGAAGCTGCACGAAAGGCTATTTCTACTTGGCATAGCCAGACTTTTCAAGGAGAGTGAGAGAGCCTACGCCTCATTAGCTCAGACTGAACAGGGCTACGCAGTAATCTGTGAAGAGTTCAATGTCAGACCCCACAGTCACACGCAGCTATGGAACTATCTACAGATACTTTCGGACATGGGTATTGTAGAAACTGAGGTTTCCTCAACAGGCTCACGGGGAAGATCGACATTCATCTTCCTACCCAGAATCCCAGCCCAAGAGCTTGAAAAAGAATTGACCCTTCTCCTTCAAAAGGGAAAAATGTGATTTTCATGAATGTTGAGGATGTCTTCTCTTCAAAGCTTAGAATGAGAATAATAAAAAGTCTGATGAATATAGGTGAGCTGAACGTTTCAGAAATAGCTCGAAGGCTTGGTGCAAACTATCAGACAACAAAAAACCATCTACAAATCCTCGAAGACGAGGGAATAATCAAACACAAAATATTTGGCAGAATACGTCTATACAGACTTAACAGATCTTCATCAAAAATGAAGGCCGTGCAAAACCTGATAGAAGTCTGGAATAGAGACGAATCCTGATTGATTAGCATCCTGAGAAACGGAGTGGATTTTGATCAAAGAAGAGTTCAGCCAAGCAATGCATGAGTTTGAGGAAGTCTTGCAGAAATTGGCTACTGACGTTGCCAGTAGGGCAATCTCCGAAAAGTTAACCACGCCAGAATTGCTTAACAAGACCAAAAACCGTGTCGAAAGCCTGAAACACTCAGCCAAAAAGACCAAAAAGTCCATGATGATCCTGAAACCTGGGAAAGCCAACACTATAAATGCTTTGCACAATAATTTCGTCCAAACACTAACGACATTCGAGGAGATACTGATTCAAGACTCACCAGACCCAGCTGCAAATTCTCGTATCGCCTTCGAACAACTCAGGAAAGCCCTAACAGACGGGTCAGACCTTCTTCTACTGATGAGAGAGATCAGAGATAGCCCTTCCCTGCTGATGGACGGACTCCTTAATCTGAAAAAAGCCGCCAAAACGAAAGGTCCAGTTATAAGTATACAAACGAAGAAAGATGTTCAGCCCCTCATCAAACACATCATGACCTCGATCGATCAACTCAGATCCGAACTGATAGACCTAGACAAGAAAGTCGGCAACATGAAGAAGATCATGCGGGATCTTCAAGAAAGAAGCCTGAAGACACTTCTGACGAATACTGACATAGTCTCTGACGCCAACAAAAGCAAAGACCTAGCAAGGCAGATGAACCTATCAAACTTCAAAAAAGAGAAGAACGAAGGGAACTCCAACCTCAGAGGAAGAGATTAGAGCTCGATTAGTTCTGCTTCCATCTGATCAGTATCCACTACTGTGAAGGTTGATTTTCCAGTGAGATACCCACATAACTCCCCCGGGTTAACAACCATGGTCTTGCCTTTTCGAAGCGTTTCTGCTTCGTGACTGTGCCCATGCACAACTATGTCAAAGCTTTCATGATCTATCAGAGCCTTCAAAAGCTCATCTTGATGACCATGTAATAACCCGATTTCCATTCCGTCAACCGAGACCCTAGCAAAGTACCCCCGCACCTCAAGCCGTTCACGCTCCCTGAACTTTTGTCTTAAGAGTTCACAGTCCCCATCGTTATTGCCGAAGACACCAATCAGCTTTGCCTTCAGTCCCGCAAGCCTTGGAATCACAAAGGGGGCTACATAATCCCCCGCGTGGAGAACAAGCTCCACTTTTCGCCTATTAAGTTCCTCAACAGCCATATCGACAACCGGCAGATTGTCATGCGTATCAGCAACCATACCTATCAGCAAATACATCCACCGTCATTCAACTATCGTGTTCGCAAAAAAAGTGTTTCCATTACTAGGCTGCCATGACAGAGGATTATTGCAGAAATATTTCAGTTCTTGGAATAGTCGGACGAGGGAAACACTGCTTAAAAAACTCCGGGCGAACTGAATCATAGAAAAAAGTTCTAAAAGAGGAATATAGAAAATGAATCCATGGTCGAATTCTCGTCCCAAAAGGAGGGACAAGCTCTACATAATGGCGGAGATCTTGGACATAGCTAAAGATGGAGCTTTGAAGACACAGATCATGTACAGAGCAAACCTGAGCTTCACACAGCTCAATGACTATCTTGATTTCATGCTAGACATCGACCTTCTGAAGAAAGTCACGCGAAATGGCAGAGACATCTACAGGTCAACAGAGAAAGGAATAGATTTTCTGGAACGTTACCGTCAGATAGCTGAACTGCTCAAAGATGAAAACAACAATGGTACCAAAAATAACGTCAAAATTCCACCGCCACATCTTCTGAAAAGAAGTTGAAGCCGTGTGAAAGGCAGGCGCAACTTCTGTTTCTGAAAGGAAAAACCTGAAAAACAGGCTATTTGCTGGTTCTCAGATAGCTTGCAACCCTATCTCTCAGGGTCGGGAACTGTTCCAGCATGGCCTTTATTACTTGCCAGCGTACTTCTTCGGTCTTTTTGCTCTCTTTCATACTCTTGACCAGCACTTGAGTATTGTGTAGTAATATAGGATATAAGCTTTTTATTCCAGAATCGGAATATGCAAACGGAAAAGAGAGGAGTCATTGGGTTCTGACGAGGTTAACGGATTTCTTCTTCATTTTCACCGCAGCAACGGCAAGCCTATAACTATCGTGGCACCTATCATCAGAAACAGAAGGTTCGTTGATTTCCAAGGCGCCACGACTTTCGCAAAAAATAACTACTTGGGACGATTTATCAAGAAGACTGCTTCCGAAAAACTCGAATATCTGCCAATAGGAGTTCTAGAAACCTCGAAATTTCGGAGTCAATGTTTTCCGTTTGGGGTCAAGTGATCTATCTCCTTTTCGAGAGACTTTTTGTCCAGCTGATTATGGAGTTTGTTTATGACAGAGCCAGAAAATGACTGACTAGTACGAAGGAGAGAACTTGCCGCAGGGCTGAGATTCATATATGTCTCTCCAAGCTTTTTGTACAAAAAAAGGAGGGATTATGGGTCTATCTCGCCGAAGTGTCTAGCCACATTTCCGATATCTTTCATGTCGATCTTCAGGTCGTAGACTACATCACAGTTTGCCTTGTACCTTGGATCTGGATAGATTACTCCGAATAGTCTCGCAACTGAGCCTATGTCTCTCATGTCGCATTTGCCATCCGGCCATCCATCTGGACCAGTGATATCGCCAACCATCGAGACTATGATCCAGTCATCAATGTATGTGTTGTCTGCCAGGTCCGTTTCGCCCGGGATTGGGTTGACGATGTATGCGCCTAATGTGTAGTTTCNNGAGTATTCTCTGAACTAAATGCCACATCCAAACATTATGTTCAAACTATCGCCAACTCATCGATAACCGATTTTCAATTCAATGGAACGGCATTCTGTTTCAATGTAACAGGCACACATGGAACCATGGGTTTTTGCAGAATCTGTATTCCTACAGCCCTAATGAACGGTACCTACATAGTGTTTATCAATAGCACAGAAGTTCCATGTGATCTGTTACCTTACTCAAACGGCACGCATAGCTATCTCTACTTTGCATATAATCATTCAACACAAGAAGTAGTAGTAGTGCCAGAGTTACCATCACTCATCATCCTGACCCTATTGATAACGGCAACGTTAATGACTACCATAAAATGTGCGCTCAAAATGGAAAACAAAAGACCCAATTAACTGTTTGCTAGTGCGCACATCAGAGGGAAAACTGGGCTCTCCAGAAAAGAGACGCCAAAGCCTCGTGCCGATTTCCATGCTGTTGTTTTGGGCAAATACCCTGAAGCTGGAAGCTCCGAAAGCAAATGTCAGTTGAAATGCCCAAGCACCAAGAGAAAGCCATATTTAAGTAGACTGCGCGAGCGTCTGGATCTGGCACTTATAGTTGCTGAAGGCTTCTTCCAAGGAATATTGTCTTTGCGGGAATACTGTCTTTATTGTGAAGAGGATTGGTGAGTAATGGAGAAAGTGGAAGGCTTCGAACTCAGAGGACTGGTCCTTCTATGAGATCGAGAAAGGAAAAAAAGCCTAGGCTTATTTACCTAGTGTTCCTCGTACCATTCATCTTAGCCTACTTTTCCTGGGCGTATTTCCCAGTCTTCGCCAGTTGGCTCACGACTACCGTCTTTAGCTACAGTGTCCCTGAAAGAGTCAATGGACTGTGGTATCTGACGGCTCGTTTCTTCTATACATGGTATACTTTTCTTGCTATTGGTGTCACAGGTGTCTGGGTCTTGGCTACCATGTTTGTTTCTCGAAGACAGAAACGGAACCGGGAATTGCATTATCCTATGGTCTCAATCGTCGTCCCGGCATACAATGAAGAGAAAAACATCTCTCGTTGCATAGATAGCCTCTTCAAGTGCACAGCCGAATACAATGGACTGTGCGAGATCATTGTAGTGGACGATGGCAGTGGTGATCTCACCTATGAAGCTGCCTGGGCGGCCATAGCACTGGGCCGTAGAAAATGGCCTAGAGTTCGGGCAAAAGTTGTTAGGCACTCCGCGAATCTGGGAAAGGATATAGCAGTTAAGACTGGAGTAGACAAGACGTTAGGAAGCATCATCGCAGTTGTAGATGCTGATTCTTGGTGGATGCCTAAGACTCTTGCAAAGCTTGTGGATCATATGCTATTGAACGGAAAGAAGGCAGTTACAGGATATGTTCATCCTTCAGATGGGGATTCCGAACTCAATCCCTATGTGGTTTTACAGCAGTTGGAATACAGCCAAGGTTTAGGTATATCGCGTTGCGCCCAATCACTCGGAAACGATGTTTTGGTTGTTCCTGGAGCCATCGGCCTGTACGACGCCGAGACACTGCGTGCAATCCTGAGTGAAAAGGATATACATTCTGTGACTGAAGATCTAGAGATCACCCTGGAGATGCACAGAAGAGGGGCAGATGTCGGTTACACCAATACTGCAAATAGTCTAACGATCTCGCCTCTTTCCTTCAGTCTCTTATGGAATCAACGTTTGAGGTGGTTTATTGGTTGGCTTCACAATACCCTAGAAATCCATAGCGACCTGCTCTTCAGGAAATCGTGGTTGACGTTGTTCCTGTGGAGCTGTTACATATTCGAGTATTTCGGTGCTTTTGCTGACTTAGCTGCACTGACAGCTTTGCCTCTTCTCTTCTGGTTTGCCCCTGATCGCATCCTATTTCTCCTAAACCTGCTAGTCTTTGTGCCTTACGGCTTTCTAATAGGCATCACCAGCCAAGCAATAGCCTTGAAGCAAGCCTACAAAAAGCACAATTACAAGTCTCTGCTTTTTTACACACCTTTCTATCCGATCCTCAGACTGATCAACGTATTGGCTCGTCTGACAAGTTCAGCAAAGTATCTGTTGGGAGATCATGGAAACTGGCATGACAGTGCAAGGCACCAACATGTATAGAGGAATTTTTTACTGCTAAACTGCAAAACTGTTTTTATGTTTCCATAAATCATTATGGATTCGTGAAGCAGAAATGCAGGTAAGAGCTGTGCTCTTTGATCTTTTCGACACTCTGGTTCTAATTCAGAAGAACAAGGATTTCTATGAACCTTCTTTGAGAAAACTCCACAAAATATTGGCTCAAAGCAGGATTGACGTTGTCTTTGATGATTTCAAACGCGTTTACCTTGAAGTCAGGGATCAGCTCTACAACGAGACTGAGGAAAACTTTGAAGAACCCCATTTCAACATCCGTATCTCTCGGGTTCTAGAACGATTCGGATATGACTTGGATGCCTCGAGTTCCGTCCTTGTAAAGGCGACTGAGGCCTTCGCTGATGAATTTATGAGACATGTATCCTTAGACGCCGATGCCAAAGATGTTTTGCCGGGACTGCAGCAAAAATTCAGCTTGGGGATGATCTCAAATTTCGCCATTCCTGAGTGCGTAGGGAAAATACTTGACAAGTATAGTCTGAGAGGATTCTTTGATGTGATTCTTATTTCTGGAGCCATTAACAAGCGGAAACCAAGTCCTGAAGTTTTCGAGAAGGCCTTGAAGACTCTAGATGTAGATGCTCCTGAGTCAGTCTTTGTAGGTGATATGTTGGGTCTGGATATCAGGGGTGCCAAGAGCGTCGGAATGAAATCAATACTCATTGCACGACGACCATTGGATGGACCCTTAGACTATAAACCTGACTATATTATCAAAGATCTTAAGGAATTGCCACCTTTGCTTAATGACTGCTATACATAATCCGGATCTCAGCCTAACATAACCTAGTCCGATCATCTATCTGCATTTCATCCAAACTCGGAACGCTGGCTCTAACTGATTCAAGACGGTGTGTGTCTTTAGTACGCGCTAGAACCCGGACCCGTCAGGTAAGAGTTGTTAGGCCTTCCAATCTAGTAATCTTTTTTCTCCTTCAATCTTCCTAAGCTCAGTAATGTCTTGGGTTGCCTCCAGTGTTCCTAGGTATTTTCCTTCTTTATCTCTGACCGCGAAGTATCGGATGTGGAAGAGATGATCTTTCATTTTAATCCAGAATTCAGCCACGTCTTTTTCACCTGTTTTGAAAGCGTCAAGGATTCGATTTACTATGTGAACGCTTTTTTGTGGATGGCATAGCTGGACTTTTCTTCCAATAACGGCTTTTGTTCTTGCGAAGATTCGCTCTTCAGGCTTGTTGAAATATTTCACCTCATCATCCTTGTTTACGAATGATATGTCAATTGGAAGTGAGTTCAGAATGCCCTCAACCTCCTCTTCTGAGAGGATGCCAGTCTCAAACTTTAGCATGTCTTCAGCCTCAACTCCAAGTACTTCTTTGCTCCTTCTCCTTTTAACATGTGTGGACTGCGTAGCTGTATCTTCATGCATTTGTCTCCTTCACCATCTTTAAGTTCTCAGCATCAATGGGTCACGTACAACCTTCTTGACGCATCTTTCTTTCTGTGTTCTTTGAGTTTCTTGTCGGTCAAGCATTTTCCATCTGTTGGGCAGTACTTGTCTGAATGATACGCAAATGTCTTGAAAATCTGCTCCATAGTCTCTTTGTTCATATAGTAGATTCGCGCTTTTTTCTTCTTTTCTGAGAAGACGAATCCACACCTTTCTAAAGGTTTCAGGTTATGGGAAATCATGCTCTGTTCCTGCTCTAGAGCTTTCGAGATTTCAGTCACATTTCTCGGACCGCCACGAAGGAGTTCAAGAATAGCCAGCCGTGTAGGATTCGCAAGTGTTGAGAAGAAAAGATAGCATGTTTCACTTATACCATGTTTCACTTTAATCACTAAATGCAGTATTTTTCATATGAAATATTATTCATGTACTTATAAGACTTTCGACCGCTACGCCCGAAAGTATATAGTCTTTTTCACTGAATCTTCGCCCATAGCTCAACACTTTCAGACTTAAGAGATAATTCCTCGTGGTCTCCCATCCCTCTAGTTAGGGCATCCGCATTCACTTGTTGTAGTAGCATTCGCACTCTATCTTGCTGATCTTAGGTATGGGTCCTCGTCAATCATTCTCTGTTATCTCGGAGGAGCTTCAGTTTGACAATGAAAGATCGTGGATAGAAAGTGACATTCTCAAGTTGGCACGCACGAAGGCATAACGTAAGCAGCAATATGCTGCTGTTTTCTAACAGTCAGATACACTTAAGAGCGAGGTCGAAGAAGTTCCCATCTAAATTAAGAGGTCTAAGCAATGGAATTGAAGGGAAGCCGAACCGAAAAAAACCTACTAGCAGCATTTGCCGGTGAATCCCAAGCTAGAACTAGATACACTTTCTTCGCCAGTGCAGCTAGGAAGGAAGGCTATGAGCAGATCTCAGCTATTTTTCAAGAAACAGCTGATAACGAAAAAGAGCATGCTGAACTGTTCTTCCAGCTACTCGAAGGCGGAACGGCACAGATAGTGGCTTCGTATCCTGCTGGCATCATCGGATCTACGGTGGAAAACCTGAAAGCTGCCGCAGAAGGGGAAAAGCTGGAGTGGGGAACACTCTATCCTGGCTTTGCCGAAGTGGCTGAGGAAGAAGGATTCAAAGATGCATATCAAACTTTCCGCATGATTGCTAAGGTAGAAAATTACCATGAGCGACGATACCGTAAATTACTGGCAAATGTAGAGCATGATAGGGTCTTCAAGAAGGACGAAACTATCAAGTGGAAATGCAGAAACTGTGGCTACGTCTACGAAGGCAGAGGAGCACCTGAGACATGCCCTGTCTGTAGCCATGCCAGAAGCTACTTCGAGGTCTGGTGCGAAAACTACTGAAACATTTTCTGCATGAATGAGACGGAAAGGAGGTGTGAACTTGACTGAGAAAGGGCAGATATACGTTTGCGAAATTTGTGGTAACAAAGTGCAAGTGCTAGAAGCAGGTGCTGGAATACTAGTTTGCTGCGGAGAAGACATGAACCTAGTGCAATGACATTTTAATCATGCAGGATATGTTTTCTCTCAAGTTGTCTCCCACAGAATCCTAGTTTTTTTCTCTGCGAGTTTAGCACGATCCCTCCATCTTTGCGCGTCAGGCTTATCAGACTAGCCTTTCTCAGTATGAGTTAGTGCGCGCTATCTGGCTTTTGCCATATGAAAACCTAAGACAAGATAATCCCGCGCGTGGAATTAGAACCCCTACGATGGTTGATAAGCCTCCCGCATTTCCCCATTTCTGGAAAAGATATAGAAAAAAGAAGAGATTTATGGTCTTGAAATTTTCCAGAGCATGACACGAATTTTGTCGTACGTTAACGGGTTTGCTGCCCATTGGACAACTACGTCGATTTCATTTTCAGTTAGTTTAGACCACTGCATCCATTCTCCATATCTTAGTTGAGTTACGAATTCCTGAGAGTTGTTCCTTATATAGTAAACCAGAACGTCTGTAGTACTCAAATTGTGCTTGAAGGTAATCCATTGACCATAACCTGGTGGTACATCAACCCATCCACTATCATAAGCTGGTGCGGGTAGCCAACCTGTGAAGTTTTCTATGGTAACTACCCCTGGTGGTCCCTGTTCACCTTCCAATGAATCCAGGAAGTCCTGTTCCGTGCCTGAATTGCCTTGGTCAAGCCATATTTGATACGCCGACTTGCCGTCTAGGCCGTCAGTTCCATTTACACCGTCCTTACCATCTACTCCATCCGTGCCAGCTAGTCCCTGCTGTCCTGTGTCACCCTTATCACCTTGAGGACCTATTGCTAATTGCGTCGAAACCAAAGTTGAAAGTGTACTAGCAGCCAAAATTGCGATGATGAGACCAGCTAAGAATGTATTCCGAGTAACAACTATTTCCACTTCAGACATTTTCTCACCTTTTATCTGAATTAGTCTCTTACTCCAAACTCAGTTTTTATGGCTTATGGAAGAAGCTGCTATCTGAGTGGAGAGGTCATAGCTGTTACCCTAGCGCGTGCATGACAAGAACAGCTACAGCTCTTCATCAACTTCCCCTTTCTACTTGGCTTAATTAACCCCGGAGATACAAATTTTTCAATCTTTTCTAAAGACTAGCATTACTGCGTCTGAAGCTTTCCCATGATCATATACTGGAAACAGCTTTTTTCTAGATTCAAGCTTCACATCGTGTTGATCCATTAGAACAATTATTGATTCGAAAGATGCCACTTCTTCCTGGTCAATTATGAAAATGTAGCCTTTGTCCCTAAGTACTCGACTGAGTCTGTTGCGATCATAGGCTGCACGTATTCCTGAATTTCATGAAAAGCCCAATGGCTGAAGATCACATCGAAATATCTATCCTTGAACGGAAACTCGCCGTCCTTCACCAAGTGAAACGTGACTCTACATTGTAGCCTGTGAGCTAATCCCTCGGCAACATCCAAAGCCTCACCAGATGTGTCCGCCCCGTGAACCTCAAAACCTTTCAGTGCCAAAGAACAACTAACCAATCCACGACCACAACCAAAGTCAAGAATTCTGCTGCTCTGCGGAATATACTTCGAGAACTCTGCTTCAAGTATCGGGAAGCTATTGAAGAGAAAGTCCAGAGACCTTCTCATGTCTTTGACTGTTAGATTGGCTCGTCTGAACATAGAAAGCGTGAAGAAAATTCCGGTTGACAAGGCGAATTTCTCCAAGAAAGCATGAAGATCCTCTTCAGAATATCCTCTGCCAATCAAATGTTGAATCTCAGCCTCGAATAGAGCACCCCTTGCCTCGCCAAATACATCTACAATAACATCTTTAAAATCCATAAGCCTCACAAGGGCACTAATGATGACTCAATTACTTAAACTCTCTTTTGCGGCCACTCATACGACTGGCTTCAATTCGCATTAGGACTGTGAACAGCGCTTGCTTTCAGCAATACACGTGCGTTGACGGATCAGTATCTGCCCCGTTCCAGACTAATTGACGACTTCTACAAACCTCTATTCCTTCTGACCGTTAAGATTTCGTCCACTCATACTTCAGCAATGAAAAGACGGTGTCGTCTCTAAATTGACCTTTGAAATAGCTGTTCTGTCGAAGAACTCCTTCGTTCTTGAAGCCTAGTCTTTGAACAAGCTTTATGGATCTAATGTTCCTTGAATCAATTATCGCTTGGATCCGATTCAAGTTCAATCTTTCAAAGCCATATTTCAGTATAGCCTGCAATGCTTCAGTCATAATGCCAGATCCCCAATGGGCAGGGTCCAAATCGTATCCGATTTCGGCTCTACGCACCGTTCTATTCCAATCGTAGTAACCACAGGTTCCTACGAGATCTCCGCTGCTCCTTCTACCGATTCCCCAGCGGATACCCAGACCTTCTCTAAAGGGTCTTATACAGAAACGGTCAAGCTCCTCTTTTGCACCCTCAAGGCTTGCGGGTCCTGCGAAGCAACATCCCTCAACTATCTCATCTTTGTTAAAATGGTGAAAGTAGAATCCCGCATCATCCAGCGTCATTTCTCGCAGAACAAGTCTGTCCGTCTCAATTTGCGGGAATCTCTCAAACGGGCCCATGCTCACAAGCTCTCTTCAACCGAATGGCTACCAGCGTTCGCGATGTACACGCAACTCATCGTACTGTGTGCGCGGTTCTTTCTCCTCTCTTGGATGACCGATAGAGATCAAGTTAAGTGGAACAATGTTGCCAGGAATCCTCAACACCTTCCTTATAGGGCTTACACGGTCTTCCCTAGGATGAACTCCAAGCCAAACAGCGCCAAGACCCAAGGCAGTCGCCGCCAAGAGAAGGTTCTCAGCAGCAGCTGAGCAATCTTGCACCCAATAGCGGGGTGAGATTTCAGTGTCTCCGCACACTGCTATGCTCAGTGGCGCTTCACAAAGCATGGATCCGTAAGGATGAACCTTTGCTAGGTTATCTAAAATACGTCGATCTGAAATCACAATGAAGTGCCAAGGCTTACGGTTGGAGGCTGAAGGAGCTGCCATCGCAGCCTCAAGCATCGTCTTTAGATCCTTTTCACTGATGTGTTCTGATGTGTATTTGCGGATACTGCGTCGAGCAAATATGGTATTGATAAACCCTTCCGACATAGTATTTCCTCAACAACTGTACGCTCGGGTCACAGCTAGAAAAGGATAACGGTGAGTGGATCTGAATCTTCACAATCTACCGTCTTATTCCATTCACCCGCAGTACTAGCTAGATATCCGCGTGCGCTTTTCTACAATCGACAATCAACTCCAATCATGATTGGGCGTAGAACAGGCGAACCCAATAAAGATATGCTTTTAAGATTCCATTAAAGATACAAGACATAATCTGGATTAATATGCCCCAATGGTTTGTGTCAATTATGTCTAAGAACCAGTCCTTGCAACGGATTCTTACTAAAGCCGAGAAAAAGGAGAAAGAGTTTAGCTGGCTTGACTCAGCCAAGTTCTACGAGAAAGCTCTCGATCGAATAGTGAAGCTTAAAGATTTTCTAAAGAGTCATTCCTATCTTGTTGAGGCTGGAGATATTCAAGAAAGAATTGGCTTCTGCTTTTACAGAGCCGCTATGCAGGCTGAAAACCAAGAAGAGTTTAGAGAAAGAACACTGAAAGCGATTCAGACGTACGAGAAGGCTCGCAGGTTCTATGAAAAATCGAAGGATGAGAAGTCTGCCAGAATGTCTCGCTGTGGAGCGTTTGCCAAGTTTCTTGATTCCTTGATTGCGTCCGATGCGTCTGAGAAGAGAACACTTCGTGATGAATCTTTGGAGCTGATAGATAAGGCTCTGGCGGCATTTTCGGAATCCAAAGAAATGTTGGAGTATGGAAGGACTTACAATGGTCTCCCATTCCTCTTTTTCTGGAGGATCATCCTAGAGTGGGATAAGGATACTCTGAAGACTATTGTGAAGAGAGGATTGGAATGGGGAGAAAAGGCGGTCGCAATGGTTTCTGAGATGAATGATCTGTACGAGGTGGCTAAGACCCATCTGACTATGGCTACATGTCTGATGTTCCTTGAAGCTTTCATTGAGGAGCCAGAGGAGAAAGAGATAAACCGTTTGAAAATAGTGAATTATCTGAACAATGCTGTCGACGTCTTTGAAAGCATTGGAGACAGATATCTCCTGGGGTGGTCGCATCTTCTTCTAGGCGCAAACACAGGAGAAGAGGAGTCAATAAGGCATTTTGAGAAGGTTGTGGAGTGCGGTAAGCAAACACATGATAATCTTGTACTGGCATCTGGTCACGACCTACTATCATACATGACTTATTGGAAAGCTATTGCAACGGAAGACCCAGACCAGAGAATCAGACTTGCCCAACAAGCTATGCGATCATATGATGAAGCCCAACACCACCTCTCTATAGTAAAACAGGTGGATCCCAGAGGAGTGTTCATGCGTCTACGTGCCCGTGCTCGAGCCCCGCCTGCTAGCCACGCAGAACACTACCTACAGTTATCCATGTGGGAGACTAACCTGGCAAAAAGACAGAAATTCTTGGAAAAGGCTGAAAAGGCCTTCACAAGATCTTTGAAGGTGGCTGAAGATTCTGACATTCCATATGTAGTCTTGTACTTTCTTCATGTCGCTAGTAAGGTTCTTGAGGCGAGGGCACGTACAGAAACGAACCGCACCCAGAAAAAAGAACGTTTGGAAAATGCTTTAAAATACAGAAATAAAGCTATCAAAATCCTTGAGCGATTAGCGCCCTTTGATTATTATGCGCAGGGAGTGATGCAGAATCATCTCGCGGAAGTAAAAGCAAGACTCGTCGACATCGAACCGACTACTGATGGGCGACTAAAACTTCTTGAAGAAGCAGTGGTGAATAAGGAGAAAAGCCTCACGCTGTGCGACAGGATGATACCTTACTTCGAAAGGATGGGAGACATCACCTTTTTCGCCGCGCTGCAGCCATACCAAGATACATACGCAACGCTGCTGACTCGTCTATACAACTTGTCAAGCAATCCAGAGTATCTTAGAAAAGCGATAGAGATCCACGAGAGAGCAATTGAATCTGCCAGCAAGGTAGGTTTAGTCAGCCTCATTGCAGAATCGTATTGGAAGATTGGCAAGGCGTATGATGTTTTGGGAGAACTCATGGAAGCTGCCCAAAGTTATGAAGTCTCTTCTGCGAACTACATAAACGCTTCTCAGAAAATCTCTCAATTGAAGGATTTCTATCAAGATCATGCTTCATACATGGAAGCTTGGAGCGAAATCGAGAAAGCAAGAGACCATCATGCAAAAAGTGAATATGGAGAGGCGAGAGAGCACTACGAGAAAGCAGCAGATCTTCACAAGTCAACAGGACGATGGAAGTATCTCAGTTCAAACTATTACGCTTGGGCGCAGCTAGAGCTTGCAGAAGATCGGAGCAGAAGTGAGCAGACAGAAAAAGCTCGAAGCTCGTTCAAAAAGGCGGCCAAGCTTTTTGCAGAAGCAAAGAAGTCCATCAAGGCCGAACTTGAGAAGATCGGAGATAGGGAGGAGAAAGAGATGATGGCCAAGCTCGTCAAAGCCTCGGACGTGAGATACGAATACTGCCTTGGTAGAATTGCACTGGAGGAGGCGAAAATCTTAGACAGACAAGGAGATCCTACAAGTTCACGAAAATATGGAACGGCCGCAGGAGCATTCCAGAAGGCGATGGAGGGTATGGAACATGAGCCGGATCGCAGAGAGCTTAGAAAAGAATTCTTGCCGATAATTTACCTTAGCCAAGCTTGGCAGACCATGTCAAGAGCAGAAGTTGAAGTTTCACCAGACTTATACTTGGAAGCCTCTCAGCTCTTTGAGAAAGCCAAGGAGCACAGCACCAACGAGAAAGCCAGACTGCTAGCTCTGGGCCACAGCTACTTCTGCAGAGCATTAGAATCTGGAGCCAGATTTGAGGGAACAAGAGACCCTGCGTTGCACTTGGATGCGACTCACCATTTGGAACGCGCAGCAAACTACTATGTTAGAGCAGGGTTCAAAACCGCTTCAGAATATGCTATGGCAACACAACGCCTCTTTGACGCCTATGTCTATATGGACAACGCCAAGAAAGAGATGGACCCCGAAAAGAAAGCAAGATACTACATGGTCGCAGAAAAAGTTCTTCAGACATCAATTGGTTCATTCTTGAAAGCAAAGCACCCAGCGAAGAGTGATCAAGTTCAACAGCTTTTAGAGAAAGTCAGAGCAGAAAAGGAACTAGCAATATCATTAAGTGAGGTTTTGTACGCACCAACCATCACGTCATCAACAACCAGTTTTGTCACTCCTGCTCAAAGTCAAGAAAGATCTGTCGGTCTAGAGAAGTTTGAGCATGCGAATGTGCAGGCAAAACTGACTCTTCCTAAGAGCGAAGTGAGAGTTGGGGAGGATTTCGATCTGGAGATCCAGATTGGAAATGTGGGCAAGGAAGCAGTTCTCTTAGCGAGAGTTGAAGAAATACTTCCCAAAGGCTTCGAATTGGCTGAGATACCTGAAGCACGTCGTACGCTAAGAGACACGTACCTAGATATGAAAGGAATACAGCTCAATCCTCGGAAGACTGAAGAGATTAGACTTGCTTTGCGAACCTTCCAGAAAGGTACTTTCGAAGTAAAGCCTCGAATCGTATATGTCGGCGAGACTGGAGAGCAAATGATCTCAAAACCTGATTCTGTAACGATAAAAATCCGTGAAGCGGTTCTCCCTAATCGCGTTACTACGGGACACAAAGAGCTTGACGCGATATTGTTCGGTGGCGTACCAAAGAATTTCGCGATCATCTTAACGTCACCGTCATGTGATGAACGGAATCTGCTAGTTGATAATTTCCTGAAGGCTAGGCTGCAAGAAGGTGAAGTTACGTTTTATATTACTCTCGATCCGGGAAAAGCGGAGAAGCTCGCTGAGGATTTTCCCAACTTTTACCTCTTTGTCTGCAATCCTCAAGCTGACAAGATGGTCAAGAGCCGTTCGAACATATTCAAGCTAAAGGGTGTAGAGAACCTGACAGAGATTAGCATTGCATTGACATCCGCTTTCCGTAGATTGGATGAAGCTTCTATTGGGTCAAGGAGGGCTTGTCTTCGGATAGTCTCAGATGTGTTGTTGCAGCATCATGCGGTTCAGACTCGAAGATGGTTGACCTCGCTAATTCCAGAATTAAGATCTAGAGGTTTCACCATACTAGCCGTAATGGATCCTCAGATGCATCCTGAACAAGATGTCCGAGCAGTCCTTGATCTTTTCGAAGGAGAGATTAACATCTATGAAACAGAAGCAGAACCAAGTGCTCAAAAATATCTGAAGATCAAGAAAATGACCAATCAAAAATACCTAGAAACCACACTTCGCTTGCGAAAAGCAAGGCTACAACAGTCCAACAGACTCGTTACGCATTAGGATTCCTGTTGGCATCAGTAAGTACAGTGCGTCAATACAGGATTCTTTTGCTGATCTTCACTCTGCCTTTCTCGATAAGGATTCCCTCTTTCTCGACCATGTTTCTCCTCCATTCAGCCCCTTTTTTACCTCCACTGAACGACCCATCAGAGCTTACAACTCGATGGCATGGAACAACAGGTGACAGAGGGTTTTTGTGAAGAGCATTAGCGACTGCTCGGTATGCTCTTGGCTTGCCAATTTTCTCAGCTATCCGCTTGTAGGTGCTGACTTTTCCCTTAGGGATTTTGAAGGTGACAAGATAGACGTCTCTTTCAAACTTTGTTCTGTCTTTCAGGGCTTCAATCACATCTTCTTCTGTCTTGATGGATCTTATATCCATGCACAAATTCCCCGCATACAGGAATCTAACAGGTTTTCATATCTTAAGCCTTTGTCTTCATTCCCAATATGTGCAGGTCAGTGTCGATCAAACGGAAAAGATGCGACATTAATGGTGCTCACAACTCTCTACACAGCTACGGCTATGTTTGAAGCAAGGCTACGCTATTGTCCCCCTGCACTTTCCCTTTTAGAATGCACAAGCTCGCATTTGGCTAGAATTGTCAAAAAGATAACTCATGTTTCTCAGAAAACGAAGGTAGACTATGACGTGAAAAAGCAGCCCAAAACGTATATTAGAGTCCAAAGAAACATTTATATCGGTTGTGACGCCTTCAAGTTTATTTTGGCGAATGATAGCCAGTCCCGCAATTTTATGGCGGCGGCTCAACCCCGACTACAAAGGCGCACTATTGCCTAAAGGATGAGGACGGTTGGCCTCCAGTTGCGGGTACAAGTATGTGGACCTGAAGCTTGAATGGTTTAGGTCTGAATTGGGCTTTGGCATTAAGTGTATTTCCCTCCAAATCCAGTCGGCTTTGCCGGCTGTACATGAAAGCCTGGCTAGAGGTCAGCCAGAACTTAACTCCGGTTGATCCTGCCGGACCCCACTGCTATCGGGATGGGACTAAGACATGCTAGTCGAGCGTCTTCAAGCTATGGTGAAGACGCGGCGCACAGCTCAGTAACACGTGGCCAACCTGCCCTTGGGACAGGGACAACCCCGGGAAACTGGGGCTAATCCCTGATACGTGAGGACTCCTGGAATGGGTTCTCGCTGAAAGGGTGCTTGGAGCATGCTTCTAGGCGTCGCCCAAGGATGGGACCGCGGCCGATCAGGTTGTTGGTGAGGTAACGGCTCACCAAGCCTATAACCGGTACGGGCCGTGAGAGCGGGAGCCCGGAGATGGGCACTGAGACAAGGGCCCAGGCCCTACGGGGCGCAGCAGTTACGAAACCTCCCCAATTCACGCAAGTGTGAGGGGGCTATCCCGAGTGCCGTCCGCTGAGGAGGGCTTTTCCCTAGTGTACAAAGCTGGGGGAATAAGGAGAGGGCAAGACTGGTGTCAGCCGCCGCGGTAATACCAGCTCTCCGAGTGGTGGGGACGCTTATTGGGCCTAAAGCATTCGTAGCCGGCTTGGCAAGTCCTCCGTTAAATCCAACGATTCAATCGTTGGGCTGCGGGGGATACTGTCCAGCTAGGAGGCGGGAGAGGCCGACGGTATTCTCGGGGTAGGGGTGAAATCCTATAATCCCGGGAAGACCACCAGTGGCGAAGGCTGTCGGCTAGAACGCGCTCGACGGTGAGGGATGAAAGCTGGGGGAGCGAACCGGATTAGATACCCGGGTAGTCCCAGCTGTAAACGATGCAGGCTAGGTGTTGGCGCGGCTACGGGCCGCGTCAGTGCCGCAGGGAAGCCGTTAAGCCTGCCGCCTGGGAAGTACGGTCGCAAGGCTGAAACTTAAAGGAATTGGCGGGGGAGCACCACAAGGGGTGAAGCCTGCGGTTTAATTGGAGTCAACGCCCGAAAACTTACCCGGGGTGACAGCAGAATGAAGGCCGGGCTGAAGACCTTGCCAGACAAGCTGAGAGGTGGTGCATGGCCGTCGCCGGTTCGTACCGTGAGGCGTCCTGTTAAGTCAGGCAACGAACGAGACCCGCACCACCAGTTGCTCGAAGACCTCGAAAGAGACCTTCAGGAAACTGGCGGAACTGCCGCCGCAAGGCGGAGGAAGGAGCGGGCTACGGCAGGTCAGTATGCCCCGAATCCTCGGGGCCACACGCGGGCTGCAATGGCACGGACAATGGGTTCCAACTCCGAGAGGAGAAGGCAATCCCGAAACCGTGCCTCAGTTGGGATTGAGGGCTGCAACCCGTCCTCATGAACCTGGAATCCCTAGTAACCGCACGTCATCATCGTGCGGTGAATACGTCCCCGCTCCTTGCACACACCGCCCGTCGCTTCACCCGAGCTGGGTTTAACTGAGGCCTAGTCTCCTTGACTTGGTCGAAGTTGGGTCTAGTGAGGGGGAAGAAGTCGTAACAAGGTGGCCGTACGGGAACGTGCGGCCGGATCACCTCCTAAGAGAACGTGTTCGCTGAGCTGTGTGGTACAGATCGTCTCCTCAAACAGATTTTTGATGCAGCTTCTTAGAGAATGGGATTCTAAGAAGTCAAGTACGCGAATCCCCCTCCTGGGGATGGCGTGTCACACGTCGACGTGGAAACGTGGCGTTCGTTTCACAGATTCATCCGGTGTGCTACGCCACACGGTGGATGACTAGACTCGGGAAGCCGACGAAGAACGTGGCAAGCTGCGATAAGCCACGGGTAGGCGCATGTAGCCTTAGATCCGTGGATTTTCGAATGGGATAACCTGAACTAAAGACTTCGGTCTTTAGCTCGCGCCCGGGGGATGCTCTGGGCGTGGAAACTCCTCGAAGGGAAACATCCTAGTAGAGGGAGGAAAAGAAATCAATCGAGATTCCCTGAATAACGGCGAGTGAAAGGGGAAGAGCGCAAACTGAACCCGATGGAGTAATCCATTGGGGATGTGGGGTTTTGGAAGCGGGCTTAGCGTCCCTAACGGGTGAGCTGAACTGGCCTGGAATGGCCGGCCGCAGAGGGTGAGAGCCCCCTAGGCGAAGCCCGGAGGGGAAGTGCTCGTTCTCCCGAGTATCCTACCTTGAATGGTAGGTGAAGATGGGGGTCACCGACCTCCAACGCTAAATACGTCTCGAGATCGATAGCGTAATAGTACCGCGAGGGAAAGATGAAAAGTATCCCGGAAGGGAGGTGAAAAGAGACTGAAACCGTGTGGTAATAGACGTTCGGAGCCTGAAAGCCCAACCCAACCAAGAAGCCGTTCATCGGCTTCTCGATGAGGAAGGGCGGGGTTCCGAGTTCCGTCTCGAAACACGGGCCGGGGAGTTCATGGCTGTGGCGAGTCTAAGGCCTGAAGGGCCGGAGGCGCAGGGAAACCAACGGTGCACACCGCCTAGAGCGGGAGGCACGACATCTGAAAGGGTGTGAAGCCACAGCTATGAGGCTAGAAGCCGGGCGATCTAGCCCTGGGCAGGGTGAAGCCGAGCTAAAGCTTGGTGGAGGCCCGTAGGGGTGCTGACGTGCAATTCGCTCCCATGACCTGGGGCTAGGGGCGAAAGACCTATCTAGCTCGGAGATAGCTAGTTCCCTCCGAAGTGGGTCGCAGCCCAGCGGCGGACGAGGTGGATTGAGGGGTAAAGCACTGATCGGGGAGTAAGGGGCTTCGGCCTCGCTTTCCTTTCAAACTCAGAATCTTCAGTCGCCTGAAACTCCGCTAGACGGGTTTGTGGGGGTAAGCTCCACATCCGAGAGGGGAACAACCCAGACCGGGGTTAAGGCCCCCAAGTGCTGGCTAAGTGTCAAACCAAAGGGCGTCTTTGACCTAAGACAGCTGGGGAGTAGGCTTAGAAGCAGCCATTTCATAATGAGTGCGTAACAGCTCACCAGCCGAGGTTGGAGGCACCGAAAATGTGCGGGGCTCAAGTCAGCCGCCGATACCTCGGGGCAGGAGTGAGAAGCTCCTGATCCGGTAGGAGGGCGTCGGAGTCGGGGAGAAGCTGGGTCGTGAGGTCCAGTGGACCGTCTTCGATTGCAGATCCCGGTGGTAGTAGTAGCGCAGTCGGGTGGGAACTCCGACCGCCGGAAGGGCAAGGGTTCCCTGGCAATGCGTCGTCAGCCAGGGGTTAGTCGGTCCTAAGGGTTGATTTAACTATCTGCTCGAATGGGAAACCGGTTAATATTCCGGTACCATGGATACCTCCGTGACCAAATCTTTGGCCACAACCGTCTTCTCCGACGCTTCGGGATAGGGTGAGCAAGGCCTCCGCCTTGTCTAACCGTAGAAACCCTGGGAGAACCGTAATGGTGAGACTTGGGTGAATGCGGGAATGGCCGGCATGAGCTGGTTCATCTGAATCCTGGAGCCAGTGAAAAGGGGGAGGTGGCTGAGGTATCTGTGACCGTACCCAGATCCAACACTGGTGCCCTGGGTGAAAAGCCTAAGGCGTCTCGGGGTATGTCGGGCAAGGGAAATCGGCAAATTAGCCCTGTATCTTTGGTAGAAGGGGTGTCTGTTCCTCGGGCTAAATGCTTGAGGGACAGATCGCAGTTACTAGGAGGTCCCAACTGTTTAATAAAAACATAGGGGGCTGCTAGTCTGAAAAGATGTGTACAGCTCCTGAATCCTGGCCAGTGGCGGTACCTGAAACCTGGGTTCAACCGGGCTAAGGGCCGCTAAACGCCGGGAGTAACTCTGACTCTCTTAAGGTAGCCAAATGCCTTGTCGGGTAAGTTCCGACGTGCATGAATGGAACAACGAGGGCCTCACTGTCCCTGCCTGGCACCCGGCGAACCCACGTAACCTGGACCGAACAGTCCGGAGACTCCCGTCGGGAAGAGAAGACCCTGTGGAGCTTTACTGCAGCTTGTCGCTGAAACGTGACGGTGGGTACATAGCGTAGTCGGGAGCCTTCGAGGCAGCCTCTCTGGGGGCTGCGGAGGCGCCAATGTAACACCGACTACTCATTGCCGCGTTCCTAACCACCCGCGAGGGTGAGACAACGGCAGGTGGGCAGTTTGGCTGGGGCGGCACCCCCTCGAAAAGATATCGAGGGGGCCCAAAGGTCAGCTCAGGCGGGACAGAAACCCGCCGCGGAGGGCAAGGCCAAAAGCTGGCCTGACTGGCTCCTTGAAAATAAGGGAGACAGAGGCGAAAGCCGGGCCTAGCGAACCTCCATGTCCCCATCGGTGGGGGCTGGAGATGACAGAAAAGTTACCCCAGGGATAACAGGCTCGTCGCGGGTGAGAGTCCCCATCGACCCCGCGGCTTGGTACCTCGATGTCGGCTCTTCCTATCCTGGCCCTGCAGCAGGGGCCAAGGGTGGGGCTGCTCGCCCATTAAAGGGGAACGTGAGCTGGGTTTAGACCGTCGTGAGACAGGTCGGTCTCTATCTGATGGGAGTGTGGGCTGCCTGAGGGGAAACCACCCTCAGTACGAGAGGAACAGGGTGGTGAGGCCTCTGGTGGAGCGGTTGTCCGGATGGGCAGCGCCGCGCAGCTACGCCTCTGGAGATAAAGGCTGAAAGCATCTAAGCCTGAAGCTCCTCCCAAAAATAGGCGGCCGATCGCCTCTAAGCGTGCCCTCATCTCGAGGGACCGCGGAGGCGACGATGGCGGGGGTAGAAGACCCCGTTGATGGGGCGGTGGTGTACGGTGGAAGGCTTCGGCCGACTACTTCAGCCAGCCTCTCCCAATAGCCAGAGACACCGGTTCAGAGGGTCTGTGTTTGGACGTCACGCCACAGTTCGACGTGTGATGCGTCAACCAATGAATTTTGCGGTGAGTCGGTGAGCGGAGTGGGTGATTCCACCCCTGGAAACTCCTCTCTCAGTGAGACGCGTGGCGCCGCGAGGCGCCGGTGGGAGACCGCCGCTGGACGAACAGAAACGACACCTCTGTGCTACAGTGAAAAGGATTCCCTTCTTGGGATGAAGAGTGGTACAGCCTGGATGAAACGCTCGCTATGCACGTGGAGAAAGGCTAAATAGGGCCCGATGACTTCGGAGGGCCGGGTGAGCCGATTAGATGGATTCCGCTGAAACAGAAAGAGGGTTACGGCCGACTCACCGTAAACTCTCAATATCGTCATTTCAAACATGTTGATAGTACAACGATTATTTCACTGTCCCCATTAGGAGGCTTTGTTAGCCATGTAGGAAACCGTAACAAAAGTTATGCTAGATAAACCCTTACCTGATTTTCCTCGTTTTTTAGAGCTTTGATCCTTATCCTTCTGGGGGGATTCCGGATACCCTGCTCCCATATTTTCTCGTTGACTTCCTCCATAATCTTCACATCTTCACTCTTCATATGTCTAATAATAAACTCCCTAAGATACCTAGCCGCCCTCTTCGTCCTCTTATATCCTTTTCCCTCCCTTGCCTTACGGAGAGGCACGACATAGATTCTCTCCTCTATTGGCTCGAAGTCTTCGAGTTCTCTCCTTTCCTCCTCTTTCTCCTCCTCTATCTCGATTACTTCCTCTTCTTCTCTCATAGTTAGGTCCTCCATTCCGAGATATTTGACCCTTTTCTCCTTGTATATGCCTCCATTCTCTATAAGTATTTAGCGTTTTATGGGATTTTAGTTTCACAAGACTCGCGGCTCACTATCTCAACTTGAAGGGGTCGCATCACATAGCATTCTGCTTCTTTGAAGCCACCAACATGAGTAGATCATCAATGTCACCAATCCTCTTCTTGTATTTCTCATCTTTATAGAGTTCTTTAATCTTCCTCTCAAGATCCAAGAGCTCCAATTCTAGCTCGATTTTTCCAAGCATCTTTTTATACTATTTTATAGCGTCTGACTCAGACATCGTCCTTCCTTCGCACTTGGAGTCCATGAATGATTGCCTATCGGTCTGCTCTTTGATCTTTGCCTTCCACTACTAGAGTAAAGTAATAGAAAAAATAAGTCTAAGGCATCCCGAATCTATAACTCAAAGCTAGACAACTATATCTAATTTAAAAGACCCAGGTAGAAGTATTTTATGCCGAAGGGAAGATAAGAATCCGTTTCGATTCACGGGCATCTTCGGTTCATACAGTAGACAGAGTGGTATCTTTGACGGTTATCAAGCTTGAAATCCTAGGCTCGGTGAACATCGGTAATTACGCTTTGGCGACGAACGCAATCCTCATCATCACGGGCGAGGCAACCGATGAGAAGATCTCGAGGATCGCCGAGGCCCTCGACATCAAGGCCGTCAAGGTAGCAATCAGGGACTGTCGGATAACTGCGCCCTTCTTTATTGGAAACAAGAACGGGTTGCTAGTCTCCAAGTTTATCGACTACGAGACTCTACAAGACATCAGGAAGAATTTAAGAGGTAGGGGTATTGAGGTGGAGGTAATTAATTTAAGGTACACAGCCATAGGAAATCTCTTATTAGTGAACGACCGAGGAGCAGTGGCCTCACCGCTGCTTCCATCCAAAGTCTTAACGGAAGTCTCTGAGATCTTGGACGTAGAGGTGGGAGTAGAGACCATAGGAGGGGCCAGCTACATAGGTTCTTTAGGCGTGATAAATAATCACGGTGGACTGGTAAGCCCCTATGCCAGGGATAAAGAAATCAAAAACATTGAAGAAACGCTGAGAGTAAAGATCATGAGAGGTACTGTGAACGCGGGAGTTGGGTTCATCCCCTCCGGCCTCATCGCCAACGACCGTGGTGCCGCCATCGGAGAGGATACCGATGGGAGCGAGCTGATGAGGATAACTCAAGCTTTGGGAGTGATCTGAGAGAATGAGCAGGGAAGAGATTCAAAAAGCTATATTGGAGGAGAGGAGACTCACTCAAGCCATGGAGGAAGTTTATAGGGAGCTCTCGGCCCTTGAGAGGACCATATTCGAAAGGAGGGCCGCTATATCTACCATCAACGAGGATCTCAAAGAGCCCCTAAGTGACAAAACAACCCTAGTGCCCATCGGCGGTGGAGTTTTTATGCATTCTTCCCTTACCTCCGTAGACAGTGTTTTAGTTAACGTCGGCTCCAACATCTTCTTAACTAAAAAAAAGAACGAGGCAAAAGAGTTTCTGGAGAAAAGCATTGAGATGTTAGAAAAGGCATATAAAGAGAGGACATCCCTCTTCGATCAGCTGAGAAAAAAGCACAGCGAGGTATATTCCCAGCTCCTCGAATATCAGATCAAGGCGGAGAAGAAGGACTGAGATGTTCGAGAGGTTTAGGGGTCAACTTATCAGCCTTATTCGAAGTGTCTCAGACAAGGAGCTCACCGAGGAACAGATAGAGAAGGAAATCCATGAGCTAGGGTTCATCCTTGTCCAGAACGACGTGGCCCTTGAAACTGCCGAGCACATATCAGAGCGGGTGAAGGACGAAGTCATTGGGACTAGTGTAAGGAGATTGGGTAAGGCTGGCCCTCTCCTCAAGGAGACCCTTAAGAGAGTGGTCTATGGCATCTTCGAAGATACAAGTAGGGTCGATCTTATCCAGTCCCTCGATAAAGCGAAGGATAGGGAAGAGCCCTTCAAAATCCTCTTTATAGGTAATAATGGAACAGGTAAAACCACAACAATAGCCAAGATGTCCAAGCTTGTGAGGGAGAAAGGACATAGTATCGTTTTAGCTTGCTCTGATACCTATAGGGCCGGGGCTATCGAGCAGTTAGAGATCCACGCAGAGAGGCTGGGCATAAGAATAATCAAGCATCGCTACGGAGCAGATCCAGCCGCTGTGGCCTACGACGCCGTGGAGCACGCGAGAGCCAGAGGAATCGATGTTGTGATGATAGACACGGCAGGAAGACAGCATACAGACTACAATCTCATGAAAGAACTCAATAAGATCAAGAGAATCATCGAACCCAACCTCGTGATATTAATCGTCGACTCCCTCACGGGAAACGACGCCCTCGCCCAAGCCAGGGACTACCTGAGATTCACAGACTTCCAAGGCGTTGTGTTGACGAAGATGGATGCAGACGCTAAGGGAGGCGCAGCCATATCCATCGTACATCAGACGAAGAGGCCCATATTGTTTATTGGCACCGGGCAAGGTTATGATGACCTACAAGCTTTCGACAGGGCAGAGTTCATAGAGACCTTGATAGGAAGTTAACATGTTATTCATACATAGAAGATCAATCATTTAATAGGTGAAATCGATGAAAAAAGATTTCCTTACTCTACAGGCATATAGCGGAGAAGAGATCTGGGATATGTTAAAATTGGCACGGAATCTTAAAGATAGACGTAAGAAGAGAAGAGACCTCGAAGGGAAGATACTGGCCATGATCTTCCAGAAGCCCTCAACGAGGACGAGGCTCTCCTTCGAGGTGGCGATGAAGCAGCTTGGCGGTGATGCCGTGTACCTGGGCTGGGATCAGATCCAGCTAGGTCGGGGAGAAACCATCGCCGACACCGCTCAAGTTCTCGGCAGGTATGTGGACGGAATCATGGCCCGCGTCTTCAACCATAGAGACTTAGAAGAGCTGGCTGAGAACGCCACCATCCCTGTGATCAACGGCCTTTCAGATAGATTTCACCCGGCACAGGCTTTATCAGACCTCTTAACCATCTGGGAAAAGATAGGCAGATTGAAGGACGTGAAGATCGCGTATCTGGGCGACGGAAACAATGTCTGCAACTCCCTCCTAATAGGCGCATCAAAGGTAGGAACTTACATAACGGTGGCATCTCCCCTGAAGTACCGCCCCTCAATAGAAATCTTGGAGACGGCTTTGAAAAATGCAGAGGAGAGCGGCTCAAGTGTCGAGGTCACCGAGGATCCCGCCGCCGCTGTTGCTGAAGCCGATGTCGTTTACACCGATACCTTCGTCTCCATGGGGATGGAAGAGGAAAAAGCTGAGAGGACCAGTGCCTTCAAGCCTAAATACCAAGTTAACGCAAAGCTGATGGCTTCAACGGGCCGGAGAAGTATTTTCATGCATTGCCTGCCCGCCCACAGAGGAGAAGAGGTCGTGGACGAAGTCATCGATGGTCCTGCCTCTGTTGTGTGGGACCAAGCGGAGAATAGGATGCATGCTCAGAAGGCACTGCTATCGAGACTATTGTGAGTTTATTCACCTAGAGATAGGGCTCTTAAGTTGGCTTCATGATCTAACTCGAATATTAAGAACCCTTTTTTTCAAAGGGTGACAAGCGACAATAAAAAAGTAGTAAGAAGTGATACCATTTCTTGGAGACTTTCAGTAAAACCCAGACTCAAACGCTTTTTAAATAAACCTGTTGACTTATATACTACTTAACCAAAAGAATTCGCTTGCCGCCGAGATACACAAATATTGGTGGATGACATGCCCCAATGGAAGTATAGCTATACTGCGCCCGAGGAGAAGGTAGCAGCGACTGTAAAGGCCAGCCTAAGAGAAGTCTCCATATCGCCCAAGGCGGCGGTCGAGGTCTGCAGAAGGATCAAGGGTATGAAACTTGAGAAAGCGAAGGAATACCTTGAAGATGTCGCAGCCTTAAGGAGATCCGTTCCCTTCAAACGCTACGTCAAGGGAGTGGGACACCGCAGAGACCTCTCCAAATGGCCTTCAGGTCGATATCCCATCAAAGCCGCCAAAGCCTTCCTCGGACTCATCGCAAATCTTGAGAACAACGCAGAGTTCAAGGGCTTAGACATATCCCGGCTGAAGATCATCCACGCATCGGCTCACGGTGGAAGGAAGCTCGAGAAATATATCCCAAGGGCTTTCGGTAGGAGCAACCCCTTCTTGGACAACTTAATCCACGTGGAACTCGTGGCCGAGGAGGTGTAATGGTGCCTAAACCTGGATACTTTATGGATAAAGAGCTGAAGAAAGCCCTCTTGGACGAATATCTGACCCAAATCTTTAGATCGGCTGGCTACGGTGGTCTGGACTTGGTCAAGACCCCTATCGGGACGAGAATCACCGTCCGCGCCCTCAGGCCTGGCTTAGTGATAGGCAGAAAAGGATCCAAAATCAAGAGCGTCTCCAAGGAAATCGAGGAAAAATTCGACTACCCAAACCCTGCTGTTTCCGTCGTCGAAGTCCCGATCCCTGAGTTCGAACCCTCTATAATGGCTTGGCAGGTTGCCCGGTCGCTATCCCGAGGTTATAGGTATCGTAGAGTTGGTTTCTGGGTTCTGAGGTCGATAATGGAAGCCGGCGCGAAAGGCGCTGAGATCGTCATCAGCGGGAAGCTCAGAACTCAACGTTCTAGATATGAGAAATTCACTGCTGGAGTCTTCCTGAAGAGCGGTGATTTAGCTGACAAGTTTGTTAAGAGAGGTAAGGTCGATGTCCTCTTAAAGCAAGGGATGATCGGTGTAAAAGTCTTGGTCATGCCCCCATCACCAGAGCTCGAGAGACATATGATGGTGGAAGCTAAGGTTGAACTTGAGGAGAAAGGTGAAGAGCAAGTGGAGGCCGAGAAGATCGGCGAAGTCACCGAAGAGTAGGTTGTTCAGATGGTTCAAAGAAAACTTGAAAGGCTGAGAGAAAGCGATTTAAAAGGCCTCTACCGCCGGCTAAATGAAATTAATGTGGAATATATGAAGCTTAACTCCCTCATCAAGGCAGGAGGGTCCATCGAGAAACCGGGAAAAGTGAAACATCTGAGAAGGCAGAGAGCCCGCCTCCTAACCATCATAGCTGAGAAGGAGCAAGAAGCCCGTGAATAGGAGAAACTCGAAAAGGATGAACTTATTAGGGTTAAGGGTTCGAGTTAGAAGCTCACACAACCCCAGCCTCGAAGCCGTCTCTGGAAGAGTCGTAGACGAGACGAAGAATATGCTCGTTATAGCCAAAAGAGAGAGGAAAATAATCAAAATACCTAAATCGATCTGCACCTTGGAGGTTGACGTAGAGGGTAAAACTCGTGTGGTCGATGGTACAACCCTGATCGGGAGACTGGAGAGGAGGCTAACAAGGAAATGAGCCGCGCAGCGAAGAAAGTGAGAGACATAGGGCTGGATGTATCCCTACCTACAAAGAGCTGTGACGATGCCAACTGTCCGTTTCACGGCAAGCTCCCAGTGAGAGGCATCACCCTTAGGGGTAGAATCGTCTCACGGAAGATGGACAACACTGCCATCGTCGAGCGTGAATACCTCCACTATGTGAAGAAGTACAAGAGATACGAGAGAAGGAAGACGAGGATAAGTGTCCACGTTCCTCCCTGCTTGGAAATTAGCGTTGGGGACGAAGTGACCATCGCCGAGTGTAGACCCCTAAGCAAGACCGTTTCTTTCGTCACAGTGGCGAAGACCCAGGTGGCGTGACCCATGTCCATAAGATCTGGTAAAGAGACCTACATGAGGCGACCCAAGATCACAAGAAGCCTCCCCCTGGAGGCGGTGATAAACTGCGCCGACAACACCGGGGCTAAGAAGCTGAAGGTCGTTCAGGTTCTTGGATATAAGGGAAGGCTTCGAAGAATCCCTGCAGCCTGTGTGGGCGATCACATCAAGGTAACGGTCACAAGTGGTCCCTTCAAGCTCAGAAAACAGGTGTTGGACGCCATCCTCGTGAGGCAGAAAGCCTCCATAAGGAGGGTCTCGGGGATAAGGGTGATGTTTGAAGACAACGCCGCCGTCCTTATCACCCCTGACGGTCAACCCATGGGAACCGAGATAAAGGGCCCAGTAGCGGTGGAAGCCGCTGACATCTGGCCTAGGCTGGCGAACATGGCGAGCATCATCCACTGAAGGTGGAGTACACATGGGATCGAAGAAGCGGATCTCTAAGAAGCCCTCGAAACAGAGAAGGCTCCTGTACACGGCTCCCCTCCACAGAAGAGGCAAGATTATGAGTGTACATCTATCCCCCCAGCTAAGGGAGAAGCACGGAATACGCCGACTTCCCATTAGGACAGGTGACACGGTAAGGGTTTTGAGAGGTGACGCCAGAGGCATGGAAGGAAAGGTGACCAATGTGGACCGAAAGAAGTTCAAGGTCTATATTGAGGGTCTAACGAGAAAGAAGCAGAGTGGGGATACTGTACCTACGCCTATTTACTATTCCAAACTGATGATAATGAATCTAGATCTCAGCGACTCCGTACGGAGGGAGAAGCTGGAGGCTCTCGTCGAGGAGGAGTGATCAGTTGACGGGTAAAAAGAGGTTGAAGAGGTCTAGTGCCCCCGGATTTCTACCCATCCCCAGAAAGAAGTTCAAATGGACCGTCAAACCCTTACCAGGTCCTCATCCAGCGGGCGAAGCTATCCCACTAGGTATCCTCCTTAGGGAAGTCCTAAGACTCGCCGAGAACCTGAGGGAGGTAAAATTCATACTGAAGCAGGGTCATGTAAGAGTTGATGAAAAGGTTGTCAAAGATCATCGCTTCCCGGTAGGCCTTATGGATGTCATCGAATTCATGCCTCTTGAGAAGTTCTACAGGATGTTACCCACGGCAAAGAGGATCGTCTATCCCTTTGAGATTGCGGGAACCGAAAAAAAGATTAAACTCTGTAAGGTTAATGGGAAGAGTATTTTGAAGGAAGGCCTACTACAGATCACCCTCCACGATGGCCGCTCGGCAATCCTAGGCGATGAGACAAAACTGAAGAAAATCAGCCTCGGGGACGTAATCCTCTATAACACAGAGGAAAAAAAAATCGATGATTATATACCGATGGAGAACGGCGTCCTGGCCCTCATTACAGGAGGCCAGAGGAGAGGGCTAACGGGTGTTGTTCAAGATACCATCCATCCCAAAAAAATGGGTCCAAAAATCATCTCGGTCAAGCTATCCAGTGGAGAAGTCATAAAGACTATCGAGGACTATATCTTTCCGATTGGTAGAGAGAAGCCTCTGATAAAGCTTCCCAACGTCGAGAGCGCTGAGAGATGAGTCAAGAACCACTAGAAACCGAACTAGAATCAAAGAACCCTATGGAAGAGATCAGGTTAGAGAAGCTAATTCTCCACATCTCGGCGGGGAACGACTGGGAACGCCTTCAGAAGGCGGCTCGACTCCTTAACAACCTGACAAATCAAAAAGTGGCTTTCAGAAGAGCCAAAAGCACCATTCGCACCTTCGGCATCAGTAGGGGCGACATCATCTCCTGTATGGTCACACTAAGGGGCCTTAGGGCCGAGGAGTTTCTTAAGAAGGCCTTCCTTGCTGTAGATAACAAGGTCAGGGCCTCGAGCTTCGACAGTCGTGGAAACTTCGCCTTCGGTATAAAGGAGCATCTGGATCTCCCCGACACGAGGTATGATCCGGAGATAGGCACCTTCGGCATGGACGTCATCGTCTCCTTAGAGAGGCCGGGCTACAGGGTGAAGAAGAGGCGGTTCAGAAGAACTAACATCGGTAAAAAAGCATTAATAGATCCCGAGGAGTCCATGAGTTTTGTAGAAGAGAGGTTCGGAGTAGAGGTTGTCGAAGCCGCGTGAAACTGAGGGAAAGCCCAGGAAGTTCGGGAAGGGCTCGCGGAGGTGTAGGCGGTGCAACACCCATGTCTCCGTGATCCAGTTCCACGACTTGATGCTCTGCAGAAGGTGCTTCAGGGAGCTGGCGCCGAAGCTGGGCTTCAAGAAATACAATTGATCATTCACGATTCTCAGCCTGCATACCTAGTTTGATGAGGAGAGAAATGAAGTATCTGGGGGCTTAGAGGAAAGGTCTTAAAACTAATCTAACCAGCCTTCAAAATACTCAGAGTCAGAAACACCGTAAAACTCAGCATTTCGATCATTATTAATCCCTTAAATATAAAGCCAACCATAGACATCATACTATAGTAAACCTTAAAGAGGCCACCATCATGTTTGTCCCTCAATCAGGATANNCTCCCCTGATGGTAGACTTTTCCAAGTAGAATACGCCCACGAAACGGTTAAAAGAGGCACCCTCTCCCTCGGTCTTGTGAGCAGCGAAGGCATCATCTTGACGGCTGAGGAACACGTAGATCAATTCCAGGACGAGGACTTCAGCAGGAAACTCTTCATACTAGACGACCACATAGGGGTGGCTGTGGCGGGATACATACCCGATGGCCGCATACTCGTGGATTATGCGAGGGAGTACTGCCAGACCCATAGACTAATATATGATGAGCAGGTTAGCACAGAGCTAGTCTCTCGAAGAATCGGGGACATAAAGCAGAGTTTCACTCAGCAGGCTGGAGTCAGACCCTTCGGTGTCTCTATCGTGTTCGGCGGGGTAGACACAGATAAGAAGCCGAAGATCTTTGTTACAGATCCCAGCGGCTCTTACATGAGATATTCAGTTGCCATTATCGGAAACCGCTCCGAGGCAGCCCTAAACTTCATCTCTGAAAAATATAATAAAGACTCCACCCTTGAAGAGTCCAAGATCCTTGCCGCAGCCACAATTCAACGTTCGACTTTGACCCCTGAGGAACTGAAAATTAGGTTTCTAGAGATTCCGCTGGATACGCTTAAAGCGAATTTGGAAAGTATCAGCAAGTCATCGAGCTACCTTGATAAGGCCAGAGAGGTCTATGGTGAATAAAGTTTGGGGACTGACTACACGATAGCTCGATGCTACGTGGGTGGAAAAAGATTTGAGGTCTTGGTAGATCCGGATAAAGCACTCGAATACAAGATGGGGAGAAGAGAGAGCATCGAAGGCGTTCTTATGTTCGACACCATATACAGCGACTCGAAAAAAGGCATGAAGACTTCCAAAGAGGATCTGACTGAGACGTTCGGAACCCTGGACATCCAGGAAATCGCCAGCAGAGTCATAAAGAGTGGAGAGGTCTTAATTAAGACCGAGCAACGAAGAGCGCTCATAGAGGAGAAGAGGAGGCAGATCATCAACTACATATCACGTCATTGCGTCGATGCCAGGACAAACGCCCCGGCTCCGCCGCTGAGGATTGAAAAGGCCTTGACGGAAGTCAATGTAAAAATAGATCCCTTCGGAAGCGTCGAGGAACAAGCCGCCGACATCATTAGGAAGCTAGCGGAGATCATACCCATCAGACAGCAGACCTCGAAGTTCCACCTAAAGATCCCAGCCATATATGTGGGCAAGGCATATGGTTTTTTGAAAAAGTCCGGAGGCGTAACTGAAGAGGAATGGCTCGGTGACGGATCATACAGCGCCAGGATAGTTCTCCCCGCAGGCTTGATGGCTAATTTCATAGAGAGGCTAGGGGAACTGACGAAAGGCACGGCGCATGTCGAAGTCGTTGAGTAGAGATAGACTGGGGATACATTATGGTCTCGAAGCTATCAGAGAAGTCAATAGTTATCCCGGGAGTGATCGTAGCGGACAGCAGTTACACAGAAGGAGAAAACACTATCAAGACGGACAGAGGTGTTGTTTCGACCCGCCTGGGCATCGTCTCATACGCCGGTAAAAAGGTCTCTGTGATCCCTCACTCGGGACCCTACAAACCGAGGAAAGGAGACTTCGTCATAGGGTTGATCACTGGCTACGGTCCCAACGGATGGCTCACGGATATAGGGGCTATCACAAGGGCCTTTCTGCCCGTGGCTGAAGTCATAAGGCGGCGGAGGTACGATCCCAGGATACAAGAGCTCAGCGAGATCTTGAAGATCGGCGAAATGATTTCGGTAAAGGTCATAGAGGCAGGCCGGCTAGGATATCCGATACTCACTATGAAAGACTCAGGTCTCCAAAAAATTACGAATGCTAGATATGTGAAGGTAAAAGTTTCCAAGATACCCAGAATTATAGGGAAAAAGGGCTCGATGCTGAAGCTGCTTAAGGAAGGGGGAAAGGCTAAGATATTCATCGGGCAGAATGGCGTTATCGCCGTCATAGGGTCCCTAGACTCATACCATAAAATTGTACAGGCCATAAACCTCATTGTGGAGAAGACCTTTGCACATGGATTGACGAGTGAAGTGGCTGCCTCCCTATCTAGTTAAGAAAAGGTCTCAGAACCGATAGGAAAGATGATCAACATGAAAAAGAAATATGTCCGAGCAGACGGCAGAAAGACCGATGAAATGCGCCCTTTCACCTTAAAAGTGGGAGTCCTTAAAAACGCCGATGGATCAGCCGAAATCCGCCTTGGAGAGAACTGGATAGTGGTGGGAGTGTACGGGCCTAAGGAACACCACCCCAAGTTCGAGATATCTCAGGAGAAAGCCATCGTCAAGTGTAGATATCATATGGCTCCCTATTCGGTGGCCGAGAGGAAGTCCCCCAAACCGTCTCGACGGGAGATCGAACTCTCTAAGGTGATAGGTCAGGCCTTAGAACCTGCACTGCTCCTTGAGGAATTCCCAGAGATGGGTATATACATCTTCATCGAGGTGTTGCAAGCAGAAGGAAGTACACGAGTCGCGAGTATAACGGCGGCATCCCTAGCTCTCGCGGATGCAGGGCTACCGATGCATGACCTCGTGGCCGCTTGCTCTGCCGGTAAAGTAGACGGCCACCTCATCTTAGATGTCGGTGAAGACGAGGATAAGATGGGTGAGGCTGATCTCCCTGTGGCAATAATGCCAAATCTTCAGAGAGTCACTCTTCTTCAGATGGACGGTCAACTCACCCAAGAGGAGTTCAAGAAGGCCTTTGATCTGGCGGTCTCGGGAGCGATGAAGCTCAACGAGGCCCAGGTGGAAACACTCAAACAGAAGATCGAGAAGATGACTAGTCTTGAGGAGAGAGGATAATGCCATCAACGAGTAAAATCTTAACGTCCTTACTGATATCCAAGCAGATCCGAGAGATTATTGAGAAGGGCGAGCGGATAGATGGAAGAGATCTACAGAACTTCCGCAACATAACTATCAGACCCGGCGAGGTGAAGAAGGCCGACGGCTCCGCCTATGTCGCTCTGGGAGACACAACTGTGGTAGCAGGCGTTAAATTTGAGCTAGGAACCCCCTTCCCTGACACACCTAACAAGGGCATCATAATAGTCGAAGGTGAGATGTTGCCCTTCGCATCATTAGAGGCGGAGCCAGGTCCCCCTACCCCGAAAGAGGTCGAACTAAGCAGAGTCGTCGACAGAGGAGTGAGAGAGAGCGGCATGGTTGACCTCGAAAAATTTGTTATCGAGCCAGGGCAAAAAGTTATCAAAATGTTTATCGACTTCAGCATCCTCAACGACGCGGGCAACCTCATCGATGCTTCGAGCCTCGCCGCCGCAGCTTCACTGCTATGTGCCGACTACCCAAACCCCCAGGAGTTAATCGAAGATCCCTCAGCGACAGTAGAAAACGTCTCTAAGATTCCTTTGGAGGTTAAAGATCTCCCCACATCGGTGACGTTTGCAGACCTCTTTGGACATTTGGTCGTCGACCCTACAGCTGAGGAAGAGATAGCCATGAGGTCTCAGTTAACCATCACCCATATGAAGAACGATAAGATCTGCGCCATACAGAAAAGTGGGTCAGGAGACCTCCCCTTTGAAAAAGTCTTTGAGGCCGAAGAGGTTGCAAGAGCCAAGAGCAAAGCGCTTAGAGACATCGTCATAGGCGCCGTGGAGGGGAGAGAGATTGCCTAAAAAGGCGGTCTCCAATATCGCGGCCCGATTTGGAGCCAGATACGGAAGAAAGGTCAGGAAGAGATGGAACGAGGTTATGTCCAAGAGAAAGGCCCTATACGTCTGCCCTTCATGCCTAAAGAGGAGTGTGTTGAGAATATCCGTAGGAGTCTGGCGGTGCAGAAAGTGCGGCTACACTTTTGCCGGCGGAGCCTATGAACCCTTCGTGAGCAGAAGATAGTGAAGTGGCCATCTTAATAACCACGTCTCGAAGGCCGACTAGAAGAGTCCGCGTATTAGCCAAAGAGCTGAAGAGGGTTATCCCCCACTCAACGAGGATACAGCGGGGGAAGTCGAGTCTCAGAAAACTAGTTGACGTCATGGTCAGTGAGGGATTTGACAGACTACTCCTCATAGAAACAAGGAGAGGCAACCCGGGTGGACTCGTCTTCTATCATCTTGTGGACAACCATCTGACTAGGAGAGCTACACTCCATTTGATAGGCGTCAGCCTACAGCTTGACAAGAAAATCAGATTTCACTCATCAGTCTTGGACGTCGAGATCGATAAAGGAACCCCTAGCTTGAGGCAATTAGGACTTATCCAAGGATTCCTCGCCGAGTTTCTCAAAGACGTTTACTATCACCAGCCTAGAGGTAGGCCATGTACTCTAATGATTTCCCATGACGGAGAGAATTTCGTTCTTGAGTTTAGAGATGCCGATAGAGGCGTGCCTATGAATCCGACGCTCAAGGTGGGTGGGGTAAAGTGGCAAGATGAATCGAGCTAACTCTGTCTACTCTCTGAGGATAGGGTTGAGCTTCCCAGATGTGCGACTAGCAGAGGTGGTTTACAGTTCGATCTACCCTGATATGGCCCGTGAGAGGATCAGAGATCTCACTTTCGAATTAACTCTGAGTGGTAACTCCATAGTATGTGATGTATCTTCCGATTCTTACGCCAAGTTCAGGGGCTTCGTCACCACGCTTTTAAGACTTATTTTTGTTTCGACCAAAATAATTGATGTTGTGAGTAACGATGAGCTTTAAGATCTCTCCACAGCTTCAGCAACATCTCAGACAACTCGAAAGTCTCCAGAATACTTACACCGCCGTGGTGGCCCAGAGACAAAGCCTCGAGGCTCAGCTAATAGAGGTAAAGAACGCGCTGGCCGAACTCGAGAAGACCGATGAAAACGCCGAGGTATACAAGATGGCGGGCTCCCTCCTCATCAAGGCGGAGAAGGAAGGAGTGAACCAGGAGCTAGATGAGTCAAAAACCCTCTTAGAGGCGAGGCTGAAGACCTTGGAGAAGCAGGAGAAGAGGATGAGCGAGGAGATAGGTAAGCTAAACACGGTCATATCCCAGATGCTCCAGAGAGAGAAGATAGGCTCCAGTTGACAGAGATAAGTTGGACCTAGAAACAGTTGAGCTCGCAGAAAAAATCAGGGATTTTCGAGGGGAAAGAATTCTACTCGTAACCCATAGGAACGCTGATATCGACGCTATATCTTCTATAGTTCTCTTCAAATTTTTGGCCGAAAACATCAACCCTGACCTAAGAGTGGATATCTATCTGCCCGGAAAGACCTCTAGACGCGTCTTCCCTCTCCTCGAGTTCCTAGAGATGGAAGTCCCAGAGATTCCCACAGACTTCTCGGTTTACGACACGTTTATATTCACAGACGTGGGAGGGGTAGGAGTCCTTGATGAGGCGCGCAACCTCATAGATCTCAAGAAGGAGATGTGGCTTATCGATCATCACATCCATAACCAAGACTTTCTTAGCCTTTTTGACTTCGTAGCCCTCAAGAGCACCAACGTCTCCTCCACCTGTGAGATCATCTCTGAGGCTTGTGATGCGTCAGAGGTGGCTTTGCCCAGGAAGTTTCTCATCATTCTCCTTGCGGCTATTCTGGCCGAGTCAAGGTTCTTAAAGGTTGCTAAGTGTGAGACGTTCGGCGTAGTGAAGAGAATCTGTAGGAAGGGGGTTGGTCTAGAAGATGTCTCGTTCCTCTTCCGGGGGATGAGAGACATCTCAGCGAAGATAGCCGTCCTCAAAGCCTTGAAGCGCGTGGAGTTCTATCGATGCAAGGATTGGGTCGTGGCCTTCAGCAGGGTGGGAGCCCACCAATCCGACTCAGCGAACATCCTCTCAAAAGTGGGAGTCGACTTCGTGGCCGTGGGCGGTGATGAAGATGCCGGATGCAAGGTCAGCATCCGCCTATCACCTATGTTCTTGGAGGTCTTCAATTTAACCGCCGGCGGTGACTTTGTTAACCTTCTGACTGAAGCCTTTAAGGGCTCAGGGGGTGGGCACTCTATGGTGGGGACGGTCACCCTTGAATCGGATTTGGAGCAGGTCTTTCTCTTCCTTAAAGATTTTCTTAACAGTAGTTTTTTAGAGATGATAGGGGAGGAACCTAAGATTCTGATGGAATAAAGCATCCACTCGAAAGACAGCTATACACTTTTCCTTGAAGTCGTAGCTTGAGCGGTGATTTTGACCCTTTTGTGTTGTCTAGAAGGAGAAACATGTTATCAAAAACAGGTAACAATATTATTAAAGTAGTATCTTTAATATTTTTCCTATGATGGAACCAGCCATAGCAGTGGATGACTTCTCGTTCACATACAGTGGGTCCGATCAACCCGCTGTAGAAGACGTTAATTTAAGGGTGGAGGAGAAGGAGTTCATAGTTTTGGCTGGACCCAGTGGATGCGGCAAAACCACTTTGTGTAAGAGCTTCGTAGGCCTTATACCCCACTTCTATTCAGGGGCTTCCAAGGGTGTGGTGAAGATCTTAGGTGTTAACGTCGCCGACTCTTCTATCTATGAGATTTCCCAGCGTGTAGGCTACGTCTTCCAGAACCCCGACAATCAACTGGTGATGACTACAGTGAGGAGGGACACGGCCTTTGGCTTGGAGAATCTTGGTCTCCCTAGAAGAGAGATGGAGAGAAGGGTGGATCAAACTCTCGCTCTTCTAGATCTCGCCGCCCTCGCCGACGAGCCCATATATGCCCTTTCAGGCGGGCAGAAGCAAAAATTGGCCATTGCGGGCATCCTAGCCATGAACCCCAAGATTCTTATTTTGGACGAGCCCACAGCCTATTTTTCACCTGCCTCGGCTCTCAGTTTCCTCGAGTTGCTGAGCAAGTTAAATCGGGATTTGGATCTGACCATCCTACTGGTTGAGCACAGGCTTGACTTGGCGGCAAGATATGCCTCGAGGTTGGTGGTGATGGACATGGGGATGATTCGCTTCCAGGGAAACCCTAGAGACTTCTTTATCCAGAGTTCCTCTGACCTGTCGGGGATCAACACACCCTCTGTTATACAGCTCTACCACTTGCTTAGGGAGCGTGGATACACCTTCTCTGATCTGCCCCTCTCCACCAAAGAGGCTTCGTGGCTGATTAGAGAAGCGTTGGAAAATGTTAGAGGCTAGAAGAGTTTGGTTCAGCTACGACCAGAGGCGCCACGTCCTCCGAGATATCTCACTAAAGATCAGAGAAGGAACTTACGTGGCGATCATGGGCGAGAACGGAGCCGGAAAGAGCACGCTCATAAAGCACTTCAACGGCCTCTTGAAACCCACTCGTGGAGAAGTATATGTTGACGGCCTGAACGTGGCGGAGACCCCTACGTCCAATCTCTCTAGGAGAGTTGCCCTCGTATTCCAGAATCCTGAGTCGATGTTCTTCAGCGAAACAGTATATAAGGAGGCGGCTTTCGCTCTGAAGAACCTGGGTTTTCCCGAAGAAGTCGTAGAGAGGCAAGTGATGAAGTACCTTGAGTTGTTTGGTCTCCAGAACTACATCCATCGCTCTCCCTTCACCCTCAGCAGCGGAGAACAGAGGAGACTTGCCTTCAGCTGCATCTTGGCTTGGGACCCCAAGTACATCGTCTTAGACGAGCCGACCGCGGGTCAAGACAGATATCAGAGGGAGCTGCTTAAGGTGATGATTAAACAGCTGATCGATCAGGGTAAGACGGTTATCATCGTCTCTCACGATGTGGAGTTCGTGGCAGAGACTATGCCGAAGGTTTTCCTAATGGCGGATGGTGAAATCTTATCTTGCGGAGGAGCTAAGCAGATCCTATCAGACGAGGCGACCATCTCTAGGTCTGGTTTGATCTTTCCCCAGGTCACCGAGACCCTCCGCGGACTGGATGAACTGAATCTTCCCCGTAACATCATATCCTCGGAGGAGGCCGCTGATCTATTGATAAGGATTTTCAGAGGTGCTAGAGTCGTATAGGCTGATGGATGCCTTTGTATATGACAAGAGGGAGACCTTCCTACACACAGTTGATCCGAGGATTAAACTGGCGATGGTGGCGGTCTTCTTCGTCTCCAGCGTCATGTCCAACATGATCATCTTTCAACTAGTACTTCTCTCACTACATCTCATGATGGCCCTGTGGGCCAAGAGCCTGAAACGATGGCTGAGATCCCTCCTCACCGTTATACCCTTCTTCTTCTTTATCCTGGTGGTGACCTATCTAATAACACAGAACTTCACGAGATCCATCCTCCCATCGATGCGTCTCCTAGTCCTCGTAGGCATCTTTTCCATCTTTTTCATGTGCACACCACCGGATACCTTCGCCCTCATGCTCGAGAAGCTAGGTCTGCCTCAGACCATATCCCTCGCCTTCTCCATGGCCCTAAGGTTTATCCCGGTGTTGGCGCAGCAGTCTCAGGATGTCATCGACGCCCAGAAGTCTCGTGGGCTCTCCATAGACTCGAAGAATCCCTTCAAGAGGCTGAGGAGTCTCATCCCCATCTTTATACCTATCATCATCCTCTCCATCAAGAGAAGTATAGAAGTAGCCGAGGCCCTGGAAGTCAGGGCCTTCAACCTTTCGAAGAAGAGGACCTCGCTGGTGGAGCTGAAGCTGAGGCGAAGGGATTTCTTCTTGTTGGCCGCAGCTCTTCTGTTTTTAGGTATGTTCCTAACCCTTAATTTCAGTGGGGTAGTCTGAGATGTGCTGAAATCTTTATCTTTATATGATCCTCAACAGTCTTTGAGAGGATGGCCCGTGGTAAGATCATTCATCTTAAAGACTTATAAGATCAGAGTTGAATTCCACTGATTCAGCGGTTCAGATTCATAGTGAGAAGAGAGCAGACGGTGTAGATTACGATGCCTCGGTATAAACAGACTTCGGAAATTGTGTCGATATTAAAAGACAGAAGCAGAGTCCGAAATATCGGTATCATCGCCCACGTAGACCACGGGAAGACCACGATGTCAGATTCCCTCCTCGCCGCGTCGGGACTTCTTTCTCCCTCGATGGCGGGCAAGGCCCTAGCCCTCGACTACCTGGAAGAGGAGCAGAAGAGGGGGATAACTATCAAGACGGCTAACATCAGCCTCCTTCACGAGATGGATGGAACCTCCTACGTGATCAACCTTATCGACACCCCGGGTCATGTGGACTTCACCGGAAAGGTTACAAGAGCCTTGAGGGCGATCGACGGGGCCATAGTCGTCGTCGACGCGGTGGAGGAGGTTATGGTGCAGACAGAGACCGTGACCAGACAGGCTCTGGCTGAAAGGGTTAGGCCGCTACTCTATATCAACAAGGTCGACCGCCTCATAACAGAGCTGAGACTGCCCCTTGACGAGATCCAGAAGAGGCTGGCTCGTGTCATTGCGAGGTTCAACTCGCTTATCGATATCTTCGGCGAGGAGCAATACAAAGAAGAGTGGAAGATCAGCCCCGAAAAAAACAATGTCGCCTTCGGATCAGCGAAGGACAGGTGGGGCTTCACCCCGGAGATGGCTCAGAAGGAGGGCTTATCCTTTAAGGATATCTTAGATTACTATGAAACGGGAAACCTGGAGGAGCTGAGGCAAAGAGCACTTCTACACAGAGCTATGCTCGACATGGTGACGAGACACATTCCACCACCACTGGAAGCGCAGAGATACAGGATCGAGAAGATCTGGAGGGGCGATCTCAAGAGTGAGTTGGGGCAAGCCATGCTAAACTGCGATGAGAACGGACCCATTGCTTTCATGGTTACCAGTGTAATCGTGGACGAGAAGGCCGGCGTGGTGGCGACAGGCCGCCTCCTCTCAGGAACCTTGGCCTCCGGCAGAGAGGTCTATCTGATCAACAACGCCAGTAAGGATCGTATCCTCCAGGTTAGCATGTATATGGGCCCCTATCGAGAGATTGTAGATGAGATGATCGCCGGCAACATACCGGCTGCGCTCGGACTGGACAAGGTCTTCGCCGGTGAGACGGTCTCCTCCCATCAAGAAATGATTCCATTCGAGGCCATAAAGTATGTCAGCGAGCCCGTGGTAACCATCGCCATCGAGCCTGAAAGCAGCAGAGACCTCCCCAGACTTATATCTGCTCTCAGGAAGCTGGCGATAGAGGACCCCAACCTTGTGGTAAAAATCGACGAAGAAACCGGGGAGTACCTTCTATCTGGTATGGGTGTCCTCCACTTGGAGATATCGATTCATTCTCTAGAGGACCAAGGCCTCAAGGTGATGACCTCCCAACCCATTGTGGTGTACAGGGAAACGGTTTCAGCTAGGTCAGAGGACTTCCCCGGCAAGTCCCCCAACAAGCACAACAGGTTCATACTCTACGTCGAAAGGCTTGAGGATGAGATACTGGAGTTGATCACACAGGGAGAGATCCCATGGCCTATGGATAGGAGGGGTCTGGCGAGAATCCTCTCTCAGAGAGGCTGGCCCATGGATGAAGCCAGGAGGGTTTGGGAGATAGACAATAGAGGGAACATTCTCGTCAACCTCACCAAGGGCGTCCAATATCTCGACGAGACCAAGAGCATGATCATATCGGCCTTCAACAACGTCAGCGATGAAGGCATCCTCTGCCGGGAGCCTACGAGAGGCCAAAAGATCGTCCTCCTCGACGCCGAGCTCCACGAGGACCCAGCCCACAGAACCTTCGCCCAGATCTTCCCCGCCATAAGGAGAGCGATCTTCGGCGCCATCCTCACAGCCAGGCCCTCCATCTATGAACCGGTCATGAAGCTCTCTGTTCAGGTGCCCGCAGACCTAATAGGGAAAGTCTCAGGACTCGTCTCCTCGAAGAGAGGAGCCATTACTTCTATAGATCAGAGAGAGTACTTCGCTGTAGTCAACGGTGAAATCCCTCTGGCCGAGACCTTCGATCTCTCCCAGGTTCTTAGGGGAGCCACCGGTGGCAAGGCCTTTTGGAGCCTCGTCTTTGAGAAGTGGAAGCTTCTTCCGAGAAGTCTGCTCTCCGAGGTAATCAAGGACATCAGGAAGAGGAAGGGACTCTCGGAGCGTCTGCCCAAGGCAGGCGACTTCAGACCCACCTAACCCCTTGACTCGACTCTTCGCTTGTAGTTACAGGTAAAGACCTTTGATAATATCAATATATCAATAAGGAGATGAGCAGATACTTTCTTCTGAGCGTTATACAATTATTCTGTATGTCTCAAGCCATTAGATTGAGCTCTGTTACGTGATGAAACGTTCGTCGCTGAAGTATCTGTCTCCTCGATCGACTGCAACGGTTACCACATTTTTGCCTGGTTTGAGTTTTTTCGCTTCATTGATGGCCACGTATACATTTGCTCCGGTAGACATTCCACAAAACATTCCTTCTTCCTGAGATAATCTATACGCCATATTTCTTGCGTCTTCGTTACTGACGAAGACGACTTCATCATATAAACCGCTATCTCTTATTTGCTCTATTATTCCTCCAGTTATTCCTGGCACGAACTTTGCCTCTGGAGAAAGGGGATCTATCCACCCTGGCCATCCTGCCGGTTCAACGGCGATGCATCTAACACTAGGAACCTTCTCTTTCAACGTCTGGGCGACACCCAGAAAGTTGCCTCCTGTACCTATGGATGATACGTAGACATCGATTTGGCCTTCGGTTTGTTCCAAGATTTCTGTACCTAAGTCGTTGTGTGCGAGTACGTTACTGGGATTGCTGAACTGGCGGGCCCACCAAACATCTGGATTGCTTTCCTCCATCTCCTTACATTTTACTCTGCCGGGAATCTCCACTCTTGCTCCGTGAACGCCTGCTTCACGTGCAACTTTCGTCTCAACTAACGGTGTCATCTCAATCCCTGCGCCGAAACGATGAAGTGTCTTTTTCTTTTCTTCTTGCCACACCTCTTGAGGATAATATATTATTACCTTGTATCCTCTAACACCGCCCACAAAAGATATTGCAATAGCTGTATTGCCTGAACTAGACTCGACTATGGTGTATCCTGGTTTGAGGATGCCAGCTTTCTCTGCATCTTCAATCATACGCAAAGCTATCCTATCCTTGTAGCTTCCGCTAGGGTTAAGTAACTCCAATTTCACCAGTACATTTGCCTCAATACCTTCAGTCACTTTATGCAGTCTCAACATTGGTGTGTTAGCGATTAACTCAAGAATGCTGTCCACAACTTTCATTCTATACACCTGTTTCTTCTGTATCTATATCTTAGAAAGGTTCAAATTATATTAATTAGCCTATTATTCAAAAAAACTGATTCTCTAAGGATACTTAAGAGTCAGGTTTTTTTGGATCAATTGTATATATTCAGCAAAACCTTAGGTATGCCAATTACTCTTTTTCGATTGGATTGTTAAGAGTATAATCAAGAATGATCTTTTTCATATTCCGCCCTTCTGTAATCGCAGTCGAATCTGTCACATATCATACAACCCTCGAACTTTTTCTCAGTGTGACCCATGATTCCTGAAACCGACTTTTTCGGTTTCATCATAAGATAGGGGGTCAGCTCAACACCAATCTCCATCGAGGGTAAGATGTCGAAGAGGGTCTTTTGCTGTGTTATATCCCAGTAGTTCTGACCCGGGCTGAATCTGGATACGGAGTACTCTCTTTCCGCCTCGACAAGGTCTTGGAGGTACCTGGTGGTCACTCTGAGGGCATAGGTCCCCACATTGTCCAGAACCCATCCCCTTAAATACTCTCCCTTAACGAAGTACTCAGAGGCCATCATCTCCAGCTTAGGGCCGATAGTCGCTATATAAAGGACTACTTCCGAGGAACACCATAGCTTATCTACGAGGACATCACTCTCGAAGACTTTGTCGTTCTCCAACACAAGATACTTTCCATCTCTCTTCTTGATTTTGAGGAAATCATATAGAATTCTAGGTTTCACCAGCTTCTGAGCTTCCTCGATGGTTTCATCGACCATCCACTCCACTCGCTTACGAATCCTGAGGTCTCCGTGGTCTATCATTTCTAGAGCCTCCTCATGGTCTAAGGGAATTTCAATGTCATCGATCTTCTTCATCTGCTCACCCTAGCATCCATCAAGGATAGTGAAACCTAGGAGATATTTGAATTTAAAGAGAGCGAAGCACAGAGAGGTTTTCAAAGTCCCAACGCGACTTTTAAGGATTTTCTGATCTTCTAGTCTTTAGAAGAAAACCTGAGGGATGTTCGAGTGGTATACAATCACACCAAAATCAAAACAGTTGAGTCAGAAGTTTTAGTGATAGGAGGTGGAGGTGCGGGTTACATGGCGGCTCTTGAAGCCGGTCGATCCGGATTAACAACCGTTTTGACCATGAAGGGATCTGGAGCCACTCCAACGGCCGGTGGAGCCATGGCCGCTGTGGGGCCTTGGCATGTGGAAGGCGACAATAAGGAGGTACACTTCAGGGACACAGTCGAGGGAGGAGCTTTTATCAACGAGCAGAGACTGGTCCGAAGAGTTGTGGACGAGATAGAAAAGAAGATTGTAGAGCTTGAGAGGTTGGGAGCCTACTGGGAGAGGTCCGATGACGGGAAGCGATATTTGCTGCGCATCGGCGGAGCCCACAGCTATCCCAGATCCGTATACTGGCAGGATCGGCCGGGACGCCAGATGCTGAAGGCTTTGGAGAGCGAAGTAGCTAGGTGGGACAACGTCCAAATCTACAGGGACATACTGATCACTAAACTCTTGGTGGCTAATGGCACCGTAGCCGGCGCGACAGCCATAGACATAAACTTCGGAGATTTCATACTGTTCAAAGCCAAGTCCGTGGTGTTGGCCACCGGTGGAGCCGGTGAAATATACAAATTCAACACACAACCCATGGGAAATACCGGCGACGGCTACGCCATGGCGTTACACGCAGGCGTTGAGTTGGTGGACATGGAATTTGTTCAGTTCTTCCCCATCGGGCTGGTTTACCCTGAGGACCTAAGTGGAATATCAATAGTGCCTCCCTACTACTCTCGTCTGCTGAACGCCGAGGGTAAGAGGTTCATGGAGAAATACGATTCCGAGAGGCTTGAGCTCTCTACTCGGGACGTCGTATCTAGATCGATCTACAGGGAGATCCAAGAGGGGAGAGGGACGGATAGGGGGGGAGTATACTGCGACCTAACTTACCATGAACCTGGATTCGTAAAGGAACAGCTTCCATCGCAGTATGACCTATGCCTGAGTATGGGCATCGACTTGGAAAGAGATATGCTGGAGATCGCACCCACATGTCACTACTTCATGTCAGGGATAAGAGTCGACGACCGATGGGAGACCACTCTCCCAGGTCTCTTCGCCGCTGGAGAGGTCGTAGGAGGAATCCACGGGGCGAACAGACTGAGCCAGAACAGCCTAACCGACCTCCTCGTCACAGGTTCCGGAGCCGGAAAGGCTGCAAGCGAATATGCGGAGAGAGCTGACTGGACACCCATTCCAGAAGAAGAGATCATCAGCGAATATGAAAGGGTTTTCAGCCTCTCGGAGAGAGTAGTCGGTGTGAGGCCGCTCAAAATAAAGAATAAGTTAAGGGAAGTCATGTGGGACAAGGGTAGCCTTATCAGAAATGGCAAGGGACTGAGAGAGGCACTGGAGCTGATCGCCGACATGAGAGAAAACGATTTGCCCAGGCTCTCCGTCTCCAGGAGCTCAACAAGGTCTAATAGAGAGTGGATAGAGGCGTTAGAAGTCTACAACATGTTGGATGTGGCCGAGCTGGTCATCCGCTCAGCCCTGTTTAGAGAAGAGAGCAGGGGTGCCCATTACAGGGAGGATTACCCCGAGAGAGACGACGAGAGGTGGCTGGTACACGTTGTCACTAAGCTCGAAGATAAGATTCGACTATCGACTTGTCCCGTCGACCTATCAGAGATAAAGCCGAGGTGACATGGAAAATGGTGGAGGAAGAGGTAAAGGTAACCATCTTTCGATACGACCCAGAAAGAGATGTCAAGCCGAGGTATGAGTTCTTCAGGGTTCCCTATAGAGAGGACTTGACCATACTAGGGGTCCTTCGATACATCTACGAGGAGTACGACGGAAGCCTGGCTTTCAACTACGAATGCAGGTTCGGAGTGTGCGGCTTATGCGCTGTGAAGGTGAATGGCAGACCCATCCTCGCATGCAAGACGATGGCGCAGAGAGAGATGGTGATCGAACCCCTATCCAACCTTCCCGTGATACGGGACCTCGTTGCAGACCGCTCAGGCTTCAGCAAGGCGATTATGAGGATCAGACCATTCCTTGAGAGAGTCACTCCCCCCAAGACCGAGCCCGAGAAGCTGAAACCCAGAAACTTCGAGACCTATACCGGTGCATGCCGCTGCACGAGGTGTCTAAACTGTCTGTCGGTTTGTCCTCCGGCGTCTGCTGCCAGGAACGAGTATTCTGGTCCTGCTGTGATGGTTGAGCTCTCCAAGTATATGTTTGATCCGAGGGATGAGGGT
>JABAOH010094432.1_pt1 | contig 50221 bp, 44 predicted proteins | sample 7062181 | NCBI WGS metagenome assembly JABAOH01 (sample SAMN14538630, study PRJNA623070) | marine sediment metagenome | biome: marine biome [ENVO:00000428]; feature: marine pelagic biome [ENVO:01000023]; material: deep marine sediment [ENVO:00002113]; isolation source: pool of 5 deep marine... | reverse complement strand
CAGCCTTCCGGATACCATGGCCCGACGCGGCCGACCCACTCGCCCGTCGCCTTCTCCTCGACGGAGAAGAAACCATAGCCGCGGATCTCCCATTGACCGATGATCGCCGCCATGTTGCGCCACGCCCGCGCGCGGTCGAGCACCTTGCCGTCCAGGTAACGGACTGTGCGCTCGTCGGCCATCGTCTTGGCCCAGTTCTCGAAATCCCGCCTGGGATCGATTTCGCGCAGGATCAATCTTTCGGTTTCTATTCGCATTTCAGTTGCCTCCGCTCAATACCCGGCGAGGCTCGCGCAGTCCTTTGTCTCTTTCGTGAAGGCGGAGCTGGCGATAGTAGAAACCGATAGCTACAGTTGCAACACCTTCCGCCGATGAGTGGCGTTATGACACAAAGGACAAAACCCCCTTTTCGTGCCGATCACGTCGGCAGCCTGCTGCGCCCGAAGTCGCTGACCGAAGCTTTCAAGAAACATCGCGATGGTGAGATTGGGGATGCCGAGCTCATCGATGCCCAGGACAAAGCCATCGTCGACGTGGTCCGCCTGCAGGAAGGTGCCGGGCTGCAGTCCATTACCGACGGCGAGTTCCGACGCACCTCCTACTGGGGACGCTTCGTGGAGCGGGTCAGTGGGCTCGACGTGCGCGAGGCACTGTTTACCTTCCACGACGATCACGGCCATGAACAGGCGTTCACAGCTCCGCACGTCGCCGACAATGTTCGGCGTACGCAGGGAATTGCCCTGGACGAATTCGAATTCCTCAATCGCAATACGACCGGTACTGCAAAAATTACGCTGCCTTCACCTGCGTCGATGCACTTCTGGCGGCTGGACATGGGCATTGAGGCGGGCGTCTATGATGATGAACAGGTGTTCTTTGCCGATCTTGCGGATGTGTACCGACAGGAAATTGCGGCGCTCGCCGCACTCGGCGCGAGCTACGTGCAGATTGACGACGTGCCGCTGGCGATGCTCTGTGACCCGGCTATCGGGGACCGGGTACGGCAGAGCGGTGTCGATCCGGAAAACCTGGTCCGCGCATACGTCGACCTGTTCAATGATTGCGTGAGAAGTCGGCCCGACGGTGTGCATGTCGCGGTTCACTTCTGCCGCGGCAACTACAAGGGGCAATTCCTGTCCGCTGGCGGTTACGGTCCCGTCGCCGAGGCGCTGTTCAACGTGCTCGAGGCAGACTCGTACTTTCTCGAGTACGACTCTTCCCGCGCAGGGGACTTCCGCCCACTCAAATTCGTGCCGAAAAGAAAGATCGTGGTCTTAGGCCTGGTGTCGAGCAAGACACCCGAGCTGGAAACGGTCGACGAGTTGCGCGGTCGCATTGACGAGGCGGCAAAGTTTCTCGATCTCGAACAGCTTTGCCTGAGCCCGCAATGCGGATTCGCGAGCACTATTGGGGGCAACCCAGTCACCGAGGAGGACGAAAGGGCGAAGCTGGAGTTAATCGTGGAGACGGCTGACCGAGTCTGGCATTGACCACCTAGGCGTCGACACCACCCCAGATCGCTTCGGCGGTCTCGACGACGAGTTCCAGTTTCGCCTTTTGCTCGTCCTCGGACACGAGGTTTCCCTCTTCCGTTGACGCGAAGCCGCATTGGGGTGCGATGCCAAGCTGGTCGATATCGGCAAATTTGGCTGCTTCGTCGAAGCGTTTGCTGAGGTCGTCGACCGTCTCGAGCTCGCCTTTCTTGGTCGTAATGAAGCCAGGCATGACCCGCTTACTGCCTTTGGGTAACAAACGTAGCGGTTCCAGCCCGCCGGCACGCTCCGTATCGTACTCCATGAAATACACGTCGATGCCGGTCTGGTTGAATACCGCATCGGCCGCCGGATCGTACGCACCTTCGGCCGCCCACGTGGACTGGAAGTTGCCGCGGCACAGGTGCATCGCAACCACCAGGTCGTCGGGTCGGCCATCGATCGCGTCGTGCATCATTTTCGCGTACTGCGAGATGAGCCAGTCGGGATCGACGCCCTGCGAGACTTTTTCTTCGCGATGTGTCGGGTCGCAGAGATAGGCAAAGAAAATGTCGTCCATCTGCAGGTATCTGCAGCCCGCATCGTAAAAAGCCTGTACGGCTTTCTTGTATGCCGCCGCGACGTCGGCGAATAGCACCTCGAGATCCGAATATTCGGCAGGCTCTATATCGGCGCTCGTCAGGCGAAAATGCGTGCAGCTCGGCCCCGGAATCGAAATCTTCGGCTGGACCGTCGCAACGGACTTCAGGTAACGGAAGTGATCCAGCATAGGGTGATCGTCCGGGAAATCCACCTTCCCCGTAATCCTTTGCTGAATCGGCAATGCCAGTGAGCCATGGAAGGCCACGCCCTCGCTGCTTGCCGATAATTCGATGCCGTCCATTGCACCGAGAAAATCGTAGTGCCAGTACGAGCGCCGGTATTCGCCATCGGTAACCGCGAGCAGGCCGATGCTTTCCTGCATTGCGACGGCTTCCTTTATCGCTTCATCTTCGACTTTTCGAAGTTCCTCGCTCGTAGGAAAACCATCGGGACCGACCGGCTCGGTGAGATATTTTTCGCGCGCAGCCTGAACAGAAGCTGGTCTCAGCAGACTGCCGACGTGATCGGCGCGATACGGGGCGGTTTTTAACATATTGATTTTAATCTCTTTTGTATAGCTCAGTCCGGCATACGAATAACGATCTTGCCCATAAAATTGCCGCTGTTCATGAACTCGAATGCGTCCGGCGCTTGCTCGAATTCGAATATGCGGTCGATCACCGGGCGCAATTCATGTTCGCTGATGAACGCGTTCATGTCTTCGAAGTCTTCACGGGAACCGACGTAAATGCCACTCGCTGTCGCGTTCATGATCATCAGCGGCCCGATCGGTACGCTCGCGGCAAATCCAGACAAACCACCTATTAATGCTATGTGCCCGCCATACGCCAGCGCTTCGAGTGCTTTCTCCAGCGTGTCTTGCCCGCCAACCTCGAGCACCTGATCGACGCCCGCACCGCCGGTCAGTTCACGCACTTGCTTTTGCCAGTCCTGGTTTTTTCGATAGTTGGCGACACCGAACGCACCGAGCATTTTTGCGCGTTCCAGTTTTTCGTCACGGGAACTGGTAATAATCGGCTTTGCGCCGGCGGCGGCAGAGAAAATCAGTCCGAACACCGATACGCCACCGGTCCCTTCGAGCAGCACGTATTGGCCCGGCTGCAGCCCACCGCGCTTGAACAGGCTCACCCACGCAGTAACGGCGGCAACAGGCAAAGTCGCCGCTTCCTCGAAAGACAGGTGATCGGGAAACGGCACCAGGGCATCTTCGTGTGACACGATGACTTCGGATAGCATGCCGCCGCCGCTGCCACCGCGTGCCGATGCGAGCATGGCCGGGGTCGGTGGCCCATCGAGCCATTGCTGAAAGAAAATGCCGACAACGCGATCGCCGACTTTGAATCTCGTGACGCCCTCGCCGACGGCGATGACCTCGCCCGCCCCGTCGGACAAGGGGATACCACCTGCAGCACTACCGCCCGGGCCGTAGCTATCATTCAGAATGTAGAGATCGCGTCTGTTCAACGAGGTTGCCCTGACTCGGACCAGCACCTCGTTGTCTCCGGCAACGGGTCGCGGCACCTTCTTGAGGACAACCCTGTAACCGGACTCGGCGCTTTCCAACTGGTACTGTCGAATCGTATCCGCGGTCTGGGCCAACAAGAGTTGCGGCAACATTGCCAAAAAGATCCCGAGCCCGAGCGCGGCAGAGCCCGGTCGCTTCGAGCGAATCGATATTTTCAGTTTCATTTGCGGTTTCCCATATCAGGTGCCCAACAAAAATTTTTCTTCCGTCGCAGCGTCGCGCCAGGCAGTGTCTACATCCGGCGCCTGATCCTCTTCTACATGATCAAAACTGGTTTGATGACCGTACCTGCTTGCGCATCGCTGAACGCCTTGTTGATGTCGGCGAAGTCGTAGGTACTGATTAGTCTATCGTAAGAAAAAAGGCCGCGCGCCTGCCAATCGATGAGCTTCGGCAGGAATTGTCGCGGCACCGAGTGCCCCTGTATCGTTCCCTGCAGGCTGCCGACGCGAATAAAGAGATCCCTCGTCGTAAACGGAAATTTTTTTCCTCCTTCGGGAAAACTGACGACGGCGATTCGTCCACCCTGTCCGATGCATTGCATGGCGTCTTCCAGGGCGTCGACCGTTGCCGAAGCGTCGAGCGCGTACTGCACGCCGCGCGGCAGTATTTCTTTCACTCGTGGCGGGATCTCGCCATCGTCTGCGTTCAGCACGTGTGTCGCACCGAGGTCCGCGGCGAGTTCGAGCCGGTTCCGCAGTTTGTCGACGCAAATGATCGTGGAAGCATTGATCATTCTTGCCGCCATCACCGCGCTCAGTCCGACCGTGCCGGCACCAAATATGATGAGGCTTTCGCCCTCCCGAACACCGAACGTATTAAGCATTGCGCCGGCACCCGTCTGCACGCCGCAAGGGATCGCCGCAAGCATTTCTGGTGGCAGGTCTGACCTTATCGGTACAACGGTCCGCTCGAGCGTAATTGCATGGCTGGCAAACGAGGACTGTTGAAAGAAGGACCCGCTGATCGGTTTACCGGCGAGTCGGATTGCGGAACTGCCGTCGGCGCGCAAGCCGCTGAAACTCAGCTCGAAAGTATTTTCACACAGGTACGGTTTGTCGTTTTCGCAGCAGGGACAAGCACCGCAGAAAGCGTAAGACATGATAACCCGCTCGCCGGGTTTCACATCCGTAACGCCACTCCCGATTGCCTCTACGATGCCGGTGCCTTCGTGACCGAACACCGCCGGCAACGGTAGCACGCCCTGGTACTTGGCATCCGTGTGGCAGATCCCGCTGGCTTCGACTTTGACCAGGATCTCGCGTTCCCGGAGATCATCCAGTTCGACCGTCTCCAGCTTCATTTCGCCGTGCGGTTCCCTGACTATTGCGGCGGTCGCAGCGACCATGGTCTATACCCTTCAGTGCTTTACCTCGACGACGACGAATTCCGTTTCAGCGTCGCCGCGGTTGGCGATGTGGAATTCGCTACCTGCCGGATGCCAGGAAAACGCGCCCGGCGCACCCTTGAAGCCATGCGTGATTCCGTTCTCGACGATATGACTCGAACCGGCCGCAAATTGCACCACCACGGCGTCATGCGCATAGTTCAATACGCGGCTGTTGTTGTTTGCAGCGACACGGACGCGGTGTTCGCGAAACCAGCGATTATCGGTCAGCTCACCGTCACCATTGCCAGGCGAGGCGAGGTCTGTCGCCGGGCGTTCGTTCAGGANNGTAACTGGGGTTATCGACGTAAGCAGCCATATCCATCGTCGCACCAGGCACGCGGTAATCTCGCGGACCCGACGCCAGCCACTCTTTTCCCCAGTTCTGGTTGCCGACGAGCGCGTCCTGGATGATGACATACAGCGTCGCATAGCGATGTTTGTGGTATTCAGACGTCACGCCCGGGACGATGCGCACGTCGAGAACCCGCGCGGGCCCCTCCACGAACACGAGCTGATGGCTCGGTTCCTCCCACATCTCGTAGCGGCCGTCTTCCTCTGCGAAAACAATTGATCCAATCACTGCTGCAAAAAACAAGCTTCCAGTTGCAGGCAGGAGAAATCTCAAGAAATGCGCCATGCTACCGATATTGGGCGGTTGCACGTTGTCGGTCACGGGATACTCCCTTAAAGCAGTTGAGCACGCCTACTATACGAAAATCGGTCATTCCTTACCGGCCTATTGACTGATCTCATGGTTTAGAATTCGCATGCGGTGGTGCCGGGGATACAAGCTGATGCTAAAAATTGACGCCTATAACCACATCATTCCGATCGACTTCTTCAAGCGCCTGCAGGAAGTGTCGCCAAATCCTTCCAACATGCAGAATCGTGTGCGTCAGGTGCCAATGATGACTGACCTCGAAGAGCGATTTCGCATCATGGATACCTTCGACGAGTACTGTCAGATACTTTCGCTGTCGTCGCCGCCGATCGAAGTTACCGCCGAAGAGAAATATGCCGTCGAGCTCATGCAGATGGCAAACGATGGAATGGCGGAACTCTGCGACAAGTATCCGGATCGTTTTCCCGGCTTTATCGCATCATTGCCGTTCGTCAGCACCGAGGCAATGATGGACGAGACGCATCGCGCCATGAAGGACCTCGGTGCCGTCGGCGTGCAGTGTTTCACCAACGACCGTGGCAAGGCAATGGATGGCGCGGAGTACATGCCGCTTTACGACGCAATGGCCGCATACGACCGGCCGATCTGGGTGCATCCGACGCGCGGGCCGAATTTCCCCGATTATCTGACCGAAGACGTCTCCCACTACGAGATCTGGTGGACCTTCGGCTGGCCCTATGAAACGAGTGTGTTCATGGCCAGGCTCGTATTCGCCAAGCTGTTCGACCGCCTGCCCAATCTCAAGATCATCACGCATCATGGCGGCGCGATGATTCCATTCTTCGAAGGGCGTGTCGGGCCCGGCTGGGACCAGCTCGGCAAACGCACCTCGAGCGTCGATTACACGGTGTTGCTGAAAGAACTCGAGAAGAGGCCACTCGACTATTTCCGTATGTTCTATGCGGACACGGCCGTGTTCGGATCCGACTCGGCGACAAGATGTTGCCTCGATTTCTTTGGCGTCGACCACGTGTTGTTTGCATCGGATGCGCCATTCGACCCCGAAGGCGGGCCGATGTACATCCGTGAAACCATCCGCATTCTCGATGCGCTCGACCTCTCCGAGGAAGACCGCAAGAGGATCTACTGCGACAATGCCGTCGAGATGCTCGGCCTGACTTTGAGTAACTAAAAGAATCGGTGATCCGCCGGAAGTTTTCTAAAAAAATCCGGAGCCCCGACTGGCACGGCTATCATTCGCACGAAAACTTCCGGCGGATAACCGGTTCTTTTGAGCATTACTTGACCGGCCACATGGCGCTGCCGTAATTGTCCTTGATCGAGGCCAGAACCAGGTTGGAGGTCACATCGGTCACTCCAGGGAAGCGAAGCAGTTTTTTCATCGTAAGCTCACCGAAGTGATCGATGTTTCTGGCGGCGACCTTCAGGAGATAGTCGTGCGTGCCGGAGATCGCGACGCATTCGACGATCCACGGCGCTTTCTTGACCGCTTTGACGAATGCGTTGGTATCCGCTTCGGAGCGCTGATCCAGGTTGACTTGGACGTACGCGACAATTTCGAGATCCAGCTTGCGATGATCCAGTAATGCAGAATAGCCGGCGATCACGCCACCGGCTTCCAGATTGCGCACTCGCCTGAGGCACGGCGACTCGGACAGGCCGATCTTTCGTGACAGCTCGGTATTCGAGATGCGCCCGTCGGCCTGCAACTCGGCGAGAATCTTGCGGTCCGTGGAATCCAGCTTCATTGTCGCAATTATTACCGGCTAAAAACCAAAATTAGGGCAGAAAATGCTATTTCTTAGCAATATTCTAGCTGAATATTGGCATTTCTGCCGCTTTAACTGTCCTAGAATTGCGTAAGTAACGGCAAATCGGGAGAGAAGCATGCATCTCGACGGCGAGACCTTGACGGTCGACCAGCTGGCGGAGGCCGCATATCACAACACCCGGGTCGAGGTATTCCCGGAGCAAGCGGCGCGCGTCAAGGCCTCGCGGGATCTCCTCGACGGTTTCGTGGAATCCGGCCGCATTATCTACGGCGTGACGACGGCGGTCGGCGGATTCGTCAACTGGCTAATTCCCGAGGACCTGGCGGAGAAGCTGCAGAACAACATCCTGCGCGGGGTCTCAACCAACGTCGGTGCCGACCTCGATGACGTATATGTGCGGGCTGCGATGCTTTGCCGGATAAACTCCCTGGGCCGCGGTGTCTCCGCGATCAGTCCCGAGAACTTCGAGAAGTACATCGCCGTATACAACGCCGGCATCGTTCCCTGTGTACCCGAGCAGGGTTCCTTGGGTGCAAGTGGCGACCTCGGACCGCTCGCATACATTGCACTCGTCGTGACCGGCGCGTGGCGCGCGAGGTACCAAGGCGAAGTCATGTCGGGCGAAGAAGCATTGAAACGTGCCGGCCTCGAGCCGGCGCGGCTTTCCTACAAGGAAGGCCTTGCGATGATTAACGGCACCTCCGCGATGGTGGGTGTCGCCGTACCAGTCATCTATCATGCCAAGCGGTTGCTCAAGCAGTCTGCGCTGATTGCGGCGCTGACGTTGGAAGCACTGCGCGGCAAGATCATGCCTTATCACCCTGCCGTGCATCGCAACAAGCCGCATCCCGGCCAGGTGAAATTCGCCGATGCCGTCTGGACGACGCTGGGCGACAGCAAGATGGTGGTACAGGACGAGGAAGTCGATGCGTGGTTGTCATCGATGCGTACCGGCGAGCCGCAGGGCATGGAGCAGCAAATCGAGGATGCCTACTCGCTACGCGCCGGCGCGCAGATCGTGGGACCCTCGATCGATGCAATTTGGCAGGCTGATCGCACCCTGCAGATAGAAATCAATTCCACCAACGACAATCCGCTTGTCATTGTCGAGGAAGGCGATGCCTTCCATAACGCGCATTTTCACGGCCAGTATGTCAGCCAGGCCATGGATCACATATCGATCGCGCTGACCAATGCCTGCAATCTGCACGACCGGCGCATCGACCGTTTCCTCGACCCGTTCCACAACAACGGACTGCCGCCGTTTCTCTGCAAGGAAGATCCCGGCTTAAGGCATGGCTTGATGGGCAGCCAGTATTGCGCCGCGTCGACGATGGCCGAGATGCGTTCGCTCTGTCACCCGGTATCGATCCAGACGCTGACCACCACCGGCGACTTCCAGGATCACGTTTCCATGGGACTGGTTGCCGCGCGGCGTGCCCGCGATATTCTGAGAATCAGCTATGCGGTTCCTGCCGTGGAGCTCGTGTGTGCCTGCCAGGCGGTTGATCAACGCGAGGGCGGCGCCGCAAGATTGAGTACCGTAACGCGCAAGATTTACGATATGGTTCGAGAAGAGGTGCCCTACCTCGACCATGACGAGGCGCTGACCGATTATCTGGAGGCGGCCGCCGGCCTGTTGCGCAACGGACGTCTGCTCGATGCCCTGCCGGACGGCGACCTCGACTGGAATAACTAGGCACATACACGCATAAGACTAAAACGATGTTCGACCAGATTGAGATTCCCTACGGCTGTTACTGGTCAACCCCGTTCGTTCGCTGGCAAGGATCGTTTCAACACCTGCACGCGGTCAAGTTCGCGGCGCATGTGGCGCGGCGTGAACTCGACAAACGGAACATCGACCCGAAGATATTCGACTCCGGGGTACTCGGCATGTCGGTATACCAGCACCAGTCGTTCTTCGGCACGCCGTGGTTCATGGGGTTGCTCGGCGCGGGGCAGGCACCGGGGCCGACGTTTTCGCAGGTCTGTGCCTCGGGCGTCAGGGCGCCGCTGCTGGCTTGCGCGGAGATCGCCAGTGGTCTGGCGAATACCGTGCTCGCCGCGACAGCGGACCGGTGTTCCAACGGTCCGCACACCTACTATCCGGCGCCCAAAGCACCTGGCGGCACCGGCATCCATGAAGACGTGGTCATCGACAGTTTCCAGTGCGATCCACTCGGCGGCCATTCGATGCTGCAGACCGCAGAGAATGTCGCTGCGAAACACTCGATTTCGACAGCGGAGCAGCATGAAGTGGTCCTGCTGCGGTACGCGCAATACGAGGACGCGCTTGCTGATGACCGCGCATTCCAGAGACGTTACATGGATCTGCCGTTCGCGGTTCCCGACCCGCGGTTTCGCAAGACGGCTGAAGAGATCGACGGCGACCAGGGAGTATTCGAGACGACGGCGGAGGGGCTGGCAAAACTGAAACCGGTCATCGAGGGCGGCACGGTTACTTTCGGCGGGCAGACGCACCCGGCCGACGGCAACGCCGCCATCATAATCACGCGCGGCGATAGAGCGGGAGAATTGTCGCCTGATAAGGCCGTGAAGATTCGCATCCTCGGTGTCGGGCAAGCACGCGCGAAACTCGCCTACATGCCGGAGGCACCATTCGTCGCGGCGAAATCCGCACTCGAGCAAGCGGACTTGTCGTTCGACGATCTCGATGCAATCAAGACGCATAATCCGTTTGCGGTTAACGACATCATTTTCTCGCGCGAAGCCGGGATCGATCTCGGCGACATCAACAACTTCGGCTGCTCGCTGATCTGGGGCCATCCGCAGGCGCCGACGGGCATGCGGCTGATCATCGAACTGATCGAGGAACTGGTACTGCGCGGCGGCGGACGCGGTCTTTTCACGGGATGCGCTGCCGGCGATACGGCCATGGCGCTGGTGGTGTGCGTAGGCGGTAGCTGATGGCCTTGCGGCCGGCCTCGTTTATGACGCCGACGTTTCCTGCGACAGGTAGCGCGCCAGTTTCTCGGCGAGCGCCTCGTATTTCTCCGGGATGTCGTCTTTCTTGTCGGCGTCGATGACGCACTGGAAGTCATCCGACACTTTGGCCATCTCGTCCACCGGGATCAACTGCTCGGCCATTGGGTACAGCACATTGTCTTCTTTCATGATGTGCTCGCGCAGCAGGTTGACGTAGTCGAATACGTTACGGACGATATCAGCGCTGGCGCTGGTTTCTCCTGCTTTCACCTGCTCCGCCGCGGAGCGGAATCCCGCAGTGTACCGCCTGCCCGCATCGTGCTCGGTGAGCATGACCGCCACCGGACCGGTATCCCGGGGCATATCCCTCTCGGTCATCGCGACAAACAGGATGTCCTCCTCCTTTGCGTGGTGACATTTGTCGGCGAAACCCGAAACGAATTCGGCGGCATCGAGAAAGAAATCCGCATCGATGTCTTCACCGCTATCGAGTCGGCTGGCCGCTTCCTCGAGACTGTCCAGCACCCTGAGGATCAGCCGGTGTTCATGCATCAGGATCNNCAGATCGACCGCCAACACCGGTTTTTGTTCATCGTAAGCTTCGAGGTCGGTAGCCGGCATGCCGTGCTGTGCCTTCAATAACCTCTCGTGCCGGAAGGCACCCCACAGCGCCGCTCCGATCGCGCCGGCGAATATGGAATCCTCATGATTGAGCACGTCGACTTTGAGTTTCTGTTCGACGACCTGTTCCTTTATCGCCTCCATCAGGCCTTCGTCGGTTGCCAGGCCACCGGTAAGCAGCACTGATCCTTCGCGTGCCTTGATGGACTTGAGCAGTTTGACGAGTCGCTCCGCCATCGCGATGTGAATGCCTTTCAGGATATTCGCCGTGCTGATGCCGCGCGAGATCATATTGATCACGTCCGTCTCTGCGAGAACCGCGCAGATGCTGCTGACCGTTTCAGGGTTGTCTGCCGTCATCGATATAGGACCGACTTCTTCCAGCGCTACGCCGAGGTAACGCGCGATGTTCTCGAGAAACTGGCCTGATCCGGATGCGCACTGGCTGGTCATTTTGTAAGTCAGCACCTTGCCACGTTCGTCGGTGGCGATTGCGCGACCATGCAATGCGCCGACATCGATCACCGCGTTGATGCCCGGCGTCAGGTAGGTAGCGCCGCGGGCATGCGTCGTCATGGAGTAGAAATGACCGGTGCGGAAGGGAATGTTCTCGCCATCGCCGGTTGTCGCGACGTAGTCGATGAGCTCCGGGTCCAGATCGAGCTCGGACAGCATGTTGTCATAGCCCTGCCGGGCGAGGACCATCGGATCGCGCCGTCGTATGCGGTCGACGTTCCGGGCCAGCCATTTCGTTTCACCATCGGACACGTCGAACAGTACGGTCTTGACTGCGCCGGTCCCGAGGTCGATTCCTGCCGCAAGTGTCATATCAACTTTTCCTCAATGTACGACCGCACGCCGCGCGAAGGTCGCAGCGCCGAGCGCGCCTGTGTATATGGAGTCCGGATTGACGTTCATCGTTACCTCGCCGTAGTTTTCGAACGCAATCTCCTTGAGAACTGCGACGGCCGCCTCATTCTTGGCAACGCCGCCGGTGAATGTAAATTCGTCGCGTATACCCCCGGATCGCGAAAGAATCGACATCGCGCGCAAGATGATTGCGCGGTGCAATCCGGAAACGATGTCCTCACGCTTCTCGCCCATGGACAAACGGTCACGCAGTTCTGCGCCGGCAAACACGGTGCAGGTCGAGTTGATCCTGACCTTGCGTTGCGACTTCATTGCCATGGGACCCAGCTCATGCAAGCCGAGGTTCATCTCGTCCGCGATATAGCCGAGATAACGGCCGCAGCCGGCTGCGCAACGGTCGTTCATCTGGAAGCTCTCGACGATGCCCTCCGCGTCGACCTGGATCGCCTTGGTGTCCTGACCGCCGATGTCGAGCACGGTAGCCGTTTTCGGGTACATGATGTGCGCACCCAGTCCGTGGCAGAGGATTTCGGAGCGGATGTGCTCTTTGGAGAATGGCAGCGTGGCCCGACCATAACCCGTGCCGATGACATACGTTTCCTCGAGATCCGTGTCCAGCACACTCTGCAGCGGTGCGCGTACATCGTCGATTAAATCAATGAGCTTCACCGATCGCTTGCAGGTGCGCTCCAGTGCGCTCATGAATTTCGCTTCATCGTGGCTGTCGGCAATGATGTTTTCGACCTCGATGATTGACCGGTCATAGATATTCAGCATGGCATCGAAGCTGATGGAACTGTCGCGGACGGCTCGATCGGATGCATGGGAAAACTGCGAACCGGCAATGTCGCGGAAGAAATCCGACTTTCTGCTGGAACCCGGCTCATACAGTTTCGGCGCTTCATCGTTCAGCTGTTCGAATACTGCTTTCAACAAGGCGCGGGTCTCGGGACCACCCTTACCGAGGCGCTCGTCTCCGGCGCCTTCGATGCAGATTCTCTCGAGCTCTCCAAGCTGCTCCAGGTATTGCTCGAGCCTGAAGTCCTGCTCGAAGTTGCTGAGAAATTCATCACGGCTGTCTTTCAGGGCCGGCACGTCTTGTAACTGCTTACGGAACAGGTAGAACCGGGTATCCAGGAATGCCTCCTGCTTTGCGACTTCCGCGGCGATGCCGTAATTGGAACGCGAGTTCGTGATACCACGACCGAGTAAAGTCCTGTCCTCGTCGAGCACGATGGCTTTCGTTGTCGTCGAACCGAGGTCGATCCCAATGTAAGTCTTCATGCGGCCGTCCTGGTTGCGCCACGCGATTTCTTTTGCTCGATCATCTGGAAATAGCTTTCCAGGCGATTCTTGACGTTCGCCGGTGAGAAATAGCGCGGATCGACGAGATCGGTCTCGATGAAGCCCGCCGGCTTGCCCGTTCGCTCCTCGATTTCTCTCAGCATGAGCAGTTGCCCGGCCGAGAAACTGTTGCAGCTCTTGATCGAATTGACGAGAAAACCGTCTGCGCTGTACTCGTCCATGTAGTTGCAGAGCATGTCGACCCTGTTGGGCAGGTTGTGATTCGTGTAGCAGCCGAGACAGTAGTCCGCGAGTGACTCCAGCGGATGTTCGGGATCGTGGCGAAAACCGAAATCGTAAATTCCGCCGACCTTGGTATAGGAACTCGCGACGACCACCGCGCCCTCGTCGTAGAACATCTTCCAGAAATCGCGGAAATGGGTCCAGTTCGGCGGACCTTCAACGACGAGACGCACCTTCTCTTCTTCCAGCAGTCCTTCCGGTGTGACCGGGCCGAGCCCCTGCTCTACCCGTTCCGCGACTTCCTCACGCAAGGCCTTGTAGTACTCGGTCGTATCCTTGCTACCGCGGAACGCCGTGAAGATCGGCCCGCAGTAATAGACGCCGCCGAAGTACGCATCGATCGGTGACGGCCGGTTTTGCGCGGACTGCAATACCCACACGAGATCCTCTTCGGCTTTCGCCGATTCCTTCAGGTATTCGCGCAGGCGGTCGATGTCGAACTTGATGCCGCTGACTCGTTCCAGCGTGGGAATTACGTGTTCCTTGAGTTGCATGACCACGAACTTGCGCATGTTCTCCGTGATCTTGCCGTCTGACATGTAGGGCACATGCAGCATCACCGTCTCGCAGTCGTACTGGTCGCGCACCAGCTCGAACCACTTCATGAACGTGAAACAGCCGGTGTAGGAAAGCACCAGCACATCGGGCGTCGGCAACGGCATACCGTTCGGACCGACCTGGCCTTTCGCCATCATGCCGAGGTCACTCTTTACATAGGTGCAGACGTCCTCCGAATGGCCGGCACGTTCCGCCTCCATGACGTACGCGCCACTCTTCTTGCGCATACCGGCTTGCAGCGCGTTGATCTCCGGAAGGTTGCGCACGAGATCGAAACACATTAGCAATTCGTTGAGATTACCCGGCACGAACGTCGAGGAGATCTTCTTGCCGTCTTCGTGTGCCGTGGCCAGCGCCTCGTAGTTGGCGTTGATCATGGCTTTCTGCAAAAGCATAGATTTTTCTTTCTGTGCTTCCGGTTTCTGGTTCGCGGCGGTTGTCATGCGGCGCTCCATAGTTTTATCGAATCCGCAAACGTGCCTGCCTGTTCGCGGATGGGTTGCAGTTGTCCGGAGTTCTCGGCAAATTTGAATGCCGTGAACGGTATTCCCTGCGTCGTCAATGCTCTCTGCAGCATCGGCCGGTCGAGCAATGCGGGATCGCAGAAGCTCGGGCTGGAGAAGATGACGCCCTCGGCGCCGTTCTTTCTCACCGAGTCGACGAGAAACTTGCCTTTGTCTTCCCTGTTGGCGACGTATTTGCACGAGGTCTCGGATGAGTACCTGATAAATGCGTCGCTGAGGTTTTCGAGCGGATCGCCATCGGTCGGCACATCGTGTAGCAGCCAGCGAGCGACCAGCATGAAGTCGTCGTCGACGACATAGCAGCCGGCCATTTCGATGGATTTGAGCAGTCCCAGCGGTGGTTGTTCGCAGAACAGGCCGTTGATGACGACACGGCAGTTGTCCCTGACCGGGCGTTTTTCCTTTTTTGCTGCCGTAATGTAGTCGCGAATGAGCTGCGTGTGCTCATCGACCGGCAGGATCATTCCGGCGCGCATCAGCAAATAAACTTCCGGCGTCGGCACCTGCCACGGTTCCGCGGAACGATACGCGTACAGATCGCTTATGGCCTGCCGATTCTGGTTGTACAGCCCGATCGAGGCATTGATGTCGTCATCGGTGACTTCCCGCCCGGCGAGTTCCTTGAGCTCGTCGCGGAAATTCCGCAATTCGTGCGTGTAGAACACGCCGCCGACCTCCGGATCGAAGTTCTGCGGCACGTCGAAGTAGCGAACCAGCTTGTCCTTGAACTTCAGCTGCCACATTCCCGACAGGTTACGGATGACATCGCAGGTACTCGGGAACAGCATGCCGTCGAGGCAGTCGAGCCTTCCGGTTACGGCCAGCTCGATGGTCGAGCGGGGAATCCTGCAGATGTAGCTCTGGTAGTAGGCATCGCCGTGGATGACGTCGAGCTGATCGCCGCCGCCGAGGATGCCGACCGGCAGCATGCCGGCCGCGTGGATCAGCTCGCGAGGCACGTAAACCGGCATGTGGCCAATGGCCCTGCGATGCTTGCCGGCCTCCTTCCATTGCCGGACGTAATTGAAATCCAGGTCCTCGTAGAGCTCCTGGCAGCGCTGGACGATCTCCTGAACGGCCATAGTCGGATTTTCCCGTAAAAAGTGGTAAAATGGTACTTTAATACTGATTTAACGTCAAGTGTGGGGTACAGATCTTGCAGAGCCCAGTGATATCAATGGCCGCGGCCCGGACGGCGGCTCCGCGCAGTGTTAGGATAGGCCGCGATCGAATTGCCGGATTCAAGGCTGCGGCACATGAATAATACGAATATTGCCGTCGACATTGGGGTGGCCCGTGAGGCGGATCTCCCCGCCGTCGTGGCGCTCGATGCCGCTAACTCGGGCGCCGAGAAGCCGGACTACTGGCGGGACATCCTTGCGCGCTTTACCCAGGAGCACGCCCGCAACAAAAGATATTTCCTGGTCGGCAAGGAATCGGCCGGCAATTTGCTGGGATTCATCGTCGGTGAAATCCGCGCCTGGGAGTTCGGCTCGCCGCCCTGCGGCTGGGTGATCGCGCTGAACGTCACGGCGGATCAGCGCGAAAAAGGAATCGGCACGATGCTGTTCGATGCCTTGTGCGCCGAGATGAAGCGAGACGGCGTCACGACGATCCGCACGATGGTGCTGGCCAACGACAAGGTCAACCTGTCGTTTTTTCGTGGCGAAGGACTTGCTGCCGGGCCTTACATCGAGCTCGAAAGGCAGCTCGACTAGATGAAGCTGCAGAAAGCAAGCCGCTACGCACTTTACGCCGTGCTACATCTCGCGAGCGAGCCCGGCAAGCAATTCTCGACCGCCGAAATTGCCGAGGCCTACGACGTCTCGATTCATCACCTTGCGAAAGTCATGCGCACACTCGTGCGCAGCGGCCTCATCGAATCCGTCAGGGGCGTCGGTGGTGGCTATCGCTTTTCCGGCAACCTGCGCCGCACCACGCTCTGGGACATCATCCACGAATTCGAGTCACTTGAATCGGACATCGACACGCCGGACCAGTTATCCGGCAATGCCAGGGTCGTGATCAGTGGTCTCGACAGCGTGATGGACGAGATCGACGGTCTCAACCGTGCGACGCTCGACTCGATAACCTTGAAGACCCTGCTGCGCTACGGGGATGAGAATCTGGAAAGGGAAATCCAGGAGTAATCGGCGTGCCCGAGGGCCTGCCGGCCGTGTCATAAATTCATTTTCTCGAGCAAGACAATGAATCCAGGGTGCTCGCGAAGCGGTCGGAACGAGATGTCTATCTTGACCCCGGACAGTCCGGGGTCGCGGGTGTCATAGGCTATCTCCAGCCATCGAACTGCCTCGTCAAGCTCGCCCCAGAAGGCATGGACCTGAGCTTGTTGGTAGGCAGCTTGATCACCATAAATTTCGAGAAGTTCCTGCTGGGCGTCTCTTGCCGCCTCCATGTTACCGAGCCTGTGATGCAGGATCGCCAGCGCGTTCAGGCGCGCAAAATCGACCGGTTCCGCTTCAGCGAACTGCAGCGCTTCATCGGGCCGGCCGTCGTACATTAGGAGCCAGGCAAGATAGACAGAACCGAAGCTCAGCGACGGATTTTGCTCGAGCAGGCGCCGCACGACGGCTTCACCCGCCTTGAAATCTTCTTTGTCAAAGAGTCTTGATGCATACGCCAATTGCAGGTTCTCGTCGAGCGGGTCTACCTCGATGATCGAGCGCAACATAGCCATTGACTCATCGATCTGACCGAGATCGCCGATCAGTTTGGAAAGATAACGGCGTGCCAGAACGTCACCCGGACGCAGTTCGAGTGCACGTCGAAACGATGTCTCGGCAGCGCGCCAGTCCCAGTCATAGATGTGCTGAATGAAGCCCAGGGCGATGTGCGCCTCCGGCAAAGCAGGATCGAGCTCGAGTGCTTTGGCGGCAGCTTCTCGTCCGCGAAGCAGCGCTTTCTCGATATCCGTCGCTGCCTGGGAAGCATAATTCACGGCCGCCTTCGACAGCCCTGCCCATGCCAGCGCGAAATTCGGCTCGAGCGCGATGGCGTTTTCAAAATGGGACATTGCAATCTTGCGGTTATCGGGCCCCAGCTTATTCAGATAGAAAAGGCCCTGCATGTACGCAGTGTATGCGTCGGCATTGATCCTGCTCAGCGGACCTTGCTTCGCGAACACGTCACCGAGCAAGGTGACTCTCAGCTCATCGACCACGGCCGATGCGATCTCATCCTGCACGGCGAAAATATCGGTCAGCTGCCGATCGTAGGTGTCGGACCAGAGGTGAAAACCATCCGCGACATTGACAAGCTGCGCCGTAATTCGAATGCGCTCGCCGCCCTTGCGTACACTGCCTTCCAGAATGGAACTAACGCCGAGGCTTTCGCCTATCGTTCGCAGATCGTCGTTCTTCCCCTTGAAGGCGAATGAGGAGGTTCGCCCGGCGACCTGGAACTGTGGAATCTGTGCAAGTAGGTTGAGTAACTCTTCGGATATGCCGTCGCTGAAGTAATCCTGTTCGGTATCGGAGCTCATATTGACGAACGGCAGTACCGCGATCGAGATTCTCTTGCCTGATTCTACGGCGGTAGTGGAAATGGTCGGCACGTCTCCCGTCTGCTCGACTACGATATATTTATCGAACGCGAAGTAGGATACGGCGACGACCAGTACGACGATGATTGCGCGATCCAGTTTGCGGCCGGTCTGCTGAGTGACCGATTCGGATCGCACGACGTCTTTTTCGCGCTTGATTCCTTCCGGCGTCAGCTCGAATACCCAGGCAAAAAGAATCACGAGAGGAAAGCCAAGCGCCAACAGCAGAAGGACGACCTGGAAGATCCAGGCAGGGGCCGCGATGTTGCCGAGAACGACGTCCGCGACCTGCAGGATTAACCATGTCGTGATTACATACGCAATGGCTACGCGAAGGACATTGCGTCGCTTTAGTTCCGAGAATAACGACATCTGATCGCCGGGTCAGTCCATGGGAAGTGATCAAGAATACGCACAAAAACAGGCCGAGGGCAATGTCAGAATGCTGGACAGAGCTGTGTTCAGGCTACCTGCTCAGGATTGCTGGCGCAGCTTCGCCGCTATATCAGCTGAATGTCCACTGTCGACTCAGCTCGTGACGCCGCCTGGCCGGATCTGACCGATCGAATGCCGTTGTTTTGCGATGAGGATCCGTTCAGGCATTCAGCATTTCGTATTTTTGCAGTAGCTCTTCTTCCGTCTCCGGGAAGTCCGGATTCTTGACGATGCACTCATCCTCTGGGCAGACGAGCTGGCACTGCGGTTCGTCCTCGGCGCCCACGCACTCGGTGCACTTGAAGGCATCGATGATATAGATCGGATCGCCGACACTGATCGCTTCGTTGGGGCATACCGGCTCGCAAGCATCGCATGCTGTGCAGTTGGGATTGATCATCAGGGCCATCGATCGGCTCCTTTTACTTGTCGGTTCTGGCTGCCGGTAGCAGGCTCTCCGTCAGTTCCGGCGTCCATGGTTTACCAGCCGCGAGCGCCTGGCGCAGCCCGACGAAGTCGATTTCACGTTCGCCGCCCGCCGGCTCGTTGAACGCCCGGAAACCGGCGCGCGCCTCGGTCATCATATTGAGCGCGAGCCAGGAACGCGAGTTTTCCTTGTTGGCATTCCACGCATTCAGCTTCGGCTTGCGCAGTTCCTCGAGCGTTTTCGTCAGGCAATCCGGGAACATGTGGATGAATTTCGCGCACAGGCGTTCGACGGCTTCGTCAAGCAGGCTCAGATCGGCCTCGCCTTTTTTCAGCAGCGCCTTGCCTGCATCGAGTTCCTTGCCGGTTTTCGATTCGCCGTGAATGATGCGGCCATAGTCGTCGACGAAGCGCGTGGTTTCGACTAGCGGATTCGGTATGAACTCGCCGTCGACTTTCAGCGCGGGAACGATCTCCGAGATGATGCCCATGCGGTATGCCTTGTGCGCCGACCAGGGCTCGCAGAGGATGCCCGAGACCATCGCCTGCTCGGCGCCGATCATCACCGGCAGGAAATCGGTCGCCCCGCCGATCGGCGCCGAGCCGTGCTTCGGACCGGCCTGGCCGAAGCGCGCGAGGTCCTGGGCGACCGAGAAATCGCAGGCCATGCCGATCTCCTGGCCGCCGCCGATGCGCATGCCGTTGACGCGGCAGATCACCGGCTTGTCGCAGCTCAGGATCGCCGAGACCATGTCGTTGAAGAGACGCATGTACTGCCGGTACTCCTGCGGATTGCCGGCGTAGTACTCGGCATACTCCTTGGTGTTGCCGCCCGTGCAGAACGCCTTGTCGCCGGTGCCGGTGAAGACGACGGTCACCACGTCGCGCATGGCGCTCGCGCGCCGGAACGCGAGGATCACGCCCTTGACCATGTCGGTCGTGTAGGAGTTGTACTGCCCCGGGTTGTCGAGCGTTATCCAGGCGTGGAACAGGCCCTCGAGCATGGTGCCGCCCGGGCAGTGCGCCGGACGCCGTTCGAGGATGACCCCTGGCACCACCTGTTCCGGGGCCAGGTTGTGGTCGGCGAGGTCGGATTCAGGCTGGATCTTTGCGGCATCGGCGTTCATCTGTACACCCTCCCGGACGCCTTTCCGGACGATTTGGTCTCCGGTCAAAGCGTTACAGAGCTTGCTTTTTGAGATAATTACAGTATTATAGTACCAGAATACCATTATAGTCAACAGACGGACCTCGAAGGGGCTCCCGAATGACAGACCAGGCCGCTAGCGCGAGCTCCCTCTCCATCGCTCTTTTCGGCAAAGGCGGTGCCGGCGTGATAACGGCCGGCGAGATGCTGCTCGCGGCCGCCGCCCGCGCCGGACTTTACGGCATGATGATCCGTGCCGTCGGACCTCAGATCCGTGGCGGCGAGTCGGCGGCACTGATACGGCTCGGGCACGCTCCCGTTAATTGCCTCGATGACCGGCTCGACGTGTTGCTGGCGATCGACTGGAAGCACGCCGAGCGACTTCTGAGTGACATCGAACTCGATCAAGACAGCGTCGTGGTCACGGACCCGGAGGAGGCCGAGGTCCCCGCATCGATCACTGCCTTTGGCCCACAGATCCGCGAACTGCCGATGGCCGAACTTGCCGCCGAGATCGATGGCGGGCGCGCCAACATGGTAGCGCTCGGCTACCTGGCGGCCGTTGCCGGTGTCTCGCAAAAGGCCGTCGACGAGGCGATAGAAAAGAAACTCGGGCGCAAGGGAAAGAAAGCTGTTCAGGCGAGTATCGATGCTGCAAAGCTCGGTTGTTCACGCGCCGCGAACTTGAAATCCTTCGAAGCGCCGAATGGCAGTAGTGACAGCCGCTGGATGATCAGCGGCAACCACGCGACCGGACTCGGCGCTATGCGTGGTGGAATCCGCTTCGCGGCCGGCTACCCGATTACCCCGGCGACCGAAGTTCTCGAGTGGCTGGCGCCGAGACTGAACGACGCCGGCGGAACGCTCACGCAAGCCGAAGATGAGCTCGCCTCCCTGAACATGGCGATAGGCGCCTCGTTCGGCGGCGTCCCTTCCCTCACGGCAACGTCCGGGCCGGGACTGTCACTCATGATCGAGAGTATCGGCCTTGCCGTTTGCGCCGAGATCCCGCTCGTCATCATCAACGTAATGCGTGCGGGACCCTCGACCGGGATTCCGACCAGCACCGAGCAATCTGATTTCAATGCTGCAGTCTATGGTGTACACGGCGACGCGCCGCACATCGTCGTGGCACCGACTTCGGTTAGCGATTGCGTCTATACGACGCAGTGGGCGGTGCATCTCGCGGAGGCCACGCAAGCTCCGGTCATCATTCTTTCGGATCAGTTCATCGGCCAGGCGAATGTGATTACCGAACCGATTCCTGAAATAACTTTTTTCTCCAAGAGAAAACTCGCGGAAGACATTGGCGAAGACTTCGAACGCTACGCCATTACTGCGGACGGCGTTTCACCGATGCCACTTCCGGGAATGCCGGGCGGCCAGTACACCGCGGACAGCCTGGAGCACAGTCCGCGAGCCGTGCCTTCGGGCCTGGCGAATAACCACCTGGAGCAGCTCGACAAGCGCGCCCGCAAGATCGCGGACTTCGATTACGGTCAGCACTGGGCCGACATCGAGGGCGACGGCGATCTCGTGGTGATCACCTGGGGTTCGACGACAAGCGTCGCCAGGGAAGCGATCGGCAGGTTGCCCGAGGAAATCAAAAACAGAATACGGCTGATCTCGCCGCGTTTGCTGCTGCCGGCGATGCCAGAGCAGATGACCGCGGCCGTGAACGGCGCGAGCCGCGCGCTGGTCATCGAGCAGAATCATAGCGGGCAGTTCTACCGTTTCCTGCGTGCATTCTACGACTTGCCGCTTGATGTCCAGGCGATGTACCGGCCGGGACCTACGGTATTTCGGCCGCGCGAAATCGCGACTGCGATCCGTGAGTGGAGCGAACAATGAGTGTCCAGGCGCCCTGCAAACTCAAGGCGAGCGACTACAAGTCGGGGACGAAGCCCGTCTGGTGCCCCGGCTGTGGCGACTTCCACGTATTCCTCTCCATGACCAAGGCGGTCGCTGAACTGGCGTTGCCGCCGGAGAACATTGCCGTGGTCTCCGGCATCGGCTGCTCCTCGCGTATCCCGGCATACCTTAACTGCTATGGCTTCCACGGTGTCCACGGCCGCGCCCTGCCGTTGGCGACCGGGCTCAAGGTTGCGCGGCCCGACCTCACCGTCATTTGTGCCGGCGGTGATGGCGACGGTTTCTCGATCGGCGGCAATCACCTGTTGCATGCCTGCCGGCGCAATGTGGATATCACCTATGTCGTCATGGACAACGAGATCTATGGCATGACCAAAGGGCAGCCCTCGCCGACGACGGCGCCCGATTTCGACAGCAAGATAGCGCCGGGCGGCCCCGGCATTTCTCCGTTCCATCCGCTGGTCATTGCGCTCGCGTCCGGCGCGAATTTCGTCGCGCGCGCCTTCTCCGGCGATCCGAACGGCACCACGAAGATCCTGGTCGATGCGATCAGGCACCCGGGTTTCTCCTTCGTGCAGATACTGAGTCCCTGCGTGACTTTTCGTCCGGACCAGCGCGAATGGAAGCAAAAGGTTCACCCGGCGCCGGTGGAGACGACCTCGGACGCTGCGCGGGCAGCACGGCGCGTCATGACCGATGACGGATTCAACATTGGCGTCCTGTACAAGGGATCGCGCGACAAGTACGCACAAAGCGTCGGCAACAGCGTCAGGCACGAACGCGACCTCGACCAGGAGTTCCTGGTATGAGTCGTGCGGACCAGGAATTGCGGCAATACTTCACCTTGCCCGAGCTGCTGGTACACGCGCTGGTGATCGAACTCGAGGCAGTGCAGAGTTATCTCGATCTCGCTAACCAGATGCAGGAATGCGGTAATGATGCCGTCGCGGAGCTGTTCGCCAAAATGGCCAAATACGAACAGGACCATGCCAACAAGATTCGCGAGCAGGCGGGCGATATCAGGCTTCCGGAACTCGCACCGTGGGAGTATCGCTGGCCGGGTTTCGAGCCACCCGAGAATATCGATACCGCGGGCATCCACTACCTGATGACACCACACCAGGCTCTGAAGCTCGCGCTCGAAAACGAAATGAACGCACTCAGGTTCTTCGAGGACATCGCCGACAACAACACCGATGCACGGGTGCGTGAGCTTGCCGCGGAGTTCGCGGAAGACGAGCGCGAGCACGTTCAATGGATGGAAGAGTGGCTCGCCAAGTACCCTGCGCCGGATGCCGACTGGGATTACGACCCGGATCCGCCGGTGGCGGCCGACTAGAGGTGCTATGCGATGGCTGATTCACCATTAAAGAGCTGGCTCGAGCGAGACGAGCAGGTACTGCGCCTGCAACTCTCGAGACCCAAAGCCAACATCATCGACGCCGAGATGATCAATGCGCTCTCTGCGGCGCTATCGAATCATGCTGCCGACGAACGGCTCATGGCTGTTGCGATAGATGCCGATGGGCCGCATTTCAGTTTCGGGGCAAGCGTCGAAGAACACTTGCCGGACCAGTGCGCGAAGATGCTGGAGAAAATAAATGCATTGATCATGCAGATGATCGAATTCCCGGTACCGATTGTCGCTGCTGTGCAAGGCCAGTGCCTGGGCGGCGGGCTGGAAGTCGCCTGCGCGGCCGGCCTGATCATTGCCGCACCCGACGCAAAGCTCGGCCAGCCGGAGATTTCACTCGCGGTTATCGCACCGGCTGCATCCTGCCTGTTGCCGGAACGCATCGGCCAGGCGCAGGCTGAAATGCTGCTTCTGTCCGGCAAGAGCGTCGACGCGGAGCGAGCAAAACAAATCGGCCTGGTCGATGAGGTCAGCGAGTCCCCGACCGACGCAGCACTCGCGTGGATCGACGAGAACCTGATCGGCAAGAGCGCGAGTTCGCTGCGTATCGCGCTCAGGGCAGCGCGTCGTGACTATATCGAGCGTGTCAGGTCGGAACTCATGATCATTGAAAGAATGTACCTGGACACCCTTATGCGGACCAGGGACCCGCTCGAGGGTCTTACCGCGTTTCTGGAAAAACGCGATCCGGTCTGGGAGAACACGAGCAAAGGAGAAAGCAAATGAGCGGCCAACGCTGGGTCGTCGAAGAACCGGGCAAGCCGCTGGCGCGGGTGGATTTCGAACTCGAGCAGCCGGGGGCGAACGAAGTCGTTGTCGAAGTTGCCGGCTGCGGCGTCTGTCATACGGATCTCGGTTTTTATTTTGACGGTGTCAGCCCCAGGCATCCGTTCCCGCTGGCGCTGGGTCACGAAATTAGCGGCCGGGTTGTAAGGGCCGGCAGCGATGCGCGGCACTGGCAGGACAAGACGGTCATTATTCCCGCCGTCATTCCTTGCGGGTCCTGCGACCTTTGCAAACGGGGTCACAGTACGATCTGCCGCAAGCAGGTATCGCCCGGCTTCGACATGCACGGCGGATTTGCGACGCACGTTACGGTACCTGCCGTCGGCCTGTGCGAGGTCGATCCTGCTCGCTTGGCCACCGTTGGTATGGAACTTGCCGATGCCAGCGTCATCGCTGACGCGGTCACCACGCCTTACCAGGCAATCGTGCAGGCCGAGGTGGAAGAAGGCGATCTCGCCATCGTCGTGGGCATAGGTGGTGTCGGCGGCTACGCGGTACAGATAGCTGCGGCGAGAGGCGCAACCGTGGTTGCAATCGATATCGACGACAAGAAACTCGAGCGCATCAGGGAATACGGTGCCAGCCTGACAATCAATGGCAGGGAGGTGCAAGGCAGGGATGTGCGAGACACGATTCGGCAGTTCGTAAAAGACAATGGCCTTCGCCAGACCGAGTGGAAGATATTCGAATGCTCGGGAACCCGAGCCGGGCAGTCGACTGCTTTTGGCCTGTTGACTTTCGGCGCCTGTCTTTCGGTGGTCGGATTCACCATGGAGAAAGTCGAAATCAAGTTATCGAACCTGATGGCGTTTCATGCCCGCGCGCTGGGCAACTGGGGCTGCGAACCAAGATATTATCCGGAGGCACTCGAACTCGTACTGACAGGCAAGGTTTCGATGCTGCCATTCATCGAAAGGTGGCCCCTGTCGGAGATCAACGAAGTATTTACACAGGCGCACGAAGGCAAACTCGAGCGGCGCGCGATTCTGACACCAGATGGCTAAACAAAACTTCAAAACCCGGCCATTGACCGCCGATGACCTCGAGCGCGTGCTGGACATCGACGAGAAATACGTCGGGCGCCGTCGCGACGGCTTCTACAGCAAACGGCTCGAGGCGGCGCTCGACGAACCCGGCGGCTTCGCGTATCTCGGATGTGACGTAAAGGGAAAGTTGCAGGGTTTTCTGCTTGCGCGATTACAGGAGGGCGAGTACGGAACGGCCGGCCGCTCGGCGTCGCTGGATGCGATCGGTGTCGATCCGAAATCGGGCGGCAAGGGAATAGGCACCGGCTTGCTGCAGGCACTTGACGAGATTCTGCGCCACAAGGGAATCGAGTCCATTTACTCGCAGGCCGAATGGCGCAACCTGCCGATGCTCAGATTCTTCGCCGCCACCGATTTCAATCTCGCGCCCCGTTATATCCTCGAAAGAGACGCCGGCTATCTCGACGAATTCGCGGCTATGGATGAACTCGTCGAAGGCGCGGGGAGACACGGTGACCCGAACGACTACAGTGACGCCGAGGGCAATCAACGCGGCGCGCTGGCCCGCGACGTCATTCCCTGTCGCGCGATGAAGATAGCCGATCTGCCGTCGATCGTCAGGATCGACCGCGAGATTTCCGGCGAGGATCACCGGCCTTTTTACGAACAAAAAATGGTTGAAGTGCTAAGCGAGACCGGCATTCGTGTATCCCTCGTCGCGGAACAGGATGACCACGTCGTCGGTTTCCTCATGGCGCGGGTCGACTTCGGCGAATTCGATCGCATCGAACCGACCGCCGTGCTCGACAGCATCGCGGTCGATCCCGGCTATACGCATCATCTCATCGGCACGGCCATGCTGTCGCAGTTACTGGCCAATCTTGGCACTCTGGGTATAGAAGTTATCCGCTCCGAAGCGGATGCCGATCATTTCGATGTCTTGCAGTTCTTTCAGAGAAGCGGATTTTCGAATTCGCAGCGCCTCGCTTTCGTACGCGATGTGAACTAAAAATTCGGCTTCGACCCCATTTTTAATCGGCGGCATCCCACAACTCGGGATCGTGATTCTCGATGTATTCCTCGCGGCTAATCCAGCCGCGCAGCATCGATCGCGTCATGTAGAGCTTTTCCGGGCGAATCGCGAAATAGATGTGCACCATCACCATGGTGATGCTGACGAGGCCAGCAAAGCCGTGCAGCACGAACACCATGCCGCGCGTTGCTTCTGAAAAGAGATACGGATTTCGTTCCCAGAACGGGCCATCGATGCCGATCATCATGATGATGCCGGTCACGATCGCGATAATTACGACCACCGCCACCGCGTGGTGAAACACTTTCTGCCCGACTGAGTATTTACCGACCTTTTTTTTCTGCGGCGGTCCGCCCATGAGCTCTTTCATCAACGCGCGAACGGATTCAGTGTATTCCCGCCAGCGGATCCAGATTTCCGCCGGCTTTAACCAGATCAGCGAGCGCACGGCATGCAGAAGCACCAGCACCGTGAGGACCACGCCGGCAATCCAGTGCGGATCCACCCACGCAAAGTTGATGCCCAGCACCGGCAGGAAACCGGTGAACAACAGCACCAGCATGCTGGCAGCCATCAACCAGTGATACAGGCGATCCGCCAGGTGGTGCCGCAGGATCCGGTCGGCGGAGCTATCGTGCATCTCACTCATCGTTCTGCAACCGCTTCAGCTTGCGGTGCGTGTAGACGGCGTGAAACACGATGAACACCACTGCCACGGCCACGAACACCCAGATCAGGTCCCAGGATGCTCCCTCGAGAACTCTCTGCCCCCATGCGTCTGATTTATAACGAAGAATTTCCATACCTTATGACCCCTCGCCGGCCTGCTCTTCGGCCCGCGCAAACTGCTATAGTTCCTGATGCACTCCTGTCGACAAGATGCAGCAAACGCAGGATTCCATTTTGCATCAACGCCGCGCAAAAATTCATAAGATCGCGCGTTTACGTTTAATTTTGAAGCACATAGCATCATTCAACAATTCGAACCAGGTGCATATCGATGAAAGATCCAGTCAAGTTTTACCCAGGTGCTCAGACCGGCCAGGGGGACGCGGGCGATAGCGTCGCGATCCTCAAGAGCCGGGCCTCGCGGCGAGCATTCATCAAAGGCGTGATCGCATCGGGCGCGGTCGCCGGATCGGCAACGTTTCTCTTCGGGGGCTTGAGCGGTTGCGCGCCGGATCGGCCGGTCGCAGGTGCTGTCGAGCGCCTTATGTCATTGAAAATCAATGGCCGGGTGCGGCGGGTAGACGTGTTGCCGAACGAAACCCTGGCAATGACTTTGCGCTACAAACTCGGTCTCACGGGCACCAAGCTCAGTTGTGATCGCGGCGAGTGCGGCGCGTGCACCGTAATCATCGACGGTGTCTCGACCTATTCCTGCTCGACACTCACGCACATGGTCGCCGACCGGGAGGTGCGCACGATCGAGGGACTCGAGGGACCCAATGGTGAGTTGCATCCGGTGCAGCAGGCAATGATCGACGAACTCGGACCGCAGTGCGGTTTCTGCACACCCGGCCAGATCATGACCGCGGTCGCTTTGCTCGAAGCGAACCCGAATCCGACCCGCGAGCAGGCGCGACACGCGATGTCCGGCAATCTCTGTCGCTGCGGTGCCTATGACCATTATCTGAATTCCGTAATGCGCGCAGCGACTTCCGTAATGCGCGCAGCGACTTCCGTAATGCGCGCGGCACAGGAGGCGTGACATGGCATACAAGTTACTGGGAAAAGATTTCACGCCGCCCGATCTGCACGGCAAGGTAACCGGCAAGGCGAAATACGCCGAGGATTTCCGTGCCGAGGGCATGGTCTTCTGCAAGCTGCTGCTGAGCCCGATGCCGCATGCAAAGGTCACGAGCATCGATACCAGCGAAGCGCTGGCGATGGAAGGCGTTATCGGCGTGTTGACGGCTGACGACGTACCCCCTCCGCAGGGCACCGGCGAGGCCATCCTGACGAATAACCCGCATTACATCGGCGAGCCGATCCTGGCGATCGCTGCGGTCGACGAGACCACCGCGGCCGATGCGATCGAGAAAGTCAGAGTCGAGTACGAGCCATTGCCGTTCGTTATCGATCCACTGGAGAGCCTGTATCCGGGTGGTCCCGATGCGCGGGAAGGCGGCAATGTCGCCAACTTGCGAATCGAGCAGCAAACGATAAAGTGGACCGCGCGCGATTTTGCCGCGGTCGAGGAAGGGCAGCTGCCTATGACAGGGCAGCCGGAACACGAGTGGTCTTACGGCGATCTCGATGCGGCATTCGCGAATTCTGCGGTCGTCTACGATGAGACATTCGTTACGGCCAGTAACTCGCACCACAGCATGGAACCGCGCAGCGCGATGTCGTACTGGGAGAACGGCAAGTGTTTCGTCTACGGTTCGACGCAGAGCCAGAGCTTTGCGCATCCCTTTCTCGCCGGATTTATAGGGATCGAACCCCAGGACCTGGTGTACATCGCCGAATATTGTGGTGGCGGCTTCGGTTCCAAGGGTATCGCGTATGCGGTGATGTCGGTGCCGGCACATTTTTCGAAGAAGATCGGGCGCCCTGTCATGCTGCGCATCACGCGCGCCGAAGAATATTACATGGGCTCCAACCGCGCCGGCTTCCAGGGCCGGACAAAGATCGGATTTGCCCAAAATGGCAAGATCACGGGCATTGACCTGTACGTCGTGCAGTCCAATGGTCCGAATTCCGGCTTCTGGGACTACACGGAAGCGGGCGCGGCCGTTTCGATCTGTTACCAGCCCGACGCCATGCGCTATCGCGGTATTCCGGTGCTGACCAATACGCCGCCGGGCGGCCCGCAGCGCGGCCCGGGCGAGAACCAGATAGCCTGCGCATTCGAGCCGTTCCTCGACAAGGCCGCGACGGAACTCGGCATAGACCGCCTCGAGATCCGCAAAATCAACGCGCCGGACAACGATGCGATCTTCGACGGGCATCAGAACCCCGTCACGAGTGCTTACCAGCGCGAGGCGCTGCAGATCGGCGCTGAGAAATTCGGCTGGGAAGAGAAGGCGCGACTCTCTGGCCAGCGCAACGGATCCAAGGTAATCGGCATCGGTATCGGGCAGGCCTATCATTCGGCAGGCGCTGCCGGATTCGATGGCCTGGTTCGCATCACACCCGACGGCATATTGCATATCCATTCCGGTGTCGGAAACCTCGGCACCTATTCCTACGCGGCAACCTCGCGTATCGCTGCCGAAGCTCTCAGCTACGACTGGGAAAACGTCGTCATCGAGAGAGGCGATAGCCGCAAGCATTTGCCATGGAACTTCGGTCAGTTCGGCAGCAACACTTCGTTCACGATGGCGCGCAGTTATCACGCTGCAGCGATGGATGCGAAGCAAAAACTGCTCGAAATAGCTGCGGCCGAGTTGGGCGGCGCGGCCGATGACTACGATATCGCTGACGAGGTGATCACAGCCAGGGCCGATGCGTCGAAGAGCATGACATTTGCCGAGGCCGCGCAGAAGGCCATCGACATGGGTGGCAAATACGCGGGTCACGAAACACCTGAAGACATTAACCCGATGACTGCGGGTGCCGTTGCCGGAATTGCCGGAAGCGGCTTGATCGGCGTCGCCAAGGACAATTACGACATCAGCGGAGTGCCGCCCGCGCTCGCCGCCGGCTTCATGATGATCGAGCTGGATACCGAAACTGGCGTGTTCGAGATTCTCGACTACACCGGTTCGATCGACTGCGGCACGATCATCCACCCGCAGAGCCTTGCGACACAGGTCAAGGGTGGCGCTGTCATGGGAATCGGACTGGCGACGCTGGAACGCATCGTGTACGACCCGCAGAACGGCGTCGCGGCGAATGTCGGTTTCTACCAGGCCAAGCCGCCGTCTTACCTCGACGTGCCCGCCACCATGGAGTGGGGCGCCGTCGATATCGCGGATCCGCAAAGCCCGCTGGGCACGCGCGGCATGGGCGAGCCTCCGATGGGTGCCGCCGCGGCGGCACTCGTCTCCGCAATCTCCGATGCCATGGGTGGACATTATTTCAATCGCACTCCGATTGTGGCGGACATGATCGTAAATGCCCTTGCCGGGCAGGAACAGTCACACAAACCGTTGCAAGTCGCGACTTACTGAGAAGGGGCAAGCAATGTCAAAAGATATGATGCCAATGTTCGAGCTGTATCAGCCGACCGACATCGCTAATGCGCTGGATCTCGCTGACAAGCTCGGTGCCGAGGGCTGGAAGGTTGCCGGCGGACAGGACAGCCTCGACTGGCTCAAGGACCGCGCAAAAAGAACCAGAGCGGTCATAGACCTGACCCGTATCGCAGATGCCGGGCTGAAAGGTATTCGTGAAACCGCAGACGGAATCGAAATCGGTGTGCTGACGACCTTGACCGAGATCGAAGCTGATCCATTAATCAATGCGCAGTACAGGCTGCTGGCCGATGCGGCCGGCAAGGTCGCGAGTCCGCAGATTCGCAACGTGGGCACGATCGGCGGCAACGTCTGCCAGGACACGCGCTGCTGGTACTACCGTGCCGGCATGGATTGTTACCGGGCCGGCGGCAGTACCTGCTATGCCGATACGCCGGAAGGCATGAATCGCGAACACTGCCTGTTCGGTGCCGATCGCTGTATCGCGGTGACGCCGTCGGATACCGCTCCGGCTCTGGTTGCATTGGATGCGAGCATGGTGATTCGCAGCGCAGACGGTGAGCGCGTCGTTGCGGCCGAAGATTTCTTCATCGGCCCGGACGTGGATATCGAGCGAATGACGGTACTGGAGCCGGGCGAAATCCTGACAGCGATCAGGATTCCGAATACCTGGGCCGGTGCCAGCTTCTATTTCGAGAAAGTCGCCGACAGAAAGACCTGGGACTTTTCGCTCGTCAGTATCGCGGCAGCAATGCGGGTCAGTAACGGCATGATCGACGATATACGAATCGTCGCGGGCGGTGTCGAATGTGTGCCGAGACGCATGACCGTAGTCGAGGACATCGTCAAAGGCAGCGCGCAGGACGCGGAAACGGCTGCACTTGCCGGCGGTGCGGCGTCTCGCGGCGCAACACCCCTCAATTTCAACCACTTCAAGGTGCCGTTGCTGGAGAAGCTGGTTACAAGGGCAATTCGCGACGCCTGATCCTGGTTAAGAGGATATGTCGGCACAGCAACCAGTTTCCCGGCTGAGATCCGTGGCAACGCTCGGCTTATTAACGGTTGCCCGCGCGGCCGCCCGGCCTCCTGCCTGATTTGGGTGTTCCCCGGGAGGCGCGAGGGGCCACTCCTTTTATATACAACGCGCGGCAGTTCAGGATTACGGCGCGCCGACGACATGTTCTTCCCCGATCCGCCCACGCATTGTGCGCGCGACCCTTCGACGGGTGCGGATTGATCACGATCATCCCTGGACGAGACTTTCGCTGCGCGAAAGCGCCCACGGCGGACCAGAATCGCTCCCGGCGATTTTCTGATCTTTGCTGCCAGCGCACAGGGAACCGGGTTTTCCAGTGCGCCTCCGGGCCACTCGTGAAATATTCACGCTGGTTGTTGTTAGAATGAAACGGTACTGACAATTACATAAATCAGTGATCTTTTTCTCCAACAAGGCGCGGCCGTATCACCTCGGTCCCTATCCCTTAGAGCGTATCGCGAGGGACCGATCGATTCTGGAGCGAGAGATCGCCTTGCCGAAACGCACGAATTCGCCGGCCGCAAGATCCGTGAAGCCGGGCTTCGGCGAGGCGGTCGAGAAATACCACCAGATATTCCACGGGCTGCGCGACACCAGGCCGGCGCGAGCGAAGGCGCCGGTGCCGGATGACCTCGAAAGGCGCATGATCGACGTCAAGGGTGCCGGATATTTTCTCAACGCCAGTCAGATCGGAATCTGTAAAACCTCCGACTCCTGCTGGCTCGCGGACAAGACACCGCTTGCGCACAGCCACGCCATCGTCGTGCTGGTCGAACACCCACGCATACCGGAGAACGGGACACTGGCGAATTCCTGGGTGGAAGATGTCATTCCGGAGACTGCCGAGTTTCGCGCTTATGAAATCGCGATCAGCATTGCAAACCATATTCTGCACATGGGCTTCGAGGCAACGGCCCACGATGGCCGACACGGCGACGTCGATCTGCGGCGACTGACCGTAATGTCGGGGCTTGGTGTGCGCTCTGAAGACGGTGTAATCAATCCTTACCTCGATGATCAATACTCGGTGTGCGCTGTAACGACGGACTATGCGCTGGCGACGGATGAACCACTCTCTCCACGTGGCGCCGGCAAAGCGAAAAACGTCGCCTACTGGCTCGGCATCGGCGGCGCAGTATCCGGCCTCGAGAGATGGCGCCGGAACAGCAGGCCGACCCATCTCAGCAAGTTTGCAATGGAAACGGTCGATCGCGTCGACAAGCCGACGACTTTGATCATCGATGAGGAAGTACCTCGCGTACCGAAACGTGCCTCGTTTTTCGATCGCGCAATTCATGGCGATCTGGGCGAAAAGACGCAAGGGGAACGCAAACGCTTCGCGTTCAAACATCCGCTGGCAAAGGCCATGGTCGAACAGATCGGTGCGATGGTGCCGCAGCAGGACGGGCCTGTCGCCGATAGGCCGCACGCATCGTGCGCCGATGCCGAGGAGAACACCCGGGCATTGAAATCACTGTCCTATGTGCTCGGTGCGGAGCTCACCGGCGTTTGCGAGATTCCCGACTATGCCTGGTACTCGCATGTCGATGACGGCAAGCCGGTCGAGTGCCATCACAAGTATGCGGTGGTCATGCTCATCGACCAGGAATACGACACCATGGAGGGTGCATCCGGCGATGACTTCATCTCCGGTGCGCAATCCATGCGTGCATACATGCGCGGTGCCGTAATCGCGGGTGTCATGGGCGAGCATTTGCGCGCGCTGGGCTTTTCTTCGCGTTCGCAAACCAATGCGGATTCCGAAGTGCTGCACATACCATTGATCCTGCTGGCGGGGCTTGGCGAATTGAGTCGCATTGGCGAACTCGTACTCAATCCATTTGTCGGGCCACGCTTCAAATCCGTCGTCCTGACAACCGATATGCCGCTGGTGCCGGACAAGCCGATTGATTTCGGACTGCAGTATTTTTGCTCCAACTGCTGGAAGTGCGCGCGCGAATGTCCCTGCGATGCGATCTCCTGGGGCGACAAGGTGATGTTCAACGGCTACGAGATGTGGAAACCCGATGCCGAACGCTGCGCGCGCTACCGTCTCACCAATCAACGCGGGCTCGCATGTGGCCGCTGCATGAAAACCTGTCCGCTGAACAAAGTCGTAACCTGGGACGGGCCGGTCGCCACGCAGGTCGCGAGCTGGCTCGGCATCAATGCGCGCTGGGCAAAACCGTACCTGGTGCCGATCGCGACCCGGCTGGACGATTGGCTCGGACACGGCATCCGTAACTCGCGCAAGAAATGGTGGTTGGACCTCGAGATCGTCGATGGTGTGTGTGTTGAACCGCGCAAAGGCGTCAACAAGCGAGACCTGGACCTGGACCGCTGCATCGATGCCGAAACGCAAAAGATTGCCTATTACAATGCCGACAGGATGCCGCCGCCGAACAGTCACGGAATGCCGGTGTTCCCGAATCGCAAGGAGGCAATCGCCGCTGCGGCCCTTCTCGAGACGCCGGACGAGGCGCGCGCACGAATCAAAGCCGGCGGCGCCAAACCTCATCATTACACCCCGACACCGCCGCTACCCGAATCAGATCTTGCGAAATCGGACAACACCGCGTTCGATCCTTACAGGACGAACGGCTCGAGCAAGGCATAGCTTGCGGCAGATCATCGTGCAGCAAAATCCGGTAACGGCACTACCGTCAGCGACAGTCGTCGTCGTTCGCAAGAGTGATCCGTATCCTGAACTCCTCATGATCAAGCGGCGTGCGGGCGATGCGTTCGGCGAACGCTATGCGTTCCCGGGTGGCGTCGTCGATCACGACGAATCGAATGCCCAAGGGCGTATCGAAGGGCGCACCGCGGACGAGGCGAATGCCATCCTCGGGGTTAGCGCCGACGCGCTGGATTTCTACAGCGCCGCAATCAGGGAACTGTTCGAGGAGTCCGGCATCCTGCTGGCACGGACCGATGATGCCCAGTGGGCAATGGTGACGCCCGAATTGCAAGCGCTGCGGGTCGAGGTCGACAAGGGACGCCTCGCCTGGTCGACATTCCTGCAGGATCACAAACTGCGCCTGGCGTGTGATGCCCTGCATTATTTCGCGCACTGGGAAACGCCGCTGGTGTCTCCAAAAAGATGGTCGACACGATTCTTTCTTGCGGAATTACCCGGAGGTCAGGAACCACAACATGACGACAGTGAAGTCACTGACATCCGCTGGCTGAGCGCAGCAGAGGCGCTTGCGGCGGAGCGCGAACGGCAGCTGAAGTTGCCGTTTCCCACGCGTCGCATTTTGCGAAACCTGGCGGCAATCAAATCCGTCGAAGAGTTATTCGAGTGGGCGGATGCCAAGGCGGAGCAGGAGATCATCAAGCTCCGCCCGGTCAGGATAACCAGGGAAGGCAAGTCGATGTGGGCTATCAGGGGGGATGAGGGATATCCGCCGCAAGGCGATGGCGCTGACTGAAAAATCACCTGTCAGTGGTTATTCCAGAGGCTCGGCTCAAGCGGAACGTGCCAGGAACTTTTCAATGCGCCGCGCCGGTTCAGGGCCGTCGTGCAGCCGCCTGGTTTCAGTGAGTTCGAGCTCGAATCCATCGATATTTTGATCCGTTGCAGCGGCGATACATCGCTTGCAGGCAGCCAGTGCCGTCGGCGGGATCCCCGCGATGCGCTCTGCCAGCTCATTTGCGCGGCTCTCCAGCTTTTCGTGAGATACGGCCCAATGCACGATACCCAGCCGCCGCGCTTGCTTGCCGCCGACGAGCTCCGCGCCGAGTATCAGGCGCCGCGCGGCGGCCTCGCCGCAGATGCGCGTCAGTCGCTGCGTACCACCGGCCGCCGGCAACAGGCCGAGGCCGGCTTCCGGCAGCCCGAGTTTTGCCTTTTTCGAGGCGATCCGCAGGTCGCAGCTGAGCGCAAACTCGAGGCCACCACCGACCGCGGCGCCGCCGATTTCCGCGATCGAGACGACTCCGAGTTTCTCGATGCGTTCGAACACGCGCTGCATTTCCCGGACGTCCTCGATGATGCTGTCGCGGCCTTCTTCCGTTCGCAGCTTTTCCTGTATCTGTTCGAGATCGGCGCCGGCGCTGAACACCTTGAGACCGCTCTTTATGTGCAGCACTGACAGCTCATCGGAACTTTCGACTTGCGCAAGAACCTCATTGAGCTCGGCGATCAGCGCGTCGTTAAAGGCGTTAACGGGCGGGCGCTCTAAAAGCACGGTCGCAATCCCGTCTTTGACATCCAGGCTGACTGCAGCTGTTTTCGGCATGCGGCGCTCCCGCGTCTTGCCGCTCAATTGCCTTCGAATACCGGCCTTTCCTTGGCCACGAAAGCCTTGTATGCGCGCATGAAATCCTGCGTCTGCATGCAGATCGCCTGCGCTTCGGCTTCGATCTCCAGCGCCTGCTCGATGCTGACGTTCCACTCCTGGTGCAGGCACTTCTTGGTTACGCCGTGCGCAAACGTCGGGCCAGTCGCAAGTCTCTGTGCTGAACTCATTGCCAGCTCCAGTACTTTCCCCGGCTCCGCAATGTCGTTAAAGAAACCCCACTCGCGGCCCTCCTCTGCCGTCATTACCCGGCCGGTGTACAGTAGTTCCGACGCGCGCCCCTGACCAATGATGCGTGGCAGCATTGCACAGGCGCCCATGTCGCAGCCGGCCAGCCCTACGCGCACGAACAGGAATGCGGTTTTGCAATCCGTTGCGCCATAACGAAGATCGCTCGCCATCGCGATGATCGCACCAGCACCGGTGCAGACTCCCTCGACAGCAGAGATAATCGGTTGCGGGCAATTGCGCATTTCCTTGACGAGGTTGCCGGTCATCCTCGTAAACGTCAGCAGTCCGTCGACGTCCATCTCGGTCAGCGGACCGATGATTTCATGTACGTCGCCACCAGAGCAAAAATTACCGCCTGCGCCCGTAAATACAACGGCCTTGATGTCATCGGCGTATTGCAGCTTGTGAAAGGTATCTCTTAACTCGGCATAGCTTTCAAATGTCAGCGGGTTTTTTCTTTCGGGCCGATTAAGTGTGATCGTGGCAACGCGATCCGTTATCTCCCATCCAAAATGTTCGGGTTTAAACTCCGCACCTTTGAGTCTGTACATTGAAATATTTCCCCTGGGTATTAGCCGGTAATAGCAAGTCCGCCGTTTACGCTCAGCACCTGGCCAGTGATGAAATTCGAGCGCTCACTAGCAAAGAACAGCACGGCGTCCGCTACTTCTTCCGGCTTGCCGAGACGGCGCATTGGCGTTGCGCGTATAAAAGCTTCCTTGAACTTGTCGGGTACCGCGTCAAGAAGCGGCGTATCCGTCGGACCCGGACAGACGCTGTTTACATTGATATTGAAGCGCGCCATTTCGCGTGCGAGTCCTTTTGTGAATGCAATCGCACCGCCCTTTGCTGCGGAGTAGACGGTTTCGCCGAGACTGCCGACTCTCCCCGCGTCACTGGCGACGACGATTATCTTTCCCGCCTGATTCTCGATCATGCCATCAAGGAAGGCGCGGGTCACGGCGATCACGCCCATGAGATTCAGATTGACGACGTCTTGCCAAAATTCCTCCGAATTCTCGACAAAAGGCTGGATTTTTCCCCACCCTGCGATATGGGCGAGCACGTCGAGCTGGGGCTTTATCGCCAGTACCTGTTCCTTGCAGGCATTGATTGATGCGTCGTCCGTGACGTCCAGCGGCACGAAAGTCGCCGCAAGCCCTTTAGCAACGATTTCCGCGGCAGCCGCCTCACCATTCTTCTCATTGATATCTGCCAGTACGACATGCGCACCAGCCTCGGCGAATGCCTGCGCCGCAGCGAGACCTATCCCCGATGCGGCGCCGGTAATCAGCGCCAGCTTGCCATCTAGATTCATGGGTCTTCTCCTCAGCCTCAGTATTGAGTACGGGCGTTATCCCAGAAAATACGCATTTGTCGCTATAAGCACGACGGAAATAGGGTCGCATCAGGTATCGCGAATTTTCTGTTATGGCAAAAATCTGCGAATGCCGGCCGAAAGACCTGTAAAATAGCCGGATTTCAAACCTACGAGAAATCAGGATCGACAATGGGTGAAGAGACAATTACGCGGTTCGAAGGTACCAAGCTGGTCGTAGAAACCGGAGATAAAAAAGAAGAGTATGACGCGGAATTCCTGGTTGCAGCATTGCTGGTTTCCATTGCCAACAGCGATGGCGAGATTTCGGCAATCGAGACGCAGAATATGTTGCAGCTTGTCGGCGATCATTTCGAGTTGAAGAGTTCCGAATCGCTGGAAATCTTGACTACGGCAATGGAAGACCTCGCGGAGAATCCGGAACTCACCGGTATTCTGGAGGAACTGGCGACGATTCTGACATCCGCTGACAAAGAGGATGTCGCTGTTATGATGTTCAAGGTTGTCGCGGCAGACGGTATGGAAGCAGCGGAGGAAATGCGTGCCGTCGCTTCCGCCGCTAATCTCATAGGTATCCCTTCCGAACTATTGCAAAAGGCCCGCCAGCGCTTTTTCGCCGAGCGATAAGCTCGACTGCATGTGCGGTCGCGAGCAATCGTTTGCGCCACCGCAAATCATTTGGCGATCACCTACGGAATTCGTAAATGAGCGATCCAATCGCGCTCGACGACTGGATTGGATCCGCGAGCTACCTGGATTTCGAGGGCCACCGAATCGCATTCTGGAACACAGGCAGCGGGCGTCCCTTATTACTCATTCATGGCTATCCGACCTCTGCATGGGACTGGAGCTGGGTCCTGGACGAGCTTTGCAAGACCCGTCGCGTGATCGTCTGCGACATGCTGGGTTTCGGCCTCTCCGACAAACCTCCATGCGGATATTCGATACATCGCCAGGCTGATCTGCAGGAACATTTGCTACGGCACCTGGGCATCGACGATTACGACGCGCTGGTGCACGATTATGGCGATACCGTAGGGCAGGAGTTACTCGCCCGCCATAACGAAGGAAGTAGCAGTGCGACGCTCGGCCGCATGGTGTTTCTGAATGGCGGATTATTTCCCGAACAACATCGCGCCTTGTTCGTGCAAAAACTGGGCATCAGTCCGCTTGGTTTCATCGTCGGGCGGTTGATGAACCGGCACAGATTCGGCCAGTCATTTTCCGTCTTGTTCGGGCCCGATACCCAGCCGTCCGCACGCGATCTCGATGACCACTGGCGGCTAATCTCGAACAACGATGGGCATCGCATCATTCACAAGCTGTTGCACTACATCCTCGACCGGCGCGAGCATCGTGAGCGCTGGGTCAAGGCGCTGCAACAATCGATAGTGCCGATCAAGCTCATCAACGGGGGTGCGGACCCGGTATCGGGCCGGCACCTGTACGATTACTTCATGCAAATGGTGCCGCAGGCGGAAGCCGTCTGTTTCCCCGATATCGGTCACTATCCACAGACCGAGGCGCCGGATCGGGTGCTTGCCGAGGCGTTGCCGTTTCTCAGTGACGCTGAAACGAAATAATTTTCTAGACGACTTGCAGCATATGCCGGGGCCGCATACGCTCCTGNNNNGGCCATCTTGCCGCGCCAGGACGCCGCGAAGTCGGTGTTGTCCATCGGCTGCGCGATCTTGTGTGCAGCCCGCGCAATTTCACCGATAGTTTCTTCGGTCAATTTATTCCCGGCGAGTATCGTTTTGGCTTCCTCAACCAGCACCGGTGCCGAACCGACGGCGCCGAGGAAAATACTGGCACGCGTCACTTTGTCGTCGCCGTCCATCCAAACCGCAGCCGCAACCGAGAGCGTTGAAAAGTCGATGGAGCCGCGCCGCCTCAGTTTCCAGAAAGTCGAGCGGCAATGCTTGCTGTCGCTCGAGCCCGGCACGATAACCTCTGTCAGGATCTCGTCAGGCTTCTTGTTCAGATAATCGATCCCGTCATCCACATACATGTCAATCAGTGGAATTTCCCGTTCACCAGCTGCCGACACCAGTTTGACTCTCGCATCCAGCGCGCAGAGGATCGGCGCAGAATCACTAGCCGTATGGGCCCAGCATCGTGGCGACTTGGTCGCAACCCAGCAGATCGTGCCTTCTTCTTTGAGGCAATAGTCGATCGAGCGCCGCCATTCCTCGGTCTGGTTGTAATAAGTGCAGCGAGTGTCGACACAGAGATTGCCGCCGATCGTGCCCATGTTCCTCAATGGTGGAGAAGAGATCGAAGCGACTGCTTCGGCAAACGCCGGCAAGCGCTCGCGGATCTTTTCATCGCGAGTGATGCTCGCGAGCGTGGCCGTGCCACCGATGCGGATGTCTTTGCCCTCCGCATCGATCGCATCCAGGCCGGGGATGGACATCAGGCTGATGACGGTTTCCGCCTTCTGGTGGCGCCGTTTCATGTTGGGCAGCAGGTCTGTGCCGCCAGCGACCAGGCGTGCGTTGTCCTTCGCGAGCGCCTTTGCCGCTTCCTCCACTGTCTCCGGCACTTCGACCTTAATCGGTGGTAAGCGAAGCACTGCTCTTTTCCTTCAAGGCATCATCACGTTCTTTCATCGTGCCGGATGCCGATCGCAAACCCTTTGTCTTGGATTTCGGATCGTCCATCGCCCGGCCGTCGCCACCCTGTTCCGGCGTACGAACAAGGACGGGCTCGCCAAAATCGATGTCCGGAAACTTCTTGGGGCCGACGCGGGCTTCGTGGCCCTGCTCTTTGGCACGTAACGCCTTGAGCACCATGTCCGGATGAATCGGGACCTGGTCGATACGCACGCCGACCGCATCGAAGATCGCGTTGGCTAAGGCCGGCACTACCGGCAGCAAGGGCCCCTGCCCGGCTTCCTTGGCCCCGTAAGGACCGCGCTCGTCATCGGTCTCGATCATGTAACAGACCATTTCGGGCATGTCGTGGAACCCGGGACTCTTGTATTCGAGCATCGATGGCATCTTGTGCACCAGCGACGGAGACAGGCGTTTCGGTAATCTGCGGAATGCCTGTTCTTCCATGATTGCCTCGCCGAGCCCCATGTATATGCTGCCCTCGATCTGTCCGAGCGCGAGCACCGGGTTCAGTGCGCGGCCGATGTCGTGCGCCAGCCAGATCTTCCTTACGTCGTAGATGCCGGTCGCGGCATCGACCTCGACTTCCAGTACGCATGCAGTATACGAATAGGTGGGCGAGGGACCGACGCCGGAGCCGCGATACCGGCCCGGCGAACGCGGCGGGATGTAGGAACCGGTTGTGCCCAGCGTGCCGAACCGCGACTCGGCGATGACCACCGCTTCATTGAAGGCGATTGCTTTGTCCGGGTCGTGCGCGGGGAATACCTGGCCGTTCGCAAAGACCAGCGCTTCTTGCGGCACTTCCATGTGTTCGGCGACCGCTTCCGCGATCTTGTCACGCGCCCTTTCCGCCGCCTGTTTGGCAGCCTGGCCGCACATCAATGTGACGCGCGACGAGTAACTGCCGAGATCGACCGGCGTAAGGTCAGTGTCTGCGACACAAAGGCGAATGTCCTTCAAGTCGATGCCGAGTACTTCGGCAACTATGACGGCGATAACGCTGTCCGACCCCTGCCCGATCTCCGCTTCGCCGCAAAACACGGCGACGTTGCCGCTGCGATCGAGCTGAATCTGCACGCCGGACTGCGGCATGTGATTCCAGTAAATAGGCAGACCGGCGCCGGTCAAATAGGCGCTGCAGGCCAACCCCAGGCCGCGCCCCTGCGGAAGCTTGCCGTAGCGTTCCTTCCACTCACTGCCGGCTACGACCGCGTCGATACACTCCTTGAGACCGGTCGTGCCGATGCGCAGCCAGTTGGCCGTAAGGGAATCAGGTTCCACCGCGTTCTTTAGCCGTAACTCTGCCGGGTCGATACCGAGCGCATGCGCCGCCTTGTCGAGATGGATTTCGTATGCAAATCGCGGCTGCGGGGTGCCGTGGCCACGCTTCGGCCCGCAAGGCGGCTTGTTGGTGAAGGCGCGCGCGCCGTCGAACTGGTAAGCCGGCAGTTTGTAAGTCGTCGTCTGCAAGGCGCCAGTGTAATAAGTGCTCGCGACGCCGTAACTGCCGAAGCCACCACCATCGAGCATCGTTTGCAAATGATGCGACGTCAGCGTGCCGTCTTTCTTGAAACCGGTTTTCAGGTGCATCTGCACCGGGTGGCGGCCACGGTGACAGTAGAAGATCTCCTCACGGGTCAGCGTAATCTTCACAGGCCGCCCGAGTTTCAGCGCCAGCTTTGCGACGACGATTTCGTGATTGAAAGGATCACTCTTGCCGCCGAAACCGCCGCCATTCGAGCACGCGATGACTCGGATGCGAGAGCTCGGAATGCCGAGCGTCTTGGTCAGGGCGCGATGCACATAATGCGGGCACTGCGTCGATGAATAAAGCGTAACGCGGTCGTCGTCTTCGGTGACAGCGATCGCGGCATGCTGTTCCAGCGCCAGGTGCGTATTGCCCTCGTAGAAGATATCGTCTTCGAGGATAAGGTCGGCTTCGTCGAATCCCTTTTCGACGTCGCCAAATCTCAACGAGACTTTCTTATGTATGTTTCCTTCGTCGGCGTAGTCGTGGATCTGTGGCTCCGGCGTTGCAAGCGCGTCACTGACACTCGAGATCGTCGGTAGTAGTTCATATTCGACCTCGACAGCAAGCGCCGCGGCGTGCGCGATGTCCTCGGACACTGCCGCGATCGCCGCGATCGGATCACCGACGAAGCGTACGGTATCAAGCGCCAGTGCATGCTCGTCTTCGGACACTGGCAGGATGCCGAAAGTATCGGGCAGCTCCTCCCCCACCAGCGTGCCGAGCACGCCATGCATCGCCAGCGCAGCGGCAAAGTCGATATTCTTGATGCGCGCATGAGGCACGGTGCTGCGCACCAGTTTTACGTGGGCTGTGCGTGGAAACTCCAGGTCATCTGCAAAACGCGTCTGGCCGGTGACCTTCGCGCGGCCATCAACGCGGCGGAACGGCGTACCGATGATCTTCAGGTCTTCCGTCGCTGTCTCGTCCGGGGTTGGAATTGAAATTGCCTTTACCATGAATTTTCCTAGCGGGGAATCTCGTCCCCCATGAACAATTCTTCAGCAGGCCTCCAGTCATCACCGCGTCTTTTCGCGGCTGCCCATTTCACCGCCTCGACAATCCGGTTGTAGCCTGTGCAGCGGCAAATATTTCCGGACAGCGCTTCGGTAATCTGTTCGCTATCCGGGTCGGCTTCCTTCTCCAGCAATCCCTCGGCCACCATCAGAATGCCGGGCGTGCAATATCCACATTGTGCAGCGCCGAGATCGGCAAATGTTTCCTGCAAGGGATGCAGCTCGTTGCCGTTCTGCATCCCCTCGACCGTGCGGATCGACTTGCCGATGACGTCCGTAGTGATTTGCAAGCAGGACAGAACCGGCTCTCCATCCACCAGCACGGCACAGGCGCCGCACTCGCCGAGTTCGCAACCGTGCTTGGTGCCGGTCAGCTTGCATTCCTCGCGCAGTACTTCGAGCAGTGTGTGGTGCGTCGGAAAGACGACCGGATACTCCTGCTCATTCACCGTCAGCACCGCTGCGGTCATGCCTTCCGGTACTTGCCTGCCTTTGATATTTTTTGAGGAAGACATATCAGCTCACCGTCCAGATGTTGGTGCTTCGCAAAACATCGTTTACCTTGCGCGTGCGCTTCAAGCCATTGTTCTTGCCGCGCCAGGATTTCTCGAAACTTTCGCCCGGGTTCTTGTAGATGACACCCAGCGCCACCGGCGCCTGCAGCTCGACCAGCATCTGCGCCAGCACCCTGTTCTTCTGGTCGTGGCGCAATACCCTGTCGGGATTTTTCTTCGCGTCGATGACTTCGAGCGAAAACGTATCGCTGTTGAAACCGATGCCTTTTTCTCTGTCGGCGCCGAACAGCATCGGCTCACCGTGTCGCAACCGCAGTTGCGTATCGGCCGCCGTCTGGCGATCCGTGAAACTGGCGAAGACGTCTTCGTTGTAAACGATGCAGTTCTGGAAAATCTCCGTCATCGCCGCGCCGTCGAAGGCGTGGGCCTCCTTGAGCACCTCGCCGAGACCTACTTTGTCCGTGTCGATAGCACGCGCGAAAAATCTCGCGCCGGCGCCCAGCGCCAGTCGCCCCGGCAGAAGTGGCGTGTCGATCGAGCCACCGGGTGATGAAGGAGACCTCGTGCCCACCCGGGAAGTCGGCGAGTACTGGCCCTTGGTCAGCCCGTAGATCTCGTTGTTGAACAGCAGGATCTTCAAATCGACGTTGCGCCGCAGCGCATGCACGAGGTGATTGCCGCCGATGGACAAGCCGTCGCCGTCCCCGGTTACCACCCACACATCGAGGTCCGGATTCACAAGTTTCAATCCGGTCGCAACCGTCGGCGCGCGTCCGTGAATGGTATGGAAGCCATAGGTATCCACGTAATACGGGAAACGCGCCGCACAACCGATGCCGGAAATGAACGCCGTTGACTCGGGCCGCGCGCCGACTTCGGCGAGTGTTTTTGTAACGGTCTTGAGGATCGCGTAGTCGCCGCAGCCCGGACACCAGCGGACCTCCTGCGCAGTCGTGAAATCCCTGGGAGTGAGAACGGCACTCATGACGGCTTCCTCTTGGTAACGGAGTTTCCAACTGCCTTGACCAGCGGCGGCAACAGCGAGGTGATTTTTTCCGTTAATTCCGTTATCAGGAAAGGCTGGCCGCTTACCTTGCAGTATGAAATCGAATCGGCGCCGAGTTTGTCGCGCAGCAGGCTCGCCAGCTGCCCCATGTTCATCTCGGGGATGAGCACCTGTTTAAACCGCCCGAGCAGATCCCCGAGATTCCCGGGAAGCGGGTTCAGATATCGCAGATGCGTGAAACTGACACCGGGATGTGTACGCCGGATCTTCTTGACCGCCTGGTAGATCGGTCCGTAAGTGGAGCCCCAGCCAATGACCAGTAGCTCTCCGCTGTCCTCGCCGAGCTCGATTGCCTGGGGCGGGATGAAGTTCGCGACGGACTCGACCTTGGCGATGCGCATGTCCGTCATCCGCTGATGATTCTCCGGCGCATACGAGATGTGCCCGGTATCGATGTCCTTCTCGAGGCCGCCGAGCCGGTGCATCAGTTCAGGCATGCCCGGTGTTATCCATGGCCGTCCCTGGGTCTCGGGATCGCGCTCGAATGCCATGCCTTGCGTATCGCGGCTGGCATCAGGCTTTGGCGGCGCATTGCATTCGATCGGCTCGATGTCCTTCGTGTCGGGAATAAGCCATGGTTCGGCGGCGTTGGACAGGTAAGCGTCGCTCAGGAGCATGACCGGCGTCATATGCCGGAGCGCGATGCGTACGGCATCGATTGCGGCAAAGAAACAGTCGCCCGCTGACATCGGGGCGATCACCGGGATTGGCGTGTCCGCGTTGCGCCCGTACACCGCCTGGTACAGATCCGACTGTTCGGTTTTCGTCGGCAACCCGGTAGATGGTCCTCCGCGTTGCGAATTGATGATGACCAGCGGCAACTCGGCGTTCACTGCGAGGCCCATCGCTTCTGTCTTCAACGCGATGCCGGGACCCGAACTGGAGGTCACGCCGATAGCACCACCGTATGAGGCACCGATGGCGGCACATATAGCGGCGATCTCGTCCTCCGCCTGGAAAGTGCCGACCCCGAGGCCATCGAGACGCGCCAGGCGATGCAACAAGGGTGATGCCGGAGTTATCGGGTATGAGCAAAACAGTATGCAGCGATCCGCAAGTTCGCCCGCGGCTGCGAGACCGAGCGACAGTGCTTCCGACCCGGTGATACCCCGGTACTGGCCCGCCGGCAGGTTCGCCTTGCTGATATTGAATCGTGGCAGTGCTTCGGCGAGTTCAGCCGTTTCGCCGAATGCGTGTCCCGAATGCAGCGCGGTCAGGTTCGCGTCCCGGATGATTTCTTTTTTTGCAAACTTCTTCTTGATCCAGTCTTCGATCGGTCCAAGGTCACGATCGAACATCCACATCAGCAGTCCAAGGGCCCAGAAGTTTTTGCAAAGGCCGCCGTCACTCTTGGAAAGCCCGTAAGGTTTGACGGCTTCCAGGTTCAGGTGGCTGATGTCGACCGACACGAGCTGGAACATGTTGAGCTCACCGGTCTGCCGCGGATCTTCCTTGTAACCGGCTTTCGTCAGGTTGCGCTCGGTGAAACTGTCGTTATTGACGATGATCAGCGCACCGGGTTCGAGCAGCGGCAGGCTGACCTTGAGTGCTGCCGGATTGAACGCGACCAGCACATCGGGCGCGTCACCGGCTGTCGTGATCTGATCGGCGCCGATGTTCATCTGGTAGGCAGAAACCCCGAAAGTGGTGCCTGCCGGCGCGCGAATCTCTGCCGGGAAATCCGGAAACGTCGCAAAGTCCTTGCCGCTCAGCGCTGTCGAAGCGATGAATTGCGATCCCATTAGCTGCACGCCGTCACCGGAGTCGCCGGCTAGCCGAACAACGATGGTATCCATTGAGGTGTGATCGGACATGACTGTATCAGGCCGGTGCGCGTTTGAAATCGATGGCCCCATCAGGCAGCAGATACAGCACGATCGCTTTGCCGTCGGTGACCGTCGGATAGTGTTCCGATCCGGGTGCGTAGACCTTCCATCCCTGGCCCTGGCCATCGAATTTGGCATCCGCGGTTTCCGGGATGATCATGTCGATCTCGCCATTGGGATGACCGTGATACGGCCCCTGGATGTTATCCATCAGAACCACATCTACCGAAAAACCGCTGGTCTCGTGTCCGTGATTAATTATGCGGCCAAAGCGTATGCCGCCATGCTCGTTGTCGCAGAGCCAGCCTTCGTCGATGCCCTGGCGACACAGTTCGGCGAGATCATCGAACGCCTCACCACCCGGCGGAAAGTTCTCATTGAGGAACGATTCCAGTTCGCCGTCGACCGGTTTGCCGGAGATGCGCGAGGTAATCGTGGTAACCGCCTCGGAGAAAGCGTCTTGACTGTGCATGGCTTCTTACCTGTTACGCTGCGACCTTGACGTACTCGAAGTCGCCGGGCTGTCCGTTGATGCCGGCGCGAGGCGCGGCGATCCAGTTGGCGTACTTGCCGGGCGTCTTTTCCTGCTGCATCAGGGACAGGATGTATTCGAGATCGCTGTCCGATGCCATCCACGCGTGCTTCCTTTCCTGCCATTCCGACGCGGATACCAGGTCGCCATCGACGGTCGCGTGCACGTCCGCGAATTCGCCTACCGCACGGTTGAACGCGCGATGCGGCAGCTTCAACGAGTAGTCGATTTTCTGCGTCTGGAACACGCGATTCCAGCGCAACATCACCTTTTCACAATCGTCGATGAAGTCGTCACACAATCGCGCATTGATCGCGCTCAGCGCCGGCGTATCGACGATCTGTACCTTGCCGTCGACGACCTGCGCGACCGGGTAGGTATCGTTCTCGAGCTGATGATCGTCATCGATCATCGGTTCCCGATAGCGGCCTTTCAGACTCGCATTGAAAGAATTTGCCGCATTGGTAGAGATTTCCGCGCCGAACAGATCGAGCGTGACCGAGTAATGGAAATTGATCTTTTTCTGAATCGTTGCGAGGTCGATTCCCCCATGCTTGCGTACCGCTTCTTTGTCATGCGGATCGCTAATGCCGTGCTCGTTCATTATTTCGCAGGTGCGTTGGATAACACGCTCGACACCAGTGCGGCCAACAAACATGTGATGCCCTTCCTCGGTCAACATGAATCGTGTCGTTCTCGCCAGCGGATCCCACCCGGAATTGGCAAGCGATTCGAGCTGCATCTTGCCGTCGCGGTCGGTGAACGTCGTGAACATGTAGAACGACAGCCAGTCTGGCGTCTTTTCGTTGAACGCGCCGAGAATTCGCGGTTTGTCGGCGTCACCCGAACGGCGCATCAGCAGATCCTCGGCCTCTTCGCGGCCGTCGCGTCCGAAATACTTCTGCAGCAGGTAGACCATGGCCCACAGGTGCCTGCCTTCCTCGACGTTGACCTGAAATACGTTGCGCATATCGTAGAGTGACGGCGCCGTCTTGCCGAGGAATCGCTGCTGTTCGACTGACGCCGGTTCGGTATCACCCTGGATAACGATCAGCCGGCGCAGCATGGCGCGGTATTCACCCGGCAGGTCCTGCCAGACCGGTTCGCCCTTGTGCTGGCCGAAGGCGATCTTGCGGCCTTCTTCCTGCGGCGCGAGCAGTATGCCCCAGCGATATTCCGGCATCTTGACGTAGCCGAACTTGGCCCAGCCCTCGGAGTCCACGCCGACCGCGGTGCGCAGGTAGACCTCGTAGTCGGCCGAGTCGACCGGTCCGGTGGAATTCCACCAGTCGAGGTATTTCGGATACCAGGCCTCGAGCGCGCGTTTCAGCCGCGCATCGGATGCGAGGTCGACGTTGTTCGGAATCAGTGTGGTGTAGTCGATGTCTGACATGACTAGACTCTCCCGCGATCGTATTTGGCACGCTTGCCGGTGCCGTAAAGCTTTAATGCGCCCGCTTCGCCGGCGGCGTTCGGGCGCTGGAATATCCAGTTCTGCCATGCACTCAGGCGGCCGAAGATTTTCGTCTCCAGCGTCTCCGGTCCCGCGAAGCGCAGGTTCGCTTCCATGCCGGTCAATGCGTCGGGCGAAAAACTCGCGCGCTCTTCGAGCAGCAGTCGTATCTCGTCATCCCAGTCGATGTTATCGGGCGCATAGGTAATCAGGCCGGCATCCATTGCGGCCTGGGCATCCAGTTCCTCGCCGATCAATTTCCTTGCGTTTGCCACGCCGTCTTCGTCTCCGAGGAAGCGGGTTTCGAGCCGCGTCAACCCGTTCGCCATGCGCAAGGAACCGAAATTGAGTTCGGTCAGCTGAATCACGGGCGGCGGCCGGTCGTCGAGCTGGCCGTCGAGCATGTAGCTGCGATCCACTGCAAACAAAAGATCGGCGAGCATGCCGACGAAGCAACTGCCTGGCTCGACGAACGCGAATGTGGTTCTCGATGTGACGTCCAGTCGCTTGCAGGTCCGTTGCAGGTAAAGGAGGATTTCGCGGACCAGCCAGTCATCCCTGTTAGCGTCTAGCAGTGCATCGTAGGCAGCAATGCGCGCGCCATCGCCGCTGGTCTTGATGATCAGCGTGCCGAGCGTCGGCTCGTTGAATCGCAGATGCAGCAACGCATCGTCCAGGGCCCTCGCAATTGCGAGCGGCCAGAAAGCGACGCCCTGCTTCTTGATTTCGTCGACTCCCGACGGCGCATCCTCGTCGGGCGCCTGCATCTCGATTGTCGCGCTGTGTCCCTCGTAATCGAGCGTTACGGTGAGGAACGGGTAGCGAATCTCGTTTTCCTCTTCGCTGCGCTGCAGGCGCTCGAGTTCGATGCCCTGTTCGTCGTCCGGACGATCCGATTCAGCTGCGAACTCCAGCGCTTTCTCCTTAACCCGCTCATCGAATTTTGAGCGCGGCACGGTTTCGTCGACCAGCCGCCATTGCACCGCGCGTTTTCCTTTTATGCCTTCCTCGACCGTGCAGAAAACGTCGGCAAGATCGCGACGGACTTTCCGTTTGTCGACGACACGTGTCAGTCCGCCGGTGCCCGGCAGTACCGCGAGCAACGGAACCTCCGGCAGCGAAACCGCGGCATTGCCGTCGTCGATAAGCATCAGGTATTCGGTCGCAAGCGCGAGTTCATATCCGCCGCCGGCCGCCGTGCCATTGAGTGCCGCGAGGTAGGTCTGGCCCGAATGCCGGCTCGCGTCCTCTATGGCGTTGCGGGTCTCGTTGGTGAACTTGCAGAAATTTACCTTGTGCGCGTGGCTCGAGATGCCGAGCATGCGGATATTGGCGCCGGCACAGAACATGGTATCGATGCCCGAAGTGACGACGACCGCTTTTACCTCGGGGTGCTCGAAGCGCAAACGCTGCACGGCATCGTAAAGCTCGATGTCGACGCCGATATCATAGGAATTCAGCTTGAGTTCGTAGCCCGGTGCCTGCGGGCTGTCCTCGTCGACCGCCATGACGAGCCGAGCCACTGGCCCGTCAATCTCAGTCGTCCAGTGGCGGTACTTTGCGGGCTCGGTGCGGAAATCCAGCCACGGCGCCGAACCCCCGGTATTTTCAGAAAGTGCATGCATTATAATGCAGATATTTGCTATGATTGGCGAAAAATATGCATGATAGTATACCTTGGAATTGCAGGAATAACGATGCCAAGTCACGAATTTCCGGCCCGCAAGCCTATGCCAATGAATCCCGCCACTGAAGATAGCGAAGCCGGTCGCCTCCTCGGCGTCCTCGGCGAGCGCGTGCGGGCCCTGCGAAGTCACAGGCGCATGACACGCAAGGCGCTCGCCCGTGAATCCGGCGTTTCGGAACGCTACCTGGCTCAGCTCGAACAGGGCCGCGGCAACATTTCGGTCAGGTTGCTGGCGCGGGTGGCGGCGGCCCTGCGCACGGAGGTCTCCGATCTTCTGCGGATGCGCGAGCAGCAGACCGCGGAAGAAATCCTCATTTCCGATCTGCTGCGTGACCTGAGCCCGGATACCCACAAAGCATTCCTGCAACTGCTGTCCGAAAATTTCGCCGTGCCGTTGGAGGCCCGCCGACGCCTTGCATTGATCGGCTTGCGCGGCGCCGGCAAGACCAGCCAGGGTCGAAGGCTCGCAAAGCTCCTGGATATTCCGTTCGTGCATCTCGGCAGCGAAATCGAAACGCTTGCCGGAATGAGTACCTCGGAAATTTTTTCACTGTCGGGGCAGGCAGGCTATCGACGGCTCGAAGAGAAGGCACTCATGCAAGCGCTACACAAATATGATCGCTGTGTGCTCGAAACCGGCGGCAGTATCGTCACGGATCCCAATCTCTTGAATACTCTTTTGACGACCTGCTTTGTCGTCTGGTTGCATGCCGAGCCGGAGGAGTACATGCGCCG
>JABAOH010002765.1_pt2 | contig 50276 bp, 56 predicted proteins | sample 7062181 | NCBI WGS metagenome assembly JABAOH01 (sample SAMN14538630, study PRJNA623070) | marine sediment metagenome | biome: marine biome [ENVO:00000428]; feature: marine pelagic biome [ENVO:01000023]; material: deep marine sediment [ENVO:00002113]; isolation source: pool of 5 deep marine... | reverse complement strand
GCCCGCGGGATTGTCGCAGTTAAAGATAAATATGACTATTAAAGTCAGCGATAGGAAATAAAAAATAATTCTTTTTTTCGCTTGCATTTTACTCGCTCCACCGTTAAGTTTTACAATAATACATATTGCTAACATAACCACCTAACGTTGTCAACGATAACCTTGGCCCCTGCCTCGAGTTATTAAAGGCGTTATAAACGTTTTTTCCCGCACCCGCCGCGCCCGCTTCGGCGCCTTCTTTCCTTAAATCGAGCTCGGCCCTCCCGGCCGGCATATATTTGCCTCTCGCCGTTCGCGCTTTTTTTATTCCGTAGCTACGACGAGGACGCGGCGGCCCAAGATTTCCTCCGGCGCCGGCGTCGTTTTATAAAGCGGGAGCATTTTCGCCACCGCCATAAGCGCCTCGAAGTAAAAATTAATCAAGACGCGGTACCAGGGGAGGCGCCGGTTGAAGGCGAAGGCGTACGTTTGGTCGAAGGTCTGCTCCTCGCCCCGGTCGCCGCGGCCTCGCGGCCGCCGCCGGACGCGCCGGTGGGCCGACAGCGGCAACTTTACGAAGGCCGAGTAGATTATCTTCAACCACGTCGTCGGCTCGAGCACGTCGAGGGTGCGCGCTTTCAGGCCGGCGGCGGCGAGGTTTTGCGCGAGCTCCGTTTTCGTTCGGAAGCGGGTTACGCCGTGGCCGGGGGTATTCGGAAAAGTTATCAGGGCCGCGCCGCCCTCTTTCAGCAGCGACGCGACGTTTTGAAAGAAAGCGGCCGGCGCGGAAACGTGCTCGAGGACGTCGGCGGCGTAAAGGCGGTCGAACTTGCCGGCGAGCTTTTTCAACGCCGCGTCGTTGACGTCGGCTATGTCCGCGCGGACGAATTCGACGCCGCGGCCCCACGGAAGGCTTTTTAGGAAGTCGATCACCGGGGCCGCGACGTCTATGCCCACTAACTCCCTAACGCCGGGCGCGAAGTTGAAGGCCGAGTACCCGGTGCCGACGCCGACGTCGGCGACCGCGTCGTCGCGGCCCAACGGCAGATTTTCTTTAATTATCTCGTGCCGGAGGGAGAACGTGTTTACCGGCAGCTGCAAACGGGTCCAGAAGTCCATGGCTGGCGGCGCGCGTTACGGTAAAATTTCCGACCTGACGGCTCGCCGGGCCGGCCGCTCGGCTTATACGTCGAGGGCGCCCGCCGGCGAGCGATTTCTTTTTTAATATTAACAAAATTATGCGCTTACGGTCAACGCAACAGGCCGCGGAGAAATTCGGCTAAAAAATTGACATCTCCCGCCCGGCCCTTTATAATTAATACGTGGCTGGCAGGCGGTTGAGAAAGTCGGCCGAGGAGGGCTTCGGCCAAAAGTATTTGAAGCGCGCGTTCGACGTCGCCGGCGCGTCGCTCGCGCTCGTCGTCCTCGCGCCCGTCTTCGCGCTCGTCGCTTTTTTAATTAAAGCCGGGAGCGCGGGGCCGGTCTTCTTCCGCCAGGAGCGGACCGGCCGGGGCGGCAAGCCGTTCTTTATTTATAAGTTCCGCACGATGGTGAAGGACGCGCCCGAATTCGGGCCGGACCTCACCGGCGCGGGCGACCCGCGCATAACGCGCGTGGGCCACCTGCTCCGCGTCACCAAACTCGACGAGCTCCCCAACCTCATTAACGTCGTGCGCGGCGAGATGAGCCTCGTCGGCCCGCGGCCGGACCTGCCGCGCTTCATGTCGGTCCTTACGCCTGAGCAGCGTACGATCCTGAGGTTCAGGCCGGGGATAACCGGGCCCACGCAGATCCGCTACGTCGCGGAGGAGGAGTTTCTGTCGCCCGTCAACATCGACGAAAATTACGTCGACAACGTCTTCGCGGACAAGATCGCGTCGGATTTGGCGTACGTTTCGAATTGGTCCTTTCGGGAGGACCTGTTGTTGATTTCGTACACGCCCGTCGCGCTCTTATTTAAGGTGTTCGGTAGGTTGACGAAACTTTTCCCGCTCCAGAAACGGCGCCGGGCAAGGGACGGCACGAAATGAGAAACGGGCCTTAGGCGGGCCCGTTTTTTTGAGGGGGGCGAGGGGCGCGCGGGCGCTTGCCGCCGAGGCGCCGCCAGAAGCGAGCCGTCTTTAGGCCCTCTTGGCGGCTCGGCCAGGGTATCCGGGCGAGGAGAAAGGCGGCCGCGGCCGCGAGGAGGCCTATGAAGGAGCGCCTGGTGACGTTGTTCTTAGCCTTTTTATCCATTGCGTTCGGGGCCGGCTAAGGCCGGCCTTTTTGTTTATTTGAAAACTTGAACGCCGACGATTCGACCGGGCAACGCGGCGGCGAGACGCCCCGGCCCGTCGCCCGAAGTTACGCCGTTTCGATTCGACTCTTCGTCCCGCGAGCCGGTTTGTTTATATTATACCAAAATTAAGGCTCCGCGCCAAACGGCGGGGCGTGCTCTTTAGGCCGGTTTGGGGCCGAACTTGGCGGCCCAATCCACGCGCGCCGTCGCGACCGAGCCGAACGTGATTATAAGGCCCGTGTAACCGCGGTAGAAGAAGGCGTACGAGAACAGGATGAGGGTCGTGAATTGGGGCAGCGTCGCGTAGAACAGCGCGTACCTGGCGCCGCGCGCCAACGCTACGTACGCGAAGACGAGTAGACACGAGACGAGCGTCGAGATCGCGAACGTGACGTGGATTTCGACGTGGTCCGCGAGGTAGGCGAACAAGACGTGGAAGGCGAAAAAAGCCGCGGCCAGGAAGAAGTAGTTCATCGGGTGGAGAGGCGGTACCTGGCTGACCTTGACCGCGGATGTTATGAAGAGTACGGTGAAGAAGAACAAAAGGGAGACGGGCGCGAAGAAGGACATCCGGCTCGCGATGGGGCCGGGGTTTAATTTTTTGGGCATTTCGACGCCGAGTCGGTAGCCGGTGACGAGGTCCTTGTTTTGCCACGTGAGGACCCACCCCTCGTCGGTCTCCTCCTTGGCGGTGGGGGAGACGCAGCCCTCGGGGAAGTCCACGTCTTTGAAGTCGGTCCGGGCGACGAGCTTGAAGTTGCGGACGCGCGTCACGCCCTCGCCGAAGGAATAGGCCCACCTGTCGAGGCCCGACGACTTGTGGCCGATGACGACCTCGGCCGTCTCTCCGGGCCCGAGCTCGGCGGAGGTGATTATCCGGTCGGCGCCGGGGGAGGGAAATCGGACTTCTTGGCCTTTGACTAAGAACGCGAAGTTGTCGTATAGGGTGTGGGTCGCGGGGAAGTGGTATTCGACGTACACCTTCCGCCGTTCCGAGGAATCGTTTCTAACGCGGTAGCTCGAGAAGTACTCTACGACGTAAGTGCTGAACTAAAGTAAGCCTTTCTTACGGTAGTCGAGGTCAAGCTTGACGTCGACGTCGGAGCTGGCCGGGTTTAAGTAGACGGCCTCCTCGGCGGTCTTCGCCGCCTCGACCCTGCGAGCTACGTTGTAGTAGAAACGGGGCGCGCGCTGGTATTGTTCCGTTCCCCAGAGCTCGCCGACGGCGCCGGTGGCGAATTCCTTTGCCTTCTCCGTTCGGCGGTACAACGACCCGCCCAAGATGACCCAGGCGAAAACGGAACAGAAAAAGATAAAGATTATCGCTACGGTTCTTAGCACGGTCACGATAGGACCTACTTCCCGGGAGAGGCTATTTCCGGGTATTAATGGCCCGCCTTCCGGCGCCGTAACGGCCAATATCGCCTGCCGACGCTAAACGCCGTCCAACCGGAGATGAGCGCCGCGGCCGCGGCGACGAGGTACGCGAACCAGTCGCCGTGCCTGGCGTAGAACGTCAGGTACCGGCGCCGATAGACGTTGTCCGTCAGTTGTCGGCGGACGTAGATTTTGGACTTACGAACGACGCGCCCGTTGGGGTCTATAAAGCAGGTTACGCCCGTGTTCGCGGCGCGGACGAGCCAGGAGCGCTCCTCGACGGCGCGAAAGGCCGCGGAGGCCAACGTTTGGTAAGGGGCGTTCGTGCGGCCGAACCAGGCCTCGTTGGTTATGTTTACTAGGAAATCGGCGCCGCGGCGCGCGTACGTGCGGGAGATTCCGGGGAAGATCACTTCGTAACAAATTAAACACCCGAAATCGTAGACCTTCGTGCCGATGACGTTCCACCCCGGCCCGGGCGTAAAATCGCCCGAGTCGGCGAATATGGTTTCCGTGATGGCGGGCAGGTCGGCCTCCCACGGGATGTGCTCGCCGAAGGGGACGAGGCGGACCTTGGCGTAGTAGCCGGCGACGCTGCGCGTGGGCGTAATCAGGGCCGCGGCGTTGTACCGGTAGTCGTCCCACCCGCGCACGAGATTTGGCCTCGGCTTGCGGTCGACGGTGCCCGTAACGAGGTATACGTCCATGTCCTCCGCGGCCGCGTAAATTAGCTCCCGGTAATGATTGTTTTCGAAGAGGTAGAAGGGCGTCGCCGTCTCGGGCCAAATTATTAACTCGGCGCCTTCGCGCTTCGCCTCGTAGCTCAGCTCGAAGAGGACCCGCATCGTCTCGTCGCGGTAGGCCGGGTCCCATTTGACGTCCTGGTCGATGTTCGGCTGGAGGACCGCGACGCGTATGGGCGGCCCCTCGTCCGGCGTGACGCGCGCGAGCGCGCCGTAGAGGCAAAGGGCCGCGAGCAAGCCGGCCGCGGCGCCGCCCGCGCGGAGCCACGTCGCGACGTCCTTGTAATTTCGCAGGATGTAGTATAGGAGGGCGTTTACGGAAGCCACGGCGAGCGATACCGGCCAGGTGCCGGCGACGTCCGCGACCTGGATCAACAAGTTCCACTTGTATTGCGTATGGGCCAAGAACCCCCAGGGGAAGGCGAGGTAGCCCACCGAGCGGAGCCACTCCACCGCGACCCACAGGACCGGCGCGCATACGATCGCCGGGAGGCGGCCGTAGCGCCTCGCGGCGACGTACAAAAAGCCGAAGAGGGCGCCGTAGAGCGCCAGGTATATGACGGCGCATATGAAGCCGGTCGTCGTCGCCGGCGAGAGCCAATATAGAAGAAAAATATTCCAGTGGAGGCCGAAGACGTAGCCGAGCCAAGCGCCCTGGCGGGCGTTCAGGCCCTCGAGCGCGACGAGCAGCGGCACGAGCGCCACGAACGCCAGTAGCTCGAGGTCGAAGCGGGGGAACGCGAGCGTAAGCATCGCGGCGGCGAAGATCGCGAGTAAGAAGTCGCGGCTCGAGAGTTTTCGGCTTCGTCCGTTCACGCGGGTGCGGCCTTCCATATAGGCGTATTTATACCAGAAAAAGGGCGTTCCGTAAACCAATAACTATTCTACTTTGAGCGGCACGAGTTCCGCGCGTTGACGCCCGGTTTTGAAACGCGTAGGATTTATTCGGCGGTTCGGGCAAGTTTCCGCGCCGTTCGCCGTTTGCCGGGCGAGCCGGTTTTATTGCGAAAATAATCCTCGGGCGCGTTCGCTTTTTACGGAGGTCCGCGGAGCGCGGTTTCATATTCGGCCCTCGAATCTGTGCCCGCGGCGGGCATTCGCCCTTGACACGCGTACCGCTTTGAGTTATAAGAGAGGGCGTGGCGCTATCGTCTAGGGGTTAGGATAGGTGGTTCTCAGCCATCAGACCGGGGTTCGAATCCCCGTAGCGCTAATGCCCCCGCGAGCGGGGGTTTAAAATTATCTTGGCCGCGAGAATGAGTTTAAATTTTAGAAGTTGGGTCAAGGATAACCGTTGGCCGCTGGCGCTGGCCGCGGCGACGCTGGCGACGCGCGCCGTATATCTCGCGACCGTGGCCCACGACCCTTTCTTCACCTACCTCCGCCACATCCCGGACGCGTTCTTATTCAACAACTGGGCGCAGGACATAGCTTCGGGCGGCGCCTGGCTGGGCGGCGACGCGGTCTTCTTCATCGGGCCGCTGTACGCGTATTTTCTCGCGGTTATTTACGCCGCAATCGGCCCGCAACTGGCCGTGGTTCGCCTCGTCCATATCGCGCTGGAGGTAGGCTCGGCGCTGTTCATCTACGGCTTCGCGCGGCGCGCCCTCGGCGAGCGGCCCGCCAGGGTGGCGGGAGCGATCTGGGTCTTTTACCTCCCGGCCATTTTCTTCAGCTCGATGGTACTTCCCGTGTCGCTGGACGTTTTTTTGATTACGGGTTCTTTTTACCTTTTGGCGCGCGGCGTCGAAGGCCGGAGGTGGGCCTTTGCCGGCGCGGGAGCGCTCACGGGCCTCGCCGCCCTCGACCGGTCGAACCTTCTGGTCTTCGCCGTAGCCGCGGTGCCGGTATTTTTGATTTACCTGCGGCGGCTTGGGTGGCGGCGGGTCGCGGCGTACTTCGCCCCGTTGGCGGCGATAGTATTCGCGGTAACGTTACGGAACGGCCTCGTCGGCGGGGACTTCGTGCCGATCTCCTCGCAGGGAGGCATTAACTTCTACCTCGGCAACGCGCCCGAGGCCAAGGGGGTTTATTGGAATCTGGGCGAGGTGTATCAGGGGAGGCCCGCGGAGCTAAACCGGGACCTGGCGACGCTCGTCGCTCAGGAATTAGAGGGGCGTACGATGAAGCCGTCGGCGGTGTCGCGGTGGTGGCTGCTGAACGGCCTGGCGTGGCTTCGCGACCACCCGGGGGAGGGCGCGAAGTTATATTGGCGGAAGTTCCGCCTGTTGGTAAACGATTACGAGGTTAGCTTGAACGTCGATTTTTATTTTATGAAGTTCATAACGCCGTTCCATCGGTTGCAAATACCATATTTCGGTTTCATATTCCCATTCGCGGTTATAGGCCTGGCGATAGGTTGGCGGAGGTCGCCGTTCGCGCGTACAGTGGGCGCCGTCTTCGTGGCAGCTTACGCCGTGTCGGTTATGATTTTTTTCATATCCGCCCGTTACCGGCTGCCGATAGTTCCGCTGTTGATGGTATTCGCGGGCGGGGGGCTTGTGCGGTATTACGACCTTTGGCGGGGGTGGCGGTGGCGACGCGCCGCGGCGCTGACGGCGGCCGCGATGGCGATGGCGGCCTTTTCGATGTGGCCGATGCCCGACATAAAGCGCGACGGCGCGTTCGGCCAGAGCTATTATCGCTACGGTAAGTTCTATTTCGACCAGGGTAAGTTCGAAGAGGCCGTTTCTTATTTTCATAAATCTACGACGCTCGCGCCCGAGATGTATCAGGGTTTCATAATGCTCGGCGTGGCCTACGAAAGAGTCGGCCAACCGGATACGGCGCTCGAAGTTTTTTGGCGGGGGACCGTCGTCGCGCCGGACAAGGCCGCGATGCACTACAACTTCGGCTTGGCGTTGGCCCGTTCGGGCCGACTCGCCGGTGCCGTACCGGCCCTGGCGCGCGCCGTCGAGCTCGAGCCCGACTACGTCGACGCGCGGGTGCAGCTTGCCGAGGTTTTGATCGGGTTGGGAGATTACCGCCAGGCGGCGCTGGCTTACCGGCGGGTCGTCGCTCTCGTGCCGGGCGACGGGGCGACGCTGGCGCGGTACGCCGAACTTATGATGCAATTGGGGAGAACGTCGGATATGCTCGCGGCTGCGCAAGCGGCGACGGAGGCGGACCCGAGCCTTCCCGGGCCGCGGTTGTTAATAGGGCGGTACTACTACGAAAATGGCGACTACGTAACGGCGCTCGAATATATTGAGCGCGAGGCCGAGCTTCAACCGTCGTCGCAGGTCTACGGGTTGCTTTCCATGCTATATTTGAAGTTGGGCGACGCGGCGCGGGCGCAGGCGGCGTATCGGAATTACGTTTCGTTGGGCGGCCCGCGCGACCCGGCCTTCGAGCGCGACGCGGCCTTGTCGTTGGAATAGGGAAGGGCGTCCGGCAGATTTCAACCGCGCCGCGCTTAGCCGCGGCTTTTTTTGAGGGCGGCCGCGAAAGCGGCGCGGAGCCGCCGGCGCGTCTTTACGGGGTCTTCTATTACGATTTTGGCGCCGGATAAGATGTCGACTACGCCCAGCTCGAGCGGGTAACGGGGCACGACGTGCAGGTGAAGGTGGGGGATGGAGGCGCCGGCCGCGGCCCCGACGTTGTAGCCGACGTTGAAGCCGGCGGGGCCGTATTCGGCCGCGAGGACGTCGAGCGCCAAGTTCTGCAGGCGAGCGAGCCTTGCGTGCTCTTCCGCGTCCAACTCGCGCGGGTCCTCAACGTGCCGCGCCGGGAATATCATTACGTGGCCCGGGTTGTAGGGGTAAAGGTTCAGGGTGATTATAAAGTCGCCTTCGCGCGCGATCTCAAGGTTCACGACGTCGCCCACGCCGCGCGCGACGTCGCAGAGGATGCATTGCCCGGGGGGACGCGCGGCCTTTTTCTTCACGTATTCCATTTTACCGGGGACGAAGAGGTTGGGCCGTCGAACCATCGCTATTGCTTGAAGTCTTCGGGCCCAGTGGGTACGGGCCGCTGGGGGATCTTGATCTCTCCGAACTGGCCTTCGAAGCGCGAGACGTTTTCGGAAAGCGTCAGGAGGAATTGCTTGGCGTGCAGCGGCGTGGTGATAATCCGGCTTATGATTTTAAAACCCGAACGCCCGGGGACCGCGCGGCCGAAGTCGAATACGAACTCCGCCGGCGAGAAGACTATCTGGGCGACGTTGGCGTAAGCGCCGTCCGCCACTTCGTCCGGTATGTCGGGTTGTACGAAAGCGGCGTCGGGCTCCGGTTTCTTTTTCTTTTCCTCCGCCATGGTTCCTCCGGGTTGAGCGGCCCCGCGGTCGAGGCGAAATAATTCCCCGGGCCCGTTACGGCCACGACATTTTATTACTATCCCGGCGGAGCGCGGTTTGATGGTGGGCCGGGAGTTGTGCCACGGGGGTTTGAGTTAGCCTTGTTCCGCGCCGGTAAGGCTCTTTACGACTTCGAAGGAGAGTTGGTCCTTTTCTTTGTTGACGTCGATGGCGACGGTGTCGCCCGGGTGGATTTCCTCGCGGAGCAATTTTTCTACGAGCGGGTCTTCGACGTACTTCTGGATCGTCCGCCTCAGCGGCCTCGCGCCGAAAGTCGGGTCGTACCCTTTCTCCATCAGGAACTCGTTCGTGTCTTCGGTGAAATAGAGCTCGAGCATGTGTTCCTCGAGGCGGCGTTTAAGCTCGTCGATCATGAGCGTTACGATGGCGCGGAGGTGCGTTTTCTCGAGGGGGTGGAAGACGATGACTTCGTCCACGCGGTTGAGGAATTCCGGGTTGAAGAGCTTCTTGACCTCGGTCATCACGGTCTTCTTGATCTCCTCGTACGTGGCCTCGCCGGGGGCGGCGCCGAAGCCGATGCCGCCGCCGTCCTTAATCTGGCGCGCGCCGATGTTCGACGTCATAATGAGGACCGTGTTGCGGAAGTCGACGGTCCGGCCTATATTGTCCGTCAGGCGGCCGTCCTCCATCACCTGTAAGAGGACGTTGAATACGTCGGGGTGGGCCTTCTCGATTTCGTCGAGGAGTATGACGGAATACGGTTTGCGCCGCACGCGCTCGGTCAGCTGGCCCCCCTCCTCGTAACCGATGTAGCCGGGCGGCGCGCCGACGAGCCGCGAGACGGTATGTTTCTCCATATACTCGGACATGTCCACGCGGATAATCGCGTCCTCGTCCTCGAACAAAAATTCGGCGAGGGCCTTGGCGAGCTCGGTTTTACCCACGCCGGTGGGGCCGAGGTAGATAAACGAGCCGATGGGTCTTTTGAGGTCTTTGACGCCGAGGCGGCTGCGGCGTATGGCGCGCGTCACGACGCCGATGGCCTCGTCTTGCCCCACGACGCGCTTATGGAGGTCGTCCTCCATACGGAGTAGCTTCTCGAATTCTTCCTGCTCGAGGCGGTCGACGGGTATGCCCGTGGTTTTGGATACTATGTAGGCCACGTCTTCGACCGTGAGGACATTCTCCTCCTGTTCCGTAAGCACGCGCCAGCGCTCCTTGGCCTCCTCGACTTTGAGCCGGTACTCGCGCTCGCGGTCGCGGTAGCGCGCCGCGGTCTCGAACTCCTGGCGCTCGATGGCCGCCTCCTTCTCCGCGCGCATTTCCGCCATCTTGGCCTCGATGTCGCGGATGTCGGGCGGCAGCGTGGAATGGCGGAGGCGCACCATTGCGCAGCCCTCGTCGATGACGTCTATCGCCTTGTCGGGGAGATAGCGGTCGGAGATGTACCGGTCCGCGAGGCGGGCCGCGGCGAGGATGGCCTCGCCCGTGATTTTGACGTGATGGTGCGCCTCGTAGCGGTCGCGAAGGCCTTGGATTATTTCGATGGTCTCCTCGACCGAGGGCGCGTCGACCATTATGGTCTGGAAGCGGCGCTCGAGCGCGCCGTCTTTTTCCACGTGCTTGCGGTATTCGGAGAGGGTCGTGGCGCCGATGCACTGGAGCTCGCCCCGCGCGAGCGCGGGCTTGAGCATGTTGGAGGCGTCGATGGCTCCTTCCGCGGCGCCCGCGCCCACGATCGTATGAAGCTCGTCTATGAAGATGATGACGTCTTCGTTCTTGCGTATCTCGTCGACGATCATCCGCATCCGTTCTTCGAACTGGCCGCGGTATTTCGTCCCCGCCACGACCGCGGCGAGGTCGAGCGTCAACAGCCGCTTCCCTATGAGGGCTTCCGGGACGTTGTTCTCGACGATGCGCTGGGCGAGCCCCTCGACGATCGCGGTCTTGCCGACGCCCGGTTCGCCGATGAGGACCGGGTTGTTCTTCTTGCGCCGGCTGAGGATTTGGACGACGCGTTCGATTTCGTCTTCGCGCCCGATTACGGGGTCAAGCCCTCCCTCGCGGCCGAGCGCGGTGAGGTCGCGGCCGAATTCGTCGAGGACCGGCGTCTTCGATTTGCGGCGGCGGGCGCGCGTCGCCTTGTCGGTCGTTCCCAGGCTCGAGATGACCTCGAGGCGAAGGTCGTCCGGGTCGACGTTGAGGTGCGTGAGGACCTTGACCGCGACGCTCTCGCCCTCGCGGATAATGCCGAGCAATATGTGTTCGGTCCCCACGTAGTTGTGGTTGAGGAGGCCCGACTCCTCGACGGCGTGGCCTATCACGGACTTCGCGCGTGCGGTAAAGGGGATGTCGCCCACGGTGCGCATGCCGCCGCCGGGGGGGACGAGCTTCTCGACCTGGCGCCGAACCATCTCGAGCGACAGGCCGAACTTTCGCAGGACCGCCGCCGCGCCGCCTTCGCCTTCGCGAATCAGGCCCAGGAGGATATGCTCCGTGCCCACCGCGTCGTGGTGGAGGCGCGTCGCCTCTTCGCGCGCGATGAGGATTACCTTGCGGGCCCGGGCCGTAAATTTATCCAGCATAACTTGGTTGTATTACAGCGCAAAATATTTTTCGGGAGGTCCCTCCCCGCCCTGGCGAATGTATTATACCATTTTCAACGGAAGGCCGCAAGTTTTAACGGATTTCGACGGGGTGTAAAACGCCCCCCTCCAACAGCAACGTCCGGCCGCAGCGTCCCGCCAGCGCGCGGTTGTGCGTCACTATTATGAACGTTTGCCCCAAGGCCGCGTTCAAATCGAAGAGGAGGTCGTGGAGGCTTTCCGCGGTCCGTTCGTCGAGGTTCCCGGAGGGTTCGTCCGCAAGGATTACGGCCGGCTCGGGGGCGAGCGCCCGGGCGACCGCGACGCGCTGGCGTTCGCCTCCCGAGAGCTTGGCCGGTCGGTGGCTTTCGCGCCGACTTACGCCCACCGCCTCCAGGTATTTACGCGCGCGGCCCTCGGCCTCGCGCGGGCCCATACGGCCTATCAGCAGCGGGATGACGACGTTCTCGAGGGCGGTGAATTCCGGCAGCAGGTGGTGGAATTGGAAGACGTACGCTACGCGTCGGTTGCGGAAGCGCGCGCGGGCCGTGTCCTTGAGGGCGAAGATGTCGGTCCCGTCTACGAACACGCGGCCGTCCGTCGGTTTGTCCAGGCCGCCGAGCAGGTTCAGGAGCGTCGTCTTGCCGGCCCCCGACTCGCCGGCGACGGCCACCGTTTCGCCGCCTGCGACCTCCAGGTCCAGGCCCAAGAGGATCTTAAGCGTCTGGTCGCCGCTCCGGTAGTATTTGTGGAGGCCTCGAGCCGCGATGACGTTATTCATGCTGGATTGCCTCCACGGGCTCGAGGCGCGCCGCCCGCCAGGCCGGGTATATCGTCGCGGCGACGCTTATCGCGAGCGCCACCAAACAAATGAGCAAGACGTCCCACGGTTGGACGACGACGGGGAGGGTCCGCAGCGCGTATACCTCCGCGGGCAGTTGTACGAATTGGTATTTCTTGAGGAGGTGGCAAAGGCCCAGGCCCGCGGCCAGACCCAACGCCGTCCCCACGGTTCCGATAATAAACCCTTTGAGTACGAAGATGCGGACCACCGCGCCGTTGGTGGCGCCCATGGCCTTCATGATGCCGATCTCGCGCGTCTTCTCGATGACGATCATGATTAGCGTGGCGAGGATGTTGAAGGCGGCGACGAGCACGATGAGCGTCAGGATGACGAACATGGTGTGCTTTTCGAGCGATAACATGGCCCACAACTGCTCGTGGGTAACGGTCCAGTCGCGGGCGAAGTAGGGCAGGCCGACGGCGTCGTTTATGCGTGCGGAGACCGCGGGCGCGTCGAAGACATCGCCGACCCTGATCTCCAAACCGTTGACTTTGTCCGGGATGCCGAGGAACTCCTGAGCCGTTTTGAGGTCGACGTAGGCCAAGGACGAGTCGAACTCGAACATGCCGACGTCGAAGATGCCGACGACGCGGAAGTTCCTAAGCCGGGGCGGTACGGGCGCGAGCGGGTTCCAAATAACCTGGGGCGAGATGAGCGTCACGGTGTCGTTCAGGTCCACGCCGAGGTTCCGCGCGAGCTCGACGCCGAGGACGATGCCGTCGGCGGGCGGGACGTAGCCGCCCAATTTGGGCTCGAGCTTGGATTTCGTCGCGACGTCGAAGGCCATCGTGCCCTCGACGATTTTATCCTCGATGGTGGAGATCTTGCGGTGGCTCGCCATGTCGACGCCGCGGATGACGGCGCCGATGGAGTCGTGCTTCGAGGAGAGGATTCCCTCGACGAAGACGAAGGGGGCCACGGCCTCGACCCCCTCGACTCCTTCGACTTTGGCCGCCGCGGCCTCGTAATCGTCGATGCCCTCGCGGCCTATGTGCAGGAACGTGATGTGGGCCGTGGTACCGAGGATCTTCTCGCGCAGGTCGATCTCGAAGCCGTTCATTACGCTGATGACGACGACGAGGGCCATAACGCCGACGGCAACGCCGCCGACGGAGATGAGCGTGATTACCGAGAGGAAGGTGTCCTTCCCCCGCGCCGTGAGGTAGCGCCGCGCGACGAAGAGCTCGAAGGATTTTTTCATTTACTTAAACAAAGCCTTCACGCGCCCGAGCGAGGCGGGCGCCACCGCGGGTTCGACGTCTTTGAAAAATTGGATGCGGTTGTTATTGGTGTCGGCGACGTAGACGCGTATCCTCGCGGTATCCCCGCCCCTCCACCAGTTGGCCACGACGCCGCAAGGGTAGTTGAGTTCGCCGTCGGCCCACCCGTAACGGCCCCACTTACCTACGAAGCTGCCCGCCAGAGTGAAATACTGGACGCGCTGGTTGTAAGAGTCGACGACGAAGACGTTGCCCGCCGGCCCGACGGCGACGCCGTTCGGGGTATTGAATTCGCCGTCGCCCGTCCCGCGCGTACCCCATGTGCCGACGTAACTCCCGAGCGAGGAAAAGTACTGGACGCGGTGATTGCCGGCGTCGGTTACGTAGACGTTGCCGTTCGTTGCGACGGCCGCTCCTTGGGGGTTGTTGAATTGGCCCGCGCCGCTGCCCGGGCCGCCCCAACTGCCCAAGAAGCTCCCCGTCGACGTGAAGTATTGGACGCGGTTGTTGCCGGCGTCGACGACGTAGACGTCGCCCGTCGCCGCGGCGGCGGTGCCCAGGGGCCTATTGAATTCGCCTTCGCCCGTGCCGCGTGTTCCCCAGCGGCCCAGATAGCTCCCGTCCTTCGTGAAGTATTGTACGCGGTGGTTGAAGGTGTCGGCGACGTAGACGGCTGTTGCGGAGACGGCGATGCCCGAGGGGCGGTTAAACCGGCCTACGCTCGTGCCGTACGAGCCCCACCTGCCGCGAAAGCTTCCGGTCGACGTGAAGTATTGGACGCGGTGATTATGTTGGTCGGTTACGAAGACGCGGCCGCCCGCGGCCACGGCTACGCCCCAAGGGTGGTCGAACTGGCCTTCGCCCGATCCTTGCGTTCCCCATTTCCCTTCGTACGTGAAGTCGGCGAGAGCTGCCGTCGCGGCCAGTAGTAAGGCCGCCGTCGCGATCCCGTTCTTCATACTTCCACCTCCCTTAGTACACCGAGAGAAGTAGAAAAGTTTGGTTAAGTTCGAGCTCGTCCCTTTCCTACGCCGAAGGAAGGGGAGCTCGTTTTATTTAAAGAGCGCTTTGACGCGACCCAGCGAGCACGGCTCGAGGCCGTATTCGACGCGGCGGAAATACTGTACGCGGTCGTTCCACCTGTCGGCCACGTAGACGCGTTTTCCGAAATTCGCGGTCGCTACGCCCCGCGGGTGATTGAATTCGCCCGGGCCGCGGCCGAACGAGCCCCACGTACCGAGGAAGCTGCCGTCCTTCGTGAAATATTGTACGCGTTGGTTAAAGTCCTCCGTAACGAACACCAGTCCATCGAGCGAAATGGCGATCGCTACGGGATAAAAGAATTCGCCGTTCCCGGAACCCCAAGAGCCCCATTTGCCGAGAAAGGTTCCGTACGCGGTGAAATACTGGATGCGCGCGTTAGCTCCGTCTACGACGTACACGCGGCCGTCGGGCGCGAGGGCGACGTCGGCCGGGAAGTCGAACTGGCCGTCCCCTTTCCCGCTGCGGCCCCACCGCCCTAAGTAACTCCCGTTGGGTTTGAAACGTAGGATACGGTCGTTTTCTGAGTCGGCGACGAAGACGTTGCCGCTCGGCGCGAGGGCGACGCCGCGGGGTTTATCGAACTCCTTTAGGCCGGTTCCTAAGCGGCCCCACTGGCCGAGGTAGCTGCCGGCGGCGGTGAAGTACTGGACGCGGTTGTTGTACGTGTCCGCCACGTAGACCCTCCCGCTCGAGGCGACGGTTAGGTTGAAAGGCCGGTTGAACTGACCGGGCGCGTTTCCCGGCTTGCCCCACCTACCGAGAAAGCTGCCCGTCGGCGTGAAATATTGGATGCAGTTGTTGCTCGCGTCGGATACGTAGACGTTCCCGTTCGGGGCAACGGCGACGCCGGAGACCTCCATGAACGCGCCGTTTCCCACGCCGAGCCGGCCCCACTGGCCCTCGTACTCGTACGTCGCCGCCGCCGCAGAAACTAACGACGCCGACCCTATCGCGATTATGGATAAACGCTTCATTCTTTCGTCGATAATTTTTAGAATTGGCCTATCAATCCCCGGTTCATAGCGGCGCGGTCGAGTTGTCGGAAGGCGAGCAGGCCCGCGGCGAAGAACGCCACCGAGCCCGCGGCGAGCGGGACGACGTTGCCCGTTTTAAGAATGTGGGAAAAACTTTCGCCCTCGACGAGGACCGCCCGCAAGAGCCGTATCGAGTGCGTATAGGGGAACCAACTCAACGCGGCCTCTGCCGCCGAGTGGTAGGAGCCCAGCGCCGCGAACGAGAGAACCATCAGTACGATCTGGGTTACGGAAAGTAAGTTGCCGACGCGTTTGAAAACGAGCGTAAGGCCGGCGAAGGTAAGGCCGAGGCCGGCGAGGAAGATATAACAGAATAATAATATGAACAATATGCTCGGGACGTCCACGGCCAACTTGATGCGGAAGATGAGCGCGCAGATCACCGAGATGGCGGCGTAGTGGAGTAAACCGGTCGCGCTCGTCGCGAATATTTTAGCTACGACGGTCGCGCCGTGGCCCGCGGGGGTGAGGAGCTCCCGTTCGATATAACCTTTGTCCGCGGCCGTCTTTATTCTCCACGACGCCTGTGATACGGTTAGTACGTAGAAGGTCCAGAATATGTAGCCCACGTAGACGGCCGCCATAGTTTCGCCGATAACGTGGCCGGCGGGGACGAAGGCGTAAACGCCGAGAAATATGCCGGCCAAAAGCAGCGTTACGATGACGTACATCGACGCCAGGTCGAATGGGTAACGAAGAAGCGTGATGAATTCGGCGGTGAAGTGCGCGCGCGTGATGTGAAACCAATATCTCATTGCGGCCGCCCCCTTTCGCCCTCGACGACCGAGAGGAACACGCGCTCGAGGTCCGGCTGGCGGCGGGCGATCTCCAAGATCTCGCATTCCTCGCTTCGCAGCCAGGCCAGGATTTCGTACAGGCGGTCCTTGCGGTCCGTATGGAGGTGGATAGTCATATCACTTTCGTGGTCGTCGGCGGGTATAAGCTCGACGTCGGCGGCGTCGAGGCCGATCGACGCGGGCGCGGTTCCGGGCCAACGAAGGCGGATGACGTATTGGTGATAACGGAAAAGCTCCAAGAGTTCCTCCATCAACCTAAAGGTGACCAACCGCCCCTCGTTGACGATGGCGATGCGGTCCGCGACGTTTTGTGCGACGGCCATCTCGTGCGTCGTAAGCAATACCGCCCGGCCCTCCCGGGCCATCTCGCGTATAATATTTTGAAGCTCAAGGCCCGCTTGGACGTCGAGGCCTAACGTCGGCTCGTCGAGGAGGACGAGCTCTGCTCGCGTAAGATAAGCGATGGCGACCGACAGCTTTTGCTTCTGGCCCTTCGAGAGGTTGCGAACTTGTTCTTTGGCTTTTCCGGCGAGGTCGAAGCGCTCGAGGGTCGCGGGCGTCTCCTCATTGACGCGCCGCGGGTCGCACCCTGCGAGGCTGGTGAAAAAGGTCACGTTCTCTTTAACCGTCAGCCGAAAGCGGAGGTTGCGGTCCCCCTCGAGCACTACGGCCATGCGCGCCAACGCCCGCCGACGTTCGCGCGCGAGCGAATAGGGCCCTATGAATATTTCGCCGGCGGTAGGCTTCAATAGGCCGCAGATAGCCTTTATCGCCGTTGTCTTGCCGGCGCCGTTGGGCCCGAGAAGCCCTACGACCTCGCCGTCGCGCACGTCGAGGTCGAAGCCCCTGACCGCCTCCACCGCGGGCCGGCGCAACGTTTTCGGGTAAGTCTTCCTAAGGCCTACGACCTTCAGGCCGAGTCCGTCCATGGCGTTTACTTCTTTTTCTTATATTCATACGAAGCCCAAATCCACACGACGAGCAGCAGCGCGCCCGCGACGACGAGGGCGTAGTCCTCGTAGTAGCGCCACTGGACCGCGGGCCCGAAGCCGCCCACCACGGACCAAAAGAACGGGATGAACGTGAACCGCCAACGCGGCTTGCGGTCGAACGTGAAGAGTAGCACGCCGCAGGTGTATATGGCGATGGGCGTCGCGCAGCCGAAGAGCGCGAGCTCGGGCCAGCCGTGTTTGAATATCAGCGCCGTGACCGGGTACCCCAAGAAGGCCCAGCCGGCGACGGTGGCGCCCGCGTGGCCGAGTTTCGGGTGGACGTACGGGCGGAATCGAATTTTAGGCCAAAAGATCTCGACGGCGAAGAAGACCGCTTGGAGGAGGAACAACGCGCCCCAGGCGTAGCCGGCGGAGTTTATCCGCGTGTAGAACTTGAGCATGTAGACGGCGCCGAGCCAGGCCCAGAAGAAGGCGAGGCTGCCTTTGGCGACGACGTCGGCCCATTTGCCCGGGCGGGCAAAGACGAGGAACGCCGCGCCTATGCCGACGGCGTAGAAGACGACGTGCGCCGGAAAGATGGCACGGTTGTAGGTTGAGAGGAAGTTCCGGAAGACGGCCTCGTCGATCATAGCGTTGCTCCTTCGACGGTTTCGGCCTTGGCGGGGCCCTTCGGCCGCCAGGCGGTGGCCGCAAGCCATAGTAAGACCACCAGCGCGACGCCGGCCGGGACGAGCTCCTCGTAGAAGTGCCACCCCTGGGCGACGGCTATCCCGGCACCCAGCGCCCAAGCCGCGGGAATCAGGAAAAAGGAAGGCTTCGGTTTATGTAGCGTGAACATTAACAGCGCCAACGTCGCGGCCGCGGTGGGGCCGGGGCCGGTCCCGACCAACGTCAGCTTGGGCCAACCGCGGCCCAGCGCCGACGCCAAGACGGGGTGCACGACGGCCGCGGTGAACAATAGTATAAGGGCCGCGATGAGGGTGCTGCCGTTTTTGTAAGGCCGAAACTCGAGGCCGCCGAAGAGTATGTCGACGAAAAAGTAGGTCCCCTGTAACGCGAACGCCGCGGCGAAGAGGTAGGCGACGTGAAATTCGGGGGCCAAGCGCCAGATGAAGAAGATTATCCCGGTCCAGAGCCAGAGCAGGTCGAGCACGATTTTCGCGACCATGTCGCTGAATATACCGGGTCTTATCAAGACGAACGCGAGCGCGGCGAACGCGGCGACGGCGCCGACGGCGGGCATGGGCCAGGAAGCGCGGTTGTACAGGCCGACGAGGCCCAGTACGACCTCGCGCGTCGGGATCTCTACCTCTTCTATGGCGGCGGGCGAAGGGAGCATATATTAGGTATATAAAAAGTTCTTATTTTTTGATTCTAAGTTGCGGGAACGCGATTACCTCGCGGATGTTTGGCGCGTCGGCGAGTATCATCGCGACGCGGTCGAGCCCTATCCCCAGGCCTCCCGTCGGCGGCATGCCGTATTCGAGGGCCTCGAGGAAATCCTCGTCGAGCTGTTGCGCCTCCTCGTCGCCCGCGGCTCGAGCCTTCGCCTGCGCCTCGAAGGCCCGCCGTTGCTCCTCCGGGTCGTTCTGCTCGCTGAAGGCGTTCGCTATCTCCATCGTCGCGATATATAGCTCGAAGCGCTCGGCGAGGGCCGGGTTCGCGCGCTGCCTTTTGGCGAGAGGCGAAAGTTCCGCCGGGTAATCCGTAACGACCGTAGGGCGCCACAGCTCCGGGACGACCAACGCGTCGAAGAGTACGTCCACCGCCCTCGCCCGCGACCACCGCCCTTCGACTTTGGGCCACAGTTCGCTTAGCGCGTCGGCGCGGAAGACGGCCTCCAAATCTTTCTCCGGGCACGTCAGCACGTCGCCCAAGCCGTAGTCCTCCATCCGTTCGTTTAGCGTTCCGACCATGCGGATTTCCGGCCAGGGAGGCGTAAGGTCGACGTCGCGGCCTTGATACTCGAGTTTCAGCGTCCCACGGATTTCGGCGGCCGCGGCGGTTATAAGGCCAACCGTTAACGTCAACATCGTGCGGTAGTCGCCGTAGGCCTCGTAGGCCTCGAGCATGGTGAACTCCGGGTAGTGGACGCGGTCGATGGATTCGTTGCGGAAGTCCTTGCCGATCTCGTAGACCTTTTCGAAGCCGGCGACGAGTAGCCGCTTGAGGTAAAGCTCGTCGGCGATGCGGAGGTAGAGGTTCGTCTCGAGGTCGCGGTGGTAGGTCGTGAAAGGGCGGGCGTTGGCGCCGCCGTATAGCGGCTGCAGGATGGGCGTTTCGACCTCGACGTACCCCTCCCCGTCCATGTACCGGCGGGCGGCGCGGAGGACTTTCGCGTTGGTGAGGACGCGGTCGCGCGCCGGCTCGTTGACCATCATGTCGACGTAGCGCTTGCGGTAACGCTTCTCCGGGTCGGCGAACTCGTCGTGGACGACCTCCCCCGCGGCGGTCTTTTCCGTCTTTACGACAGGCGGCGTCAGAAGTCCCTTCGCCAGGACGTCGAACTTCTCCACGGCGACCGTTACCTCGCCGGTCTTCGTTTTGAAGACCTTGCCCGCGGCCGCCAAAAAGTCGCCCAGGTCGAGGAGGTCCAATAGCTCGAACCTATCACCCAAAAAGTCGCTTTTGAAGTAAAGCTGGATTTTCCCGGAGGCGTCGGCGAGGTCCGCGAAGGAGGCTTTGCCGTGGGTGCGGAAGGCCGTGATGCGGCCGGCGACGGCCACCTGCTCGCCCTCGAGTTCCGCGAAAGAGGACACGACGTCGCGGGCGAGGTGGCTTCGCGCGGCGGCGACGGGGTAGGGGTCCACCCCTTTTTCGCGGAGGCGTTTGAGTTTCTCGAGCCGGATTTGGCGCAAGCTCTTAGTCTCTTCCGCCATCGTCCTCTTCGGGAGTCGGCGCCTTTTCCGCGGTACCGGCTTTTTCCTCCGCGCCCGCGTACTCGCGCGTCCGGTATGCCGAAAGGCGGTAGTAAATCTGGTAGTAAGATACTACCGGTTCGCCGTCCTGGGTGGCCGGTTTGAATAGGCATTTGCGCGCCGACGCCAAACCCGCGGCGTCTATGGCTTCGTCGCCCGAGGAGGACCAGACCTCCGCGTCCTCGACGCGGCCTTCCTCGTCGACGGTGAGCTTCAATATCACCGTATCCGCGAAGACGGCGCCGGGCGCGACGTCGATTCCGGCGAGCGGTTCTATGTGGATAGGTTGTGCCGGGACGAAGCCTTCCTCGGCTACGGCCGCGGCGGCGAGGGCCGATATCATAATGAGCTTGCGCATAGCTTTACCGCCCGTAAGGCCCGCGGCGACGTGGAGCCTCGAGCCACTTTTATTTAAATTCAAACACGAACGGATACCACGTCGCCGTCGGTTCGCCCGACAGGGTTGCGGGCCGAAACTTGAAACGGCGGGCCGCGGCGATAGCCAACTCGACGTAGAGGGGGGTGGCCCCCTCGTCGGCCGGTTCCGCGTACCAAACGGCGCCGTCCGGGCCGATGAATAAATCCAGCGTGACCTCGGTACGTACCGACGGGGCGCCGGGGGGGAACTCGGGCGCTACGTATTCCACGAGTTCCGGCGGCGCGTAAAGTTCCCGCGGCCGGTCCCGCGAGACGTCGTTCGCTTCGGTATTTCGCATCAAGCGGAAGACGTACCAAATGGTCGCGTGGTCGCGCGCCGCCTCGAACGTGCTCTCCTTCCACGCCGCGACGGCCGCGCGCGCGAAGGTGCCCGCGCCGCCGTTGTATAAGACGTCGCCGTCCGCGGCTTCGCCGCCGGCGAGCGGCCCGGATATTACGACGTTAACGCGGAGCGGCTTGTCGCGGATATCCGTCGGGTAGGGGGGCTCGGCCAGAACTTCGGCGCCGGCCGCCGCAGCCGAGGCGACGGCCACGAGCGCCGCAAGGCTAAGTAGGAGGCCCCGCCTATTGAACTGGCATCCCGGCATTAGCTTTTGCCCCCCTCGGTGCCGCGCCGTTTCAGGGCGACGCCTATCAGCTCGTCCAGCGCGCCGTTGAGGACCCCTTCCACGTCGGCCGTCTCGTAGCCGGTTCGCAGGTCCTTTACGAGGCGGTAGGGGAAGAGGACGTAAGAACGTATCTGGTTACCCCAGGCGATGTCGCGCTTCGGCCCTTTGAGGTCCTCGAGGCGGGCGCGGCGTTCGGTTTCTTTCAACTGGTGAAGCCTCGCGCGCAGGACGCCCATAGCCCGGGCGCGGTTGAGGCGTTGCGACCGTTCGGCCTGGCAACTTACCACGATGCCCGTCGGGAGGTGGGTTATGCGGACCGCGGAGTCCGTTACGTTTACGTGTTGGCCGCCCGGGCCCGACGAGCGGAAAGTGTCTACCTTGAGGTCGTTTTCGTCGATGTCCACGCGGACCGTTTCGTCGAGCTTGGGCCATACGGCGACGTTGGCGAAGGACGTGTGGCGCCGGCCTTTCTGGTCGAAGGGGGAGATGCGGACGAGGCGGTGGACGCCGGCCTCGCAACTTAGATACCCGTAGGCGTAATCGCCGCGCGCCTCGAACATGGCGAGCCTTAGGCCCGCTTCCTCCGCGACCTCGGCCGCCAAGATGTCGCACTCGTACCCGCGTTCCTCGCACCACTTCAGATACATACGGAACAACATCTCGGCCCAGTCGGCGGCGTCGACGCCCCCGGCGCCCGGCTTGATCTCGACGATCGCGTCCGACGCGTCGTAGGGTCCGGCGAGGAAGGTCAGCAACGAGAGTTGTCGGACTTCTTCTTCCAAGGCCCGGAGTTCGCCCGCCAGGTCCGGAAACGCGGCCTGCTCTTCGAGGCAGAGTTGGTAAAGAACCGTCGCGTCCTCCAACTTTTTTTCGGCCGCCGCGAACGCCTCCGCCCTTTTCTTCAACCGGTTTAGCTCGGTTAGCAAATTTTGGGCCGCGTCGCGGTCTTCCCAAAGGTCCGGCGCCGCAGCCTTTTGCTCCAGGTCTACGATACGGTTAGCGGTTTTTTCCACGTCAAAGGCCGTCGCGGACGTCTTCCACGGCGCGTGTAATCTTCTCCAGCCTTTGCTCGAGGCCACTTATATCGTCCATCTTAACCTCCGTTTTGGTTTTACATAATATCACAACGCCCGCTTCGCGGCAAGCGCGCATTCACGGCGTCTGCGTATCGTAACTGCGCGGTACGGCTTGGCTTGCCGTAACTCTTATTGACACCGCTCGCCGCGGTATGGTAACCTCGCGCGTACTCGGCGGGCCGCCCACGTAGGGCCGTCGGCGCCGTACGGTGATTACTCCCGAAGATAATATCGTCCTCGTCGGTTTCTCCGGGACCGGAAAGACGGTGGTCGGGCGATTACTGGCCGCGCGACTAAAGCGTCGCTTCGTCGACATGGATACGGCTATCGCCGGCCGCCTCGGCGAATCGATACCCGGAATCTTCGCCCGCTACGGCGAACCGCGCTACCGCGACGAGGAAAGGCTTCTCGTGGGCGACCTCGTTTCCCAAAAGGGTCTGGTTATCGCGGCGGGCGGCGGGACCATCCTCGACGATCGGAATTATCGCCTCCTCGCGGATTCGGGCGTCGTAGTGGCCTTGCGCGCGCGACCGGAAACGATTCAAAAGCGGCTCGAGCGAGAAGAGGAACGGGCCCTACTCCAAAGCGCCGACCCGCTGGCGCGCATTCGCGAGCTGAAGGCCGCGCGTCGGCACGTCTACGACAAGGTACCGTTCCAGGTACAAACCGACGAACTCTCGCCCGCCCAGGTAGTCGATAAAATAATCGCGGCCGTAGGCGTGAGCGGCGAGGAGTAGAGACTTATATCGGCTACGGCGTGGGAGGCGGGCGGTGAACGTCGGCCCTGACGGCTTTCAGGCTTCCCCTTTCTCGAGTTCTGCGGCCGCGGCCCGGCGCATAACGTCGAGCGGCGCCTCGGCGCCCGTCCACAATTCGAAAGCGCGCGCGGCCTTGTAGATAAGCATGGATAGGCCGTCGGCGGCGCGGAGGGCCCTGTCTGCCGCGGCTTTTAGCAGCGACGTGGGGCAGCCGCAATTCAAATCGTACACGAAGCAACCGCGAGGGATGGCGTCGTAGTCAAATGAAGGCGGGCCTTCGGCGGCGGCCTCCGTTAACGTTGCGTCTATCAGGGCCGCCGGCTTACGCACGGTCAAGAAACGTTCGGCGTCGTTCCACGCGATGACCGTTGCTCGCGTCGAGACGCCCGGCCTCGGCCGCGTCAGGTCCCGTGCGGCGTACGTAACGGCGGCGCCGGCTCGCTCGAGCGCGAGGCCGCACGCCCGGGCTGCGGCGCCCGTACCCAGGACCAAAACCGCCTTGCGGGCGACCTCGAGCCCCAGTTCGCCGAGGGAACGCTCGAAGGCGGACGCGTCGACGTTGTGACCGCGTACGGCCTCGGCGCTAATGCGAGCCGTATTTACGGCCGCCAGGAGTTTCGCCTCTTCCGAAAGCTCGTCGCAAAGGCCGACGGCGGCTTCCTCGCAGGGGTAGGCGAAGTCGGCTGCGGCCAAGCCGTTGCCTTTCAATCGCGCGAACAACCCGGGCAACGTAGTCGCGTCGGCGCGAAACGGAATGTAAGACCATTCGAGCCCCGTCGCCGGGAAAGCCGCGTTGTGCATCGCGGCCGACAACGACGGCGTTACGGGGTGGCCGAAGAGCGCGACGATTTTTTGTACCTCGCCCACGTCGGCCTTATATTATAATTAATCGAGGACGAAGTCAAAGGAACGCGTACGGGCCACGAGGTCCGCTCTCCCGATGCGCCCAAGGAGGAGGAGGTTTTCGGTCGGAACGGCAAAGTCGGCGTGAGGCGCGGGCAGGCCGGTAAATCGATTGGCGGGGCCGGTAAAGGGTACCTGGGCGGGACGTGGGTCGTGTACGGACCTTCCGACATATCCGTCGTCGTACCGGTGGGTAACGGTTCGCCGCGCGCGGCCGGCGTCGTGGGGAGGGTGCTTTCCGCTTCGCCGCCGCCGGGTGAAGTCGTCGTCGTGGATGACGCCGTTAGCGACGGCTCGCTGGACGGCTTGCCGGCGGACGAGAGGGTCCGCGTGGTAGCCAACGGCCGGGGCCGCGGGCCGGCGGGCGCGCGCAACGCCGGCGCGGAGGCCGCCGCCAAGGATATAATATTATTTATCGATGCCGACGTGTTCGTGCCGCGGGATATCTTCGCGCGGCTAACGGAGGCCTATGGCGACGCCGTCGACGCCGTTTTGGGCGTCGAGGCCGAGTCGGCCGATTTGCCCAATTTCGCGAGCAGGTATAAGAACCTCTGGATGAGGTTTACGTACCTGATATTGCCGCGGCAAGTGGGCCTGTTCTATACGAGCTGTGCTTCTATAAAAAAAGACGTATTCTGGGCCGCGGGCGGGTTCGACGAAAGTTATAAGGTGCCCTCGGTCGAGGACACTGCTTTCGGCCGGGCGCTCGGCGCGCGGGGCGCGCGCGTAGTACTCGAAAAAGACATAGAAGTAGAACATCGGAAGACGTACGGGACGAAGGAGGCGTTGGTTACGGCGTTCAGGCGGGGCGCGGCGCTCGCGCGGTGCGTCCTCCGCGCCGGGAGGAGGCCCGGCGGCAACCGGACCTCCGTGCCCACCTCCTTTATCGCGTCTTTGCCTTTGGCGGCGCTCTTCGTGCTTTGGGCGGCGTTGGCGCCATTCTTTTGGAAATTGGCCGTCGTCGGCGCCGCGGCGACGTTGGCGGCGATATATATTTTCAACGTTAAGTGGCTGGCTTTTCTGGGCCGACGCGGCCCGGCTATGACTTTGGGCGCGCTTTTTTTCCTCCCCTTGGAGCTCGCCTTCGGCCTGGGAGGGGGCGCGTGGGGAACGGCAAGTTATTACTTGCTCAAGCGGCGATATTGAGTTAACGTTTCACCGGTTATGCGCCACGGCTTAAAGATATCGGTCGTCATGCCGTGCTACAACGAGGAGCGCGGCGTCGCGGAATGTTTGCGCCAGATGCCGGACTTCGTGGACGAGGTAATCGTCGTGGACAACAACTCGAGCGACCGGACCGGCGCGGTGGCGCGCGAGGGCGGCGCGCGCGTCGTCTTCGAGGTGCGCCCCGGTTACGGCCGGGCTTATAAGTCGGGGCTATCACAGGCCACGGGGGACGTCGTCTGTACGCTGGACGGCGACGCGAGCTACCCGGTCAACGCCATCCCGTACCTCGTCGACGTTCTCGCGGCCGACGGGCTCGACTTCATCAGCGCGTGGCGCGTCGCGGCGGATTGGCAGGAGAGCTTCGACTATTTTCTCCGGTACGTCGGCAACCGCATCTTCAATCTCACCATCGTGCTCCTCTACTGGTTCCGCATTCGCGATTCGCAATCCGGGATGTGGTGTTTTAGGCGGGACGTACTCGAGCGCGTCAACGTCACCTCCGACGGCATGGCCTTCTCCGAGGAGTTCAAGTTGGAGGTCTTCGAGAAGCGGCGGCACATCCGCGCGCGCGAAATACCCATCCACTTCCACTACGTGAAGAGGCGAGGGGAGTCGAAGCTGTCGCTCTGGCGCGACGGCACGAAGAACTTCCTCTTCCTTTTCGTCCGCCGTTTTAAAAAAGTGTTAGGCCTTTGGCGGCCGGGACCTCCCATAGCGGAAGAAGAGCCTCGATCGGGAACATAGGGCCGACGGGCCGTTAATTTTCGGGGAATTTAAACGGGGCCGTTTTTGCTTAGCCATATGAAAAAAGGTATTCTTTCTTATTGACAAGGATCAGGTACCGGGTTAAAATATATTTAGGACGATTTCCAAGGAGGAATGACAATGGCAAAGAAGGTGGCAATTCTGTTCGCAGCGTCGTTGCTGATAACGGCGTGGGCGGTTGCGCTCGAGGTAGGCGACGACCGCCCGGCGCTCGCCAATTACACCATAAATAACGTCCCCCCCAACTATCACGGCCCCTGGCTCGACATCAAGTCCTACGACGGCAAGGGGATCGTCGTCGTCCATTGGAAGGCCTCTTGAGGCCAGTGCATTACCGAGCTGGGTCAGCTCGAGAGCTTCTACAATAAATACCACAACGAAGGTAAAGGCGTGGAGGTCATCTCCTACGACGGTTGGGACGACGCCTACACCCAGTATCGATATAAATACCTACACTTCGGGCGCAAGTTGCCGCAGGACTTCCTCGACGCCGAAGTCAGCGATTTTTACAATTGGCGGAAGACGAGCAGCAGTTGGTACAGCCAGACGGCGGTCGTCGGCACCACGGGCAAGATCTACTGGCTTGAGGCCTATAGTTTCAACGAAGGCGAGATCATTAAAGCGTTGAGGCGAACCATCAACGGCGACACCAAACCGCCCTATTGCCACAGCGCCAACCCCGTCCCCAACGCCACGAACGTCGGCGTGAACGCCAATATCTACGTCAATATCAAAGAGGACGGCTCGGGCGTCGACCGCGATTCCGTCAAGATGGTGGTGACGGTGCCGGGCGACGCCGTCGTCCCCGGGAAACTCAACTTCTCCGGGAACTTTCTCGACTTCCGGCTGGAGTTCGACCCGACCAACCCTCTTCCCGCCTATACCAAAGTGACGGTGAAGGTGGACGGCAAAGACCTCTTCAACAACGTCATGCCGACGTACCAGTGGCAATTTACGACCGGGCCCTCGGCCGTCACGCCGACCTCTTTGGGCAAGGTCAAGGCCGTCTACTGGTAACGCTCGAGATAAGTTAACGGGCCGGCTCGCCGGCCCTTTTTTATTTGTTGACGACGGCGGTCCGTTATGTTATCGGGGAGGTCGGCTAAGCGCCCTCGCCGGAAATGCCGTTCGCCGACATAAGTTCTTTCTTCGCCCGCTCGTCCTTGGCCGAGCGTCTTTACGCGCGGATACGTTACGCCACGACGCCGCTCGAGAGAGTCGCCGCGCTCGTACCGCGAGACGTAAAAAGCGTGGTCGAGCTGGGTTGTTCCGCGGGCGTCTTCGCGAGCGTCTTGAAGGCGCGGCGCCCCGAGCTCGACGTCGTGGGCGTCGACGCCGACGAGAGGAAGGTGAGGGCGGCGGAGAAGACGGCTCGAGGCCGTCCGGGGATACGCTTCGTCCTCGACGACGCGTTCGCGTACGTAGAGGGCCACGGCCCGTTCGGCGCGGTCGCGATAGTGGATATGTTGTACCTCATGACGCCCGGCCGTCAGGACGAGCTGGTGCGGCTCGTCGCCGGGCGCCTCCGCCCGGGCGGATGCCTTATAATAAAGGAGATGACGGACCGTCCGGTTTGGAAGAGGCGGTGGTGCGCGTTTCAGGAGTGGCTCGCGGTAAAGGTCGTGGGCCTGACCGAAGGTAGCGGCGTTCATTTGCGGCCCGGGAGCGATTATCGAGAGGTTATGGAGGGCGCGGGCCTGGCCGTCGAGACCTTCGACCTGGGCCGGGGGTACCCGCATCCGCATTTCGCGCTGCGGGGTACGAAGGGTTAAGGAGTGGGTATGGGCGAATTCGACGTCGACGCGTGGCGGGCCGTCGAGGAGGCGGTGCGCCTCGAGAACGAGCGCCAGCGCGCCGCGGGCCTTCCGCCCGCCAGGCGCTACCGCGCCCTTCATCCCAAGGCCGCGGAGTTTCTTTACCTATTGGCCCTCGCGAGCGGCGCCCGGAGGATAGTCGAGGTGGGTACGAGCGCCGGCTATTCGACGTTGTGGCTTGCGAGGGCGTGCGTGGCGACGGGCGGCGTCGTCGTAACGCTCGAGCTCGAGGCGGGAATGGCGGAGGTGGCGCGCGGGCACCTCGAGCTGGCGGGCGTCAGCGACCTCGTGGAGATACGCCCGGGCGACGCGCGCGAGACGCTCCCGCAGCTTGTGGGGCCCTTCGACCTGGCCTTCGTCGACGCGGAGAAGGCGGAGTACGTCGACTACGGCGAGCTCCTCTGGCCCAAGCTCGCCGCCGGCGCTTCGCTCGTCGCGGACAACGTCGTATCGCACGCCGAGGCGACGGCGCCGTTCCTCGCGTGGCTCCGCGCCCGGGGCGACGCGGCGACGACGGTCCTCGAGGTCGGGAACGGCCTGGCTTGGGCGGTCAAGGGCAGGACTTAGTATGGCGCGGGACCTTCGGTCGCTTGGGGCTTAGTTGATTTTATTTAAAAACGATCAAAAAGGCGCGCTCTCGGCGCGCCTTTCCTCTATTCGTTTCGGCCAGCTATCAGGACGGTACGCTCGCGACCCAGACGACGTCGCCTAACTTGACAAGCACGGCCAACGGTATTAATATCCGGCCGTGTTAATCGAGACGCTTCAGCTTGGGCCCGTCGTGACCAATTGTTATATCTACTCCGCCGACGGCAAACGCGCGGCCGTAATCGACCCCGCCGCCGACGCCGACGAGATAGCGGCGCACGTGTGGGCCCTCGAGCTCGAGCCGGTGGCCATCGTCAATACCCACGGCCACCTCGACCACATAGGCGCCAACGCGGCCCTTAAGGCGCTAGTCGACGTCCCCATTTTTATCGGCGAGAAGGACGCACCCTATCTCGGGCCGAAGGGCGAGGCCCTGCACCGCCAGGACGCGCTCGTCATCGGCCCGGAGAACGTCGCGCTCTTCCAGGTCCATTACGCCGCGTCCCCGCCGGCGGACGTCCTCGTGCGCGAGGGCGACGAAATACCCGGCGCGGGCCTTCGCGTCGTCGAGACCCCCGGCCATACCGCGGGCGGCATCTCGCTCGTGGGCGACGGCGTCGTCTTCTGCGGCGACGCGCTCTTCGCGGGCTCCATAGGCCGGGCGGACCTGTGCGGCGGCGACGAGCAGGTCCTCATATCCTCCATCAAGGCCAAGCTCTTGACGTTGCCGGGCGCGACCGAGGTCTTCCCCGGCCACGGCCCGCCGACCACGGTCCGCGAGGAGAAGGCGCACAACCCTTTTCTGTCGTAAACTAGGCGTCGCAAACCGCTCGGGCCGCGGGGTGTCCGCCAAGGTTGGGCACTACTCGGGCCCTTTCCAAAATCAATATTGACTTTCCGAGAACGCTGTGATAGTTTCAAAAATAAACGCAAAACGTTTTAACCGAGCCCGTTTCGACGGCAGTTCTTTCACGCGTAGGAGAGCGTTATGTACATCGCGAAGCGAATGAGCCGACTCGGTACCGAGACGGCTTTCGAGGTTTTGGCCAAGGCCAAACAGCTCGAGCGCGAGGGGCGCGATATCGTGCACCTCGAGATCGGCGAGCCCGATTTCGATACGCCCGTAAACATCAGAGAGGCGGCGAAGAAAGCGCTCGACCAGGGTTGGACCCACTACGGCCCCAGCGCCGGCCTCCCCGAGCACCGCGAGACTATCTCCAAGTATATGAAGGAATATTGGGATCTCGATTATTCCCCGGAGGAGATCGTCGTGGTGCCGGGCGCCAAGCCGATAATGTTCTTTACTATCTTGGCCTGCGTCGAAGAGGGCGACGAGGTAATTTATCCCAACCCGGGCTTTCCCATTTACGAGTCGATGGTCGATTATATAGGCGCCAAGGCGGTCCCGATACGGCTTCGCGAGGAGCTCGACTTCCGCCTCGACGTGGGCGAGCTCGCCTCCCTCGTGACGAAGAAGACGCGGCTCGTAATCGTCAACTCGCCCGCAAACCCCACGGGCGGCGTCCTCACGAAAGAGGACTTGGCCGCGGTCGCGGAGCTCGCCCTGAAGAACGACCTCATAGTCTTAACGGACGAGGTATACAACCGCATAATTTACGAGGGGGAACATCATTCCGTCGCGAGTTTCCCGGGGATGAAGGAGCGGACGGTCCTCATCGACGGCTATTCGAAGACGTACGCGATGACGGGCTGGCGTATGGGTTGGGGCGCGATGCCCGCGGACCTGGCGCCGCACGTAACGCGGCTGATGACCAATTCGAACTCCTGCACGTGTTCCTTCTCCCAAATAGCGGGGATCGAGGGCTTGACCGGGCCGCAGGACGAATCCAAGAAGATGGTGGAGGCGTTCCGCGAGCGCCGCGACGTCATCGTCGACGGCCTAAACTCGCTGGCGGGTATATCCTGCAAAAAGCCCAAGGGTGCGTTCTACGTCTTCCCGAACGTCACGGGAACGGGGAAGGATGAGAAGTGGCTGGCCGACTACTTCCTCGACGAGGCGGGCGTGGCGTGCCTCGCGGGCACGTCTTTCGGCGAGTACGGTAAAGGCTATATAAGGTTCTCGTACGCCAACTCCGTCGAAAACATAGAAAAAGCCACAGGCCGCATGGCCGAGGCGCTGAAGTCGATCTAGAGGCTCATTTTTATGGCGAAAGCGATCAAGACCCCCCTTTACGAGAAGCACGTCTCCCTTGGCGCGAAGATGGTCGAGTTTGCCGGCTTCGTCATGCCGGTGCAATATACGGGCATCATCGACGAACACCTCACGGTGCGCGAGAACGCGGGCATTTTCGACCTCAGCCACATGGGCGAAATCTACGTCTCCGGCAAAGGCGCGCCCGCGGCGTTGAACAACGTCGTCACCAACGACGTCGAGAAGCTGAAAATCGGCAAGGCGCTGTACACGCCGATATGCACGCCCGAGGGCGGCATCGTAGACGACATCTTGGCCTACCGCGACGCCGACGAGGAATACATGCTCGTCGTGAACGCCACGAATATCGAAAAAGATTTCGAGTGGGTCGCGGGGCACTTACCGCGCGGCTTAGCCGTGGATGACAGGTCCCTCGAGACCGCGCTCGTCGCGGTACAAGGGCCGCAGTCGGAGCTCATCGTGAGCGAGGCGTTGAGCGAGGACTTGGGCGAGGTCCATTACTACGAGTTCATACCGGCGATAGTGGACCGCGTCCCGGTTCGCGTTTCGCGCACCGGTTACACCGGCGAAGACGGCTTCGAGGTTTACGTGGACGCGGCGCGGGCGGCCGAAGTGTGGGACGTCCTCTACGACCTGACGACCGGCATCGGCGGCGTACCCGTAGGCCTGGGCGCGCGCGATACCCTCCGCCTGGAGATGAAGTATTGCCTTTACGGAAGCGACATAGACGAGGGGACGACGCCGCTGGAGGCGGGCATCGCCTGGACCGTCAAATTGGATAAGGGCGATTTCATCGGCAAAGGCCCTTTGCAGAAGCAGAAGAAAGAGGGGCTTAAGCGTAAGCTCGCCGGCTTCGTTATGGTGGATTCGGGTATTCCCCGTCACGGTTACGACGTCATAAACGTCGACGAAAAGGGCATAGGGCGCGTCACGTCGGGGTCTTACTCTCCCAGCCTCCGCGAGAATATAGGCTTGGGATACCTCGACTTGCCGTACGACGAAGTCGGCACCGAGATACTGGTCGACATCCGAAAGAAGCCGCGGTTGGCGCGCGTCGTCGAGACGCCCTTTTTAAAACTTTTAGCCGGAAAGTAACGGGCCGTCCGAGAAAGGAGCCGTGGGTGTATCCGGAGGAACTGCGTTACACGGAGACGCACGAATGGGTACGCGTGGGGGACAACGTCGCCGTCGTGGGCCTTACCGACCACGCCCAGTCCGAGTTGGGCGATATCGTTTATTTGGAACTGCCGGCCGCCGGTACGGAGGTGACGGCCGGCGGCGAGTTCGGCGTCGTCGAGTCGGTGAAGGCGGCGTCCGACCTTTACGCGCCTCTCTCCGGGGAGGTCGTGGGCGTGAACGACGCCGCGACCGGCGACCCGGCGTTGGTGAACCGGGATTGCTACGGCGAAGGTTGGCTCGTCAAGGTCGAGCTAAAAGACCCGTCGGAGTTAGAGAACCTCAAGACCGCGGCCGAGTACAAGGAATTCATTGGGGCCTGAGGCCGCGACGCGCGCCGCGCCCGTCGGCCGAGGGTGGCCGCGCTTCCTCGCCGGCGAGGGGGCGCGGCCCCTCTTTTTGTTTAATGCAGAAATCGGCCTCGCCCACGTTGGAGGAAAAAGATGGCGTACGTGCCCCACGGCCGTGAGACCGAGGCTCAGATGCTCGCGAGCCTCGGCATCGGCGCCGTAGAGGACCTGTTCGCGCCCGTGCCGGAGGAGCTACGGCGGGAAAGGCTCGAGCTGCCCGAGGCGCTGGCCGAGCCCGCCCTCGCCCGCCATTTGGCGGAGCTGGCGCGGGCCAACCGGAGCGACGGCCTCTCGTTCCTCGGCGCCGGCGGCTACGACCACTTCATCCCGGCCGCGGTAAAGCATCTCGCCGGCCAGAGCCAATTTTATTCCGCGTACACGCCCTACCAGCCCGAGGTCAGCCAGGGAACGCTGGCCGTCATTTTTGAATTCCAGTCCTACGTCGCCGCGCTTACGGGGATGGAGGTCGCGAACGCGTCGATGTACGACGGCGCGACGGCCGCGGCCGAGGCGGCGCTTATGTGCCTGCGGCTCAGGAAGGACCGCGCGCGCGTACTCATGGCCCCCAACCTCCACCCCGAGTACCGGCGCGTCGTCGAGACGTATCTCTCCAACATTCCGGGCGTCGAGGCGGCGACGCTACCTTGCTGTGCGCCCTACGAGCCGGGCGGCACGGTGGACCTCAACCGCCTCGCGGGCTCGCTCGGCGACGCGGCGTGTTTCGTAATGCAATACCCGAACTTCTTCGGCCTCGTCGAGACGCGGCTCGCCGAGATAGCCGACGTCGCCCACGGCGAGGGCGCGCTGCTCGTCGTCGCGGTGGCGGAGCCGATGGCGCTCGCGGTCCTCACGCCTCCCGGCAAGTTCGGCGCGGACGTCGTCGTGGGGGAGGGCCAGTCGTTCGGGATGGCGCCTTCCTTCGGCGGCCCGGGCGTGGGCTTCTTCGCGACGCGGCACGAGTTCCTGCGCCAGATGCCCGGGCGCCTTATCGGCAAGACCAAAGATGCGGAGGGCAAGCCCGGCTACGTTTTAACACTGCAGACGCGTGAGCAGCACATACGTCGCGAGAAGGCCACGTCCAACATCTGCACCAACCACGCGCTCTGCGCCACGACGTTCACGATATATCTGTCGGTCGTGGGGCGCACCGGCCTCGTCAACCTCGCCCGGCAGAACGTACAGAACGCCGCTTACGCCCAATACCAGACTACCGCGCTCGCGGGATATAAGATGGTCTTCGAGGAGCCGGTATTCAACGAATTCGTCCTTCACTGCCCGATGGGAGCGGACGACGTTCGCGCAGCCTGCCTCCAAAACGGCGTCGACCCGGGCCTGCCGCTCGGCCGCTTCTACCCGGAGTACGACGACTGCCTCCTCGTCGCCGTCACGGAGAAGAAGACGAAGGCCGACGTCGACCGGTTGTGCGAGGCGCTGGCGCTGGCATGAGGGAGTATACGGTGGGTAATATGATACGAATAATAATCGCTTGAATTATTTTGCCGGCCTTGGCGGTGGCCATCGCCTTAACGTTCCGCGAGGAAGTCGAACCCGGATGGTACGGGCCCGATTTTATAGCCCCGGGCGCCAAGTTACCGGAGGCTAAGTTGGGGGAGAGGCCGCCCTCTGGCCCTGTAATCCACGTAAGTAACAAGTGGGTTAAGATTCGGGGAAAGCGCGTTGCGAAGGCCGACGAGGTTATCCGTGACCCGGATTTGGTGGTCGACGGCCTTTACAAGGAGCAAATGTTGATCGCCGATGAGCTAAGAGTAAAGCCCGAACGTAACCGCGTTTCAGGTATCGTCGGCGATATAATTATTCAGGCCGATAGGAAGGTTAAATTCGAATTGCTAGCACGCGTTTTGTATACGTGTGCCCGGGCCGAGTACAAAAGGTGGAACCTTACGGCAATTAATCCCCAAAGCCGGGAACTAGAAGTAGTCGCCTTGGACGTACCTGATATCGACGCTCCTATTTGCAGGAATTTTATGGGAGTCGGGCCTCGCGTAATCGAGAGGGGGGATACGGTCGCCGTAGAATACGAGTCTATTCCTGAAATTCCTTGGTTTCCTCGAGGCGCGGGGCAACGTAACCTTTTTTTATTTGTGGGGGAAGATTGTTTTTTACTACCCGATAGTAACGGCGGCGCGACGGTCGGCGTGCGTAACATCGCCGACTACGGGTACTTCGTCTTAAGAGATAAGCTTAAGCAAATCAAAAGGCGATACCCTGAGCAAAAACGTTTGATAATCGCGTGCGGCGGCCGTGTGAAATACGAAGAACTTATGCATATTATAGAAGCTTCGGTCCGACCGGAAATCGCCCTGACGGATATTTATTTAATTTTGATTAGCCGGGAACCGAGATGAAAGCCGCGACCATCGCGATGGCCGTAATCCTCGGCGCGCTCATAACGGTCGCCGTGTGGCGGGGCGGCGGTTCCCTCCAGCGGGGGTTGACCTTCGGCGGCAAGACGTTCTTGAGCACGCTGCCGCTGTTGGTGCTAGCCTTCGCCGTCGCCGGCCTCGTACAGGTTTTGGTGCCCAAAGAGTTTATCGCGAGGTGGCTCGGCGCCGGGGCCGGCCTTAAGGGGATACTCATCGGGACCGTGGCCGGCGGCCTTACGCCCGGCGGGCCGTTCGTCTCGTTTCCCATCGTCGCGTCGCTGTATAAGTCGGGCGCGTCTATCGGGACCGTCGTCGCCTTCGTGACGGCCTGGTCCGTGTGGGCCGTGGCGCGGTTCCCGCTCGAGATGGGCCTCGTCGGCCCCAAGCTCGCGCTCGCGCGCTTTTTGTCTACGCTCGTCGTGCCGCCGCTCGCCGGCCTGTTCGCGCAGGCCGTGTTCGGCCGGTGGCTTTAGCCGTTCTTTCGGAGCGAACTATGAATTACGAGTACCGCAACATATTTGAAATACCCTGCGGCCGCGGCTTCGACGCCGGCGCCGCGGACACCCCGGACGTCGACCTCGGCGAATTTTATCCCGAAGAATTTATCCGCGACGACCTCGGACCACTGTGCGACGTCGCCGAAGCGGAGGTCGTGCGGCATTACACGCGGCTCGCCGCGATGAACTTCGGCGTCGACACGGGCTTCTATCCGCTCGGCTCGTGCACGATGAAGTACAACCCTAAGGTGAACGAGGAAGTGGCGAACTTGCCGGGCTTCGCCGCGATACACCCGTACGCCGCGGGCCAGGACGCGCAGGGCGCGCTTAAGCTCATCTTCGAGCTCGAGCGTTACCTCGCCGAGATATGCGGGATGGAGGCGTTCACGCTCTGTCCGGCGGCCGGCGCGCACGGCGAGTTGGTAGGGATGCTCCTGACGCGGGCGTATCACGGGAGCCGCGGCGACGACGGCCGCAACGTCATGCTGATTCCCGACTCGGCCCACGGCACCAACCCGGCCTCGGCCAGGATGGCCGGCTTCGACGTCGTCGCGGTCGCCTCGAGCGACGAGTGGTTGATAGACTTGGGCGACCTTAAAAAGAAGCTGGACGAGCGCGTCGCCGGCATGATGGTAACCAACCCCAACACGTTGGGGTTGTTCGAGCTCGAAATCCTCGACGTCGCGAAGGCGGTCCACGACGCCGGCGGCCTGTTATACTTCGACGGCGCCAACCTCAACGCCCTCGTGGGTCGCGCGCGCCCGGGCGACATGGGCTTCGACATCTGCCACGTCAACCTCCACAAGACGTTCTCGACGCCGCACGGCGGCGGCGGCCCGGGCGCCGGGCCGGTGGGCGTCGCCGAAAGGTTGGTGGATTTCCTCCCCGTCCCGCGGGTCGCGAAGGAGGGCGAAGAATATTTCCTCGACTACGACGCGCCGGCCTCCATCGGCCAAATCCGCTCCTTCGTCGGCAACTTCGGCGTCCTCGTGAAGGCGTACGCTTATATAAGGCAACTCGGCGCCGCGGGTTTGCGCGAGGTTTCCGCGGCCGCGGTCCTGAACGCCAACTACCTTCGCGCGAAGGTCGCGAAGTTCCTCGAGGTGGCCGGGACCGCGCCGTGCATGCACGAGTTCGTCGCGTCGTCGGCCAAGTTCGGCCGCGGCTCCGCAGGCGAAATCGACAAGGCGCTCATAGACGCGGGCTTCCACCCGCCGACGACGTACTTCCCGCTCGTGGTGCACGAGGCGCTGATGATCGAGCCAACGGAGACGGAGACGAAGGAGACGCTGGACGCGTTCGCGGCGGCTCTCGAGAAGATAGTGTCTGACCTGTCCGCAGACGCGAACGCTTACAAAGGGGCACCGCTCCGGGCGCCGGTGCGGCGGCTCGACGAGGCCGGGGCGGCGCGCGAGCCGATATTAACGCAAATGATGGCGAAGGGGGCGGGGGAGTAATGCGCGCGGGCGATTGGCGCGGGTATAGGCTTTTGGTGGAAGGGCCCGGCGGCGCGGAAGAAAATATGGCGCGGGACGAGGCGCTGCTCGCGGCCTATCGCGCCGGCGAAGCGCCTACCACTTGGCGTTTTTACACCTGGCGCGAGGCCGCGGTAACGTACGGCCGGGCGCAAGAGGCGCCGCGCTGGCGTAGTGTCGTGCCGGCGGTGCCGCGCCTTAGCGGCGGCGGCCTCGTCCCCCACGGCGCCGACTTCACCTATTGCGTCGTGCGGGAGCGGCGGCAAGGCCTGGAAAACTACGAGGACATAGTCGCCGCGGTGGCCGCGGCGCTGCGGGATTTGGGCGTGCCCGCGGCCGTGTGGCGGGGCGACGCGGAGGGGGCCGTCGAAAGGTGCTTTGCTTCGCTCGCGCCCTTCGACGTTCACGTGCGCGGCCGCAAGGTCGCCGGCTGCGCGCAGCGGCGCTTCAAGGACGCGATACTCCATCACGGTTCCGTCGCCGCGGACGTACCCTCGCCGTCGCTAAGGCGCCTCGGCCTGTGGGATGACGCGCGGACGACGACGCTAGCCGAGGTTGTAGGCCGGCGCGTCGGCTTAGAAGAATTCGCGGAAGCCTTTGCGCGCGTGACCGGGATGGAGCCGATTTACGGCGGCGTGCCGGGCGGCGTGAAGGCGCAAACCGGCCCGTAGAACCTATAGGTATAAAAATGGAAAAGAGAGCGGTTATTATCGTGGTGGCTTTGGCGGCCGGGTTTTCCGCTTGCAAGGGCGGCCGCCAGGTGGAGGAGTCGGAGGTCGTGGCGCGCGTTGACGACGAAGTCCTGACGGTCGCTGACCTCGAGCGGCTTGACGCGGACCAGCGCAGAATTAAGGCGCCGTCGTACCTGACCAAAGAAGAGCTGATGGAGGAGTGGGTGCGCAGCGAGGTCTTGTATCAACACGCCCTCGAGGAAGGTTTGCCCGAGGAGAAGGAATGCGCGTGGCGCCTCCGTAACAGCGCCAAGGGCATGGTTATCCAGCGCTTTTGGGAGTTGGAGGTCTACGAGAAATATCCGGACGTCAGTGACGAAGAGGCGCTCCGGTGGTACGAGGAGAACAAGGATAAAGACTACCGCGCCAAGGCTACGGGCGTGTGGCTGCGGCGGATACTTTTAAATTCCCGCGAGAAGGCGGACGACGTGATGCGGCGCCTCAGGGCCGGGGAAGACTTCGTCGCGGTCGCAAGCGAGGAATCGGTTACGCCCGAAAAGCTGGAGGGCGGCGACCGCGGTTACCGGCGCTTGCAGGATATCAACCCGGCTTACCACGACGCGGTGGCGAAGATGAAGCCGGGAGAATCCGCCGGACCGTTTAGGCTGGGTACGTTTTACGTTATCGTTAAACTCGAAGACCGCGTCGAGAAGGGCGACTACTTGAAGCCGGAAGGGCTCGGGATGGCGCGGTTGCGGGACCGGGCGAAAGTGGAGCGGTGGCGCGAGAAGGCGGCGCGGATCGGCACCGATCTCGAGGCCGCCGCCGATATCGAGCGGCACCCGGAGCGCATTCCGGAAGAGGCGGTGGAGATGGCCATAGGGGAGGAGCCGTCCGGGGCGGCGTCGGCCGAGGCGAAGTAGGTGGATAAGGATTTAAATTCGATTCAGGAGGCGCGGGATTGCGTGCGGGCCGGCCGTAAGGCCGCGGCCGCGTTCGGCACGTTTGGCCAGGCCGGGGTCGACCGCGTCGTCGGCGCGGTGGCGCGCGCCGCGGAGAAGGCCGCGCGCGAGCTCGCGCGTCTCGCCGTCGACGAGACCGGGTTCGGCGTCGTCGAACACAAAGTCCAAAAGAACCTCTTCGCCGCGCGTAACGTGTACCATTACATAAAGGATATCAGGACCTGCGACGTTATCGCGGAGGAGGAGGCGCTCGGCATCACGGAGATAGCGAGCCCCGTCGGGTTGATCGCGGGCGTGACGCCGAGCACTAACCCGACGTCGACCATTATCTATAAGGCGCTCGTTGCCCTGAAGGCGCGCAACGCGGTCGTCTTTTGTCCTCACCCGGCGGCGCTGAATTGCTCCCTCGAGACGGCGCGCGTTTTGGCGGAGGCCGCGACGTCGGCCGGCGCCCCGGAGGGGGTAATAACTTGCTTGACGCAGCCGACGCCGGAGGCGACGCGCGAGATTATGAGCCATCCGGGAATAGATTTGATTCTGGCGACGGGCGGGATGGCGATGGTGCGCGCGGCCTACTCTTCGGGAAAGCCGGCCTACGGCGTAGGCCCGGGAAACGTTCCCGCCTACGTGGACCGCAGCGCCGACGTAGGCCACGCCGTCTCGTGCATAGTCGCGTCGAAGACCTTCGACAACGGCGTCATCTGCTCCTCGGAGCAGGCGGTGGTTTGCGATGCGCCCGTACGTTCGGCCGCGGTTAAGGAGTTCGAGCGCGCCGGGTGCGTGTTTCTGACGGACGAGCAGAAGGCGGCGGTCGCGCGGGTGCTCGACGACGGCGGGAAGCTCAACACCGGGGTAGTGGGCCGGCCCGCGGCGCGGATCGCGGCGATGGCGGCTTTCGAGGTGCCGCCGGATGCGAAGGTGTTGATCGGCTTTGAGGACCGCGTCGGCCCGGACGTGCCGTTTTCGTGGGAGAAAATTTCGCCCGTGCTCGCGTGGTACGACGTTAAAGATTGGGTGCAGGGTTGCGAGCGCTCCCTGGAGATACTCGCGCACGGCGGCATGGGCCACACGCTGGCGCTCCACGCGCGGGACGAGAACGTTATTCGCGAGTTCGGCCTTCGCAAGCCCGTGTTCCGCGTAGTCGTCAATACGCCCGCGTCGCAGGGCGCCATCGGCCTTACCACCAATCTCGCGCCGGCGCTCACCCTCGGCTGCGGGACCCTGGGCGGCAACATCACCTCGGACAACATTACACCCGTTCACCTTATGCACGTAAAGAGAGTGGCGCGCGACCGCCCTTCGGCCGAGGCGGAGGCCGTTGGGGGGAGCGCGGCCGCCGCGCTCGAAAACGCCCGAGGCCAGGAAGTGAGGTCCGACCTCGTCGAAAAAGTGGTCGAGGAAGTTTTGCGCGCGTTGGGGCAAAGGGGCGAGTGAATGGTCCTCGCCGTACAGCGGCTGTTGCGCGCGTTTAAGCGCCGCCCGTTGGATTTGCATATATTTTGCGTCGCCCTTTTTTTGGTGGGAGGCGTTTTCGTATTCGGATATCAAATCCGCGTATTTTGGGACGTCGTCGTGACGGACCGTACGCCGCTCGAGGGAACGCCCGTATTCCAGGCCTTGACCGGGATGACGCTCTTGACCGACTTGACGTGGTCGCCTTTTCTGGTTGCCGCGGCGGTCGGCATTTGGCTTTTGCGCGATTGGGGGCGGAGGCTGGGGTTCATCGTCGGCGGCGTCCTGGCGTACATGGGAATGCAAGGTCTATTATTTTTCCCTCTCGCGCGGCGGTTCGGCGTGGACGCGGTCGAGGATTTCACGAGGTACTACGACTTCACGGCGTTCATGGCGTATTATTCTATTTATGCCGTGGTCGGTTTCGCGATGATATTTTACCTCTGGTTTCGTAAAATAGAACTTCGGCCAACGTTAACTGATTTTATTTAAATTGGTATTCGTAGGCGATTGGCGTTAGCTTCCGAGTGAAAGGAGCGAGGATGCCTGCAAAGACGGAGATGGCCCTCGGGATGATCGAGACGCGCGGTTTGGTGGCGGCGATCGAGGCCGCGGACGCCATGGTGAAGGCCGCGAACGTAAGGCTTATGGATAAAGTTCGAGTTGGAGGCGGCCTCGTAACGGTGTTGGTCCGTGGCGAGACCGGCGCGGTCAAAGCCGCGACGGAAGCGGGCGGGGCGGCGGCCGCGAAGGTCGGCGAACTAATATCGGTTCACGTAATCCCGCGCCCCGACGACGCAGTGGAATATATCCTCCCGGAGGAAGTAGGGCCGGCCAAGAAAGGTTAAGGGAGGAAAGTAGTTTATGGCCGCCGACGACCAGGAGGCGTTAGTGCGGGCGGCAACCGAGGCGGTGTTGGCGAAGTTGGGGGCCGCCGCGACGTCGACGTTTAAAGCGCCCGTGGGCGTTTCCGGCCCCCACGCCCATTTGTCCGCGGGCGATTTGGCGACGCTCTTCGGCCCCGGCACCTCGCTCACGGCCGTAAGGCCGCTACGTCAACCGGGTCAGTTCGCCGCGGAAGAAGTCGTGTCCGTTGTCGGCGCGCGGTCCTCGCTAGCCGGCGTCCGCGTCGTCGGCCCCACGAGGGCCAATACGGTGGTCGAGCTTCCCGCGGGCGATTTGGAGAGGTTGGACTCGAGCCTCGGCGTACGGGCGGGCGAGCCGTTCGCCGTCGTCCTCGCCGGGCCGGCAGGGGTGGTTCGCCTCCCCGAGGGGGGCGTGGTCGCGCGGCGCCACTTGCACGCGACGCCGGCCGACGCGGAGAAATACGGCTTAGCCGACGGCGTCGTCGTGTCGGCGAGGATGGGCGCGCCGGGCCGGCGCGTCACCTTCGGCGACGTCCTCGTGCGCGTGGGCGAGAGGGCGGCGCTCGAGCTGCACGTCGACCGCGACGAGGCCAACGCCTGCGGCGCGCGAACGGGCGACGTGGCCGAGATTATCGGAGCTGTTGTCTCGCCGCGACCCGCTCCGCCGCCGCCGGTTCCGGGCCGCGCGAAAAGGCCGTTGGTAACCGAGGCGGACGTGGTCGACGCGTACCGTAAGGGCGTGACGCCGGAGGTATCGGGAGCGATACTCACCCCTTATGCCCGGGACGCGTTGCGCAAATACTTTCCGGAATTGCTTAAGGTTTTAGAATAAGTTATAATTATAAGAAATTTAAAAACGGGATTCGAGCCGGGACGAATAGATTTTGGCAATATTTTTTAGGCCGGGGCAGCCACGGCCGACTCGTCGGCCGGTTTATTATTGAGGAAGAGGCCACATGATGAGGATTGCGGAAGTCGTGGGGAGCGTATGGGCGACGCGTAAGGTGGAGAGCGTTCGTTCCCTGAAGATGTTGCTCGTGCGCCCGCTCGAGGCGGGACTGAAGCCGACGGCCGAGATATGGGTGGCCGCGGACGTGGTCGACGCGGGGGTGGGGGACCGCGTCATCGTCGCGCTCGGGCGCGCGGCCCGGCTCGCGGTGGGCGACGACGCGGCGGCGGTATCGGCGGCCGTCATAGGCGTGGTCGATTCGCTGGATATGCCGGCGTAGGACGGAAATGGCCCTGGCGGAAGCCGTAAGGGATGCGGGCATTTTGGGCGCGGGCGGCGCCGGCTTCCCGGCCCACGTTAAATATAAATCCGAGGCGGATATTTTTATTATTAACGGCGCCGAGTGCGAGCCCCTCGCCCATAAGGACGGGGCGATATTGGAGGCGAGGGCCGCCGACGTCGTCGTGGCCGCGGCGGCGGTGCGGGCCGAGCTCGGCGCGAAGGAAGTGATACTGGCGGTCAAGGAAAGCCGGGCGCGCGCGTTGGCCAAGTTGTACGGCGGCGTCGAGGTTTTCCCGGTCGCCGAGGTTTATCCCGCGGGCGACGAGGCGGTCCTCGTCTACGACGTAACCGGGCGCCGCGTGCCCGCGGACGCCGTCCCCCCGGACGTCGGCGCGGTCGTTTCGAACGTGGAAACGGTCCTGAACGTGGCGCGTGCGACGCGGGGGGAGCGCGCGCGTACGACCTGGGTCACGGTCGGCGGCGCGGTCGCGGCGCCTTTTACCGCGGAGGTGCCGCTCGGGACGCCGGCTTCCTTCCTGGTCGCAGAGGCGGGGGGCGCTACCGTTGCCGACTACGTCGTCTTCGACGGCGGCCCGATGATGGGCGGGGAGATAGCGCCCGAAGAGTACGGCGCCAAATTGACGACGGGCCTGGTGTTGGTTTTGCCGAAGGGCCATAGGGTAATTACGAACAACCGGCTCCCGCTGGAGCACGTCCGCACGATCGCGGGCAGCGCCTGTACGCAGTGCCGGGATTGTACGGAGCTTTGCCCGCGGTACCTGTTGGGTTACGACGTAACGCCGCACCTCTCTATGCGCCGTTTCTTCAGTTGGGGAGGGGAAGTCGCGGACCCGTCGTTTTTCGCGAACGCCGCGGGGTGCACGGGTTGTGGCTTGTGCGAGCTTTACGCCTGCCCTATGGCGATATCGCCGCGCCGCGTGCAAGATTATCTACGCGGCCGGCTCGGAGCGGTTTCGAAGGGCGAGGGGGAGGGCCGGCCCCACGCCGACCGGCCCGGGCGCCAGGTTCCGGCGGCGCGCTTGAAGAAGCGCATAGACGTGGCGCCGTACGACCGGCCGGCTCCGCGCCGCGACCTCGGCGACTTACCGCGGCGCGTTATCGTCGACGTAACGCAGCCGTACGCGCCGTCGCTGGAGGTCCGGGTGGGCGAGGGGGACCGCGTGGAGGTGGGGCAGGGCGTGGCCGGGCCCGCGCCGGGGGACGAGATGGGGGTGCCCGTTTACGCGAGTTTGGCGGGGCGTGTGGCCTTTGCCGACGCGGAGAAGGTGATTATCGACCGCACGCAGGTTGCGGGAGGCTACGGCGGTTAAGGAGATGTTTCGTATGGTAGCTAGAACGGCGGCGTTGGTGCTGGCGTTGGCGGTGGCCGCGGCGGCCGATTACCCCAAGCCGGATATCGAGAAAGCGGGCATTGACCCGGAAGACCTCGCCAAATTTAAGGAGGCTTACACTTTTTACCTGGACGGCGTGGGATTCGAGAAAGAGGGGTCGTGGGTTTCGGCGAGCCAGGCTTACCGTAAAGCGGTTCAGGTATACCACAACTATCCGGACGCCCAGTACGGCCTGGGGCGGATGGCGCTGCGGCTCGGCCGTTTGGACGAGGCGGAGGACGCGCTTCGCGAAGCCCTCACGCTGAAGCCGGAGCTTTACCAGGCGCATACGGAACTGGGGAGCGTCCACTACCGGCGGGGCGATTATGAAAAGGCCGCGTTCGAGTATAAGGAGGCGCTCAGGCAAGACCCGGACGATACGATTGCCCGGTACAATTTGGGCAACGCTTATCGTAACCTCGATAAACCCAAAGATGCCGTCGAGGAGTACGAGAAGACGCTCTCGCTCGACCCGGGCTACGTGGACTGCTATTACAATATGGCGCTCGCGTACGAGGACATGGGGAAGCCGGAGAAAGCCATCGCGACGTACGATAAGTTTATCGAGGCGGCCGCGGGCGACCCGGAACAGCGGGAGTGGATTGACCGGGCCAAAGAATACAAGAAAAAGTTGAGGGAGGGGCAAAAGGAAAAGTAACCGTTGTCGGTGGAAGAGGCGATCGGCTTAGTGGAGTTTTCTTCCGTCGCGCGCGGCATCGAGGCCGTCGACGCGATGGTCAAGGAGGCGGAGGTACGCTTGCTCGCGTCGCGGACTTCCTGCTCCGGGAAGTACATCGGCCTGGTCGCGGGCGCGGTGGCCGCGGTCAAATCCGCGGTGGAGGCCGCGAAGGAAATGGGCCGCGGGCATTACGTCGACGACCTGGTCATACCCAACGTCCACGAGCAAGTATTGGCCGCCGCGGCCGGGACCGTGGTCTTGCCGGAGAAGGCCGCGCTCGGCGTCATCGAGACTTTCTCGCTCGCGTCGTCGCTGTTGGCCGCGGACGCCGCGGTGAAGGCGGCCCCCGTTACGCTCGTCGAGGTCCGGCTCGGGACCGGCATCGGCGGCAAGGGCTTCGCGACGATGGTGGGGGAGACCGCGGCCGTGGCCGCGGCCGTGGCTTCGGGCGCCGCGGAGGCGGCGAAGCGCGGCCTCCTCGTCGCGACGGCGGTCATTCCGGCTCCGTACCAGGAGTTGTTCGACAAGCTTATCTAGGCCCGACGCTAAGGGAGAAGTAACTCAATGACGGTAAAGGAAATAATAAACGTCAAGGGTAAGCGGCTCGGATACTTCGAGGCCTGGTGCAAAGCGTGCGGCATTTGCGTGGCGCTCTGTCCCAAGCACGTCTTCGATACCGGCCCGGACGGCAAGCCCATAGTGGCGCGGGTCGGCGATTGTATAAATTGCGGCACGTGCGAGATTATGTGCCCGGACTTCGCGATCGGATGGTACGAGGACCCCTTGCACGACGCGGATTTGAAGGAGGCCCATAGGAGGGGCACGGAGGACGAGTGGGCCAAGAAATAAGCTGGCATAGGGCGTCGACTATCCAGCGGCACCTTATTGCGAGAGGGTGATTTTTATAGATGGTTTTAATGCAAGGTAACGAGGCGCTCGCGCGGGGCGCGTTGGACGCGGGCGTACGGTTTTTCGCGGGCTACCCGATAACGCCCTCGACGGAGATTGCCGAGATAATGTCGGTCGAGCTGCCGAAGGTGGGGGGCAAGTTCCTGCAGATGGAGGACGAGATGGGTTCGCTGGCCGCGGTCATCGGCGCCTCGCTGGCGGGCGCGAAGGCGATGACGGCCACGAGCGGCCCCGGCTTTTCGTTGATGCAGGAGAATCTCGGTTACGCCTATATGACGGAGGTACCGTGCCTCGTTGTGGACGTCATGCGCGGCGGCCCGAGCACCGGCCTGCCCACGAATCCGTCTCAGGGCGACGTCATGCAAGCGCGTTGGGGATGCCACGGCGACCACCCCGTCATCGCACTCGCGGCGTCGTCCGTCGTCGATTGTTACAATTTAACCGTACGCGCGGTAAACCTCGCCGAGAGGTTCCGGATGCCGGTTATACTTTTGTCGGACGCGGTCGTGGGCCACATGCGCGAAGACGTTACGTTGCCCGAGAAGATCGAGGTCGTCGACCGCGAAAAGCCGCACGTCCCGTACGAGTGGTATTACCCCTACGACGACTCCACGACGGCCGTAGCGCCGCTCGCGCCGTTCGGTACGGGCTTTCGCTTCCACGTTACGGGCCTAACCCACGACCGCGCGGGTTTCGCCACCACGGTGCCCGCCGAAGTCGACCGCGCCATCCGCAACCTCAAACGCAAGATGGACCGGTTCCGCCACGAGATAATACAAGTGGAGCATGCCCACCTCGCGGACGCGGAGGTAGTTGTGGCCGCTTACGGCATATGCGCCCGCGCGGCGGAGGCGGCGACCGTCGAGGCGCGCCGGAGGGGCTACCGCGTGGGGTTCATAAACCTCAAAACCATTTGGCCCTTTTGTTTTAAATTGGTACAGCGGGTCGCGGAGACGGCCAAGGCGATAATCGTACCGGAGTTGAACCTCGGCCAACTCGTCCGCGAATTCGAGCGCGCGGTGTGCGACCGCGCCCAAGTGGTCCCGATAAACCGCGTGGACGGCGAAACGATTACGCCCCGCCAGATCTTGGACGTAATCGGCGAACTCGCGCGGCCGGGAGGTGGCGCCTAGTGGAGAAAGCGCGGGAACTCAATCCCTCGGAGCTGATGCACGAATACTTGCGGCACAAGAAAAGATTCCCGCACTTGTGGTGTTCGGGGTGCGGCATCGGCACCATTATGGGTGCCATCATCCGGGCGATAGCGGATTGTGAGCTCGACCGCGACAGCGTCGTGATGGTCTCGGGCATCGGGTGCAGCTCCCGGATGCCCATCTACGTCGACTTCAACACCTTGCATACGACCCACGGCCGCCCCATAGCTTTCGCGACGGGCATAAAACTGGCCCGGCCCGAGCTGGAGGTGATCGTGGTCACGGGGGACGGCGACGTCGCGGCCATCGGCGGCAACCACCTCATTCACGCCTGCCGCCGCAACATCAACCTTACGGTTGTCTGCATAAACAACAACATCTACGGGATGACGGGCGGCCAGGCGTCCCCCACGACGCCCCAGGGTAAAGTCGCGACTACGGCCCGCTACGGCGACTTCGAGCGCGCTTTCGACCTGTGCGATTTGACGGCGGGCGCGGGCGCCGTCTTCGTCGCGCGCGGCGCCGTCTATTACGCCCGGCAACTCGAGAAGTTGGTCGCGCAGGCGATACGCAAAAAGGGCTTCGCCTTCGTCGACGTGATATCGCAGTGTCCCACGTACTACGGCCGGTTCAATAAATTCAAATCGCCGGTGGAGATGTTGTATTGGCAACGCGACAACACGGTGAACGTGAAGGCGGCCCCGAAAATGAAACCCGAAGAGCTCGAGGGGAAATTAATTACGGGCGTGCTGGCCGATCGCGATTACCCCGAGTTCACGGAACTTTACGATGAGCTGATCGCCGACCTGGCCGCGGGGAGGAAGTAATGGTAGTCGTGAGATTCGCGGGTTACGGCGGGCAGGGGCTGTTGACGGCGGGCCTAATCCTGGCCGACGCCGCCGCAGTGTACGATAAAAAGAAGGTAATCCAAACGCAAAGTTACGGCGCCGAGGCGCGCGGGGGCGCGAGCCGCTCCGACGTCGTAATCTCGGACGAGGATATCATATTCCCCAAGCCGGACCATCTCGACATCCTGGTCGCTATGAACCAGCTCTCGGTCGATAGATATTCGTCGGCGTTGGCGGAGGGCGGGACGCTCATCGCCGACGGCACGTACGTTACGACCGTAACGTTCCCGGATTGTTATCTCGTCCCCTTCACGCGGATAGCCAGGGAGAAGTTGGGTCGCGAGATCGTGGCAAACGTCGTGGCGTTGGGAGCGTTGATTGAGCTCAAGGGCGTCGTTTCCAAAAAAGCGGTGGCCCGCGCGCTCGAGCAGCGCATCCCGCAAGCCACGCTCGAGATAAACCTTAAGGCGCTGGAGGCCGGCGTCAAGGCGGGGCAGGAAGCGGCGAAGGCGCGCGAAAAGGCCGAAGAGGATTACGATATCGTGTAGGTTCGGGCAAGCGTGGAGAAAACGCTCTTTATGGTCAAACCCGACGCGGTCGCGCGCGGCCTCGTAGGCGAGATTATCGCTATCGTCGAGCGCGAGGGTTTCGTCGTCGAACGGCTCGAGCTGCAGCGGTTCGACCGCGCGAAGGCGGAAGCCTTCTACGACGTACACCGTGGCAAAGCTTTCTTCGAGAGTTTAATAGAATTTATTACTTCCGGGCCGGTCGTCGCTATGGTCCTCGCGGGCGAGAAGGGGATCGCGCGCGTGCGCGAGTTAATGGGCGCGACGGACCCGGCGCAAGCCGCTCCGGGGACGATGCGCCGGAAATACGGCGAGTCCGTCGAGCGCAACGCGGTCCACGGTTCCGACGGTGCGGCTTCCGCCGCGAGCGAGATCGCCGTCGTCTTCGGAGATTGATTGGCTTGCCGGCATCGCGGCGGAACTTGGCTAACGCGCTTACGCTCTCGCGTCTGCCGCTGGCGGCGGCGGGGGCGTTTTTCCTGTGGCGCGGAGAACATAACGGCGTCGCGGTCGCCTTTTTAGTCGCGGCGGCCCTGACCGACGTCTTGGACGGCTTGGCCGCCCGGGCCTTGGGACAGATAACCGACTTCGGCAAAAAGCTCGACCCGGTCGTCGACAAGATAGCAATTGGCGGCGTGGGGTTGATTTTAGTGTTGAAGTACGGCGTCCCTTGGTGGATTTTCGTCGTGGCCGTGGCGCGCGACGTCGCCATCATAGTATCGGCGTGGCTCGTAATCTCCCGTAAGGGCGTCATCGTGGGGGCGAATTTTTGGGGTAAGGCCGCGGCGACGCTTATGGTTTGTTACGGCGTCGCGGTCGTCCTGGCCGGGGCGTGGTGGCTTACGACGCTATTTTTGTGGTTGGTTTTCGCGGCGATAATAATTTCGTCGGCGTCGTACGGATACGAATTTTCCCGAGCGTTGTTCGAAAGGAAAAAAGCTCGGGTATGATAAACCATTATATAAACCGCTCATTCAAGGAGTAGAGGTTCCTTATGGGTTTTAAGATTCTCGGCCGCGACGACATAACGACGGAGTCGGTACGAATGGTGGTCGCGGCGCCGTTCGTCGCCCGGAAGTGCGAGCCGGGCCAATTCGTAATCCTCCGGCTTGACGAGCGGGGCGAGAGAATTCCGCTCACGATCGCGGATTTCGACCGCGGCGCGGGCACCGTTACGATTATATTCCAAAAAGTGGGTAAGACCACATATCACCTGGCGACGTTCCGGGAGGGCGAGGAGATACGCGACTTCGTCGGGCCCCTGGGTCGTCATTTGGACCTCGGAAAGATAGGGACCGTCGCCTGCCTGGGAGGCGGCCTGGGCATCGCGCCCATCTACCCCAAGGTCCGGGCGCTCAAGGCGGGGGGCAATTACGTCGTTTCGATCATCGGCGCGCGGCGCAAGGACTTCGTCATTCTCGAGGACGAGATGCGGGCCCAGAGCGACGAGCTCTTCGTCACGACGGACGACGGCTCGTACGGCCTTCACGGCTTCGTCACCGACCAGCTGAAGTTGCTGCTCGAGGAGGGCCGGAAGTTCGATACCTGCCTGGCGGTGGGCCCCATACCGATGATGGAGGCCGTTTGCAAGCTCACCGCGGCACACGACCTGCCGACGCTCGTGAGCCTGGATACGATTATGGTCGACGGCACCGGCATGTGCGGCTCGTGTCGCGTTACGGTGGGCGACGAGACGAAGTTTACTTGCGTCGACGGCCCGGTGTTCGACGGTCACCAGGTGGATTGGCTCGAGGCCAAAGCGCGCCAGCGCCGCTACCACCCGCAAGAGCGCGAGGCGATGGAAAAATTCGAGACAGAACGAGGTACAGCGTAATGGCCGGGAAAGAGCGGGAGAAACCCGCTAAGAAGAAGGTCGTCGAGAAGAAGTACCCGATGAAAGAACAACCGGCGGCGGAGCGCATCCGCAACTACAAGGAGGTCCCCTACGGCTACGACGTCGAGACCGCGGTCAAAGAGGCGCGGCGGTGCCTGCAGTGTAAAAAGCCCGTGTGCATAGACGGGTGCCCGGTCGAAATCGACATCTCGGCCTTTGTCCTGGCCATCGCGAACGAGGACTTCGCGGAGGCCATACGGGTAATGAAGAGTTACAACAATCTGCCCGCGGTGTGCGGCCGCGTGTGCCCCCAGGAAGACCAGTGCGAAAAGGTGTGCGTCCTCGCCAAGAAATTCGAGCCCGTCGCCATAGGTCGCCTCGAGCGGTTTATTGCCGACTACGATTACGAGCATAATATCGCGCCGCCGACGGAGATCGCGCCGCCGAAGGACAAAAAGGTGGCCGTCGTGGGTGCGGGGCCGGCGGGCCTTACGGCCGCGGGCGACCTCGCGCGTATGGGCTACGACGTCACGCTGTACGAGGCGTTCCACAACACCGGCGGCGTCCTCCGCTACGGCATCCCCGAGTTCCGTCTTCCTAAGGCGATCCTCGACCAGGAAGTAGAGTACGTAAAGAGTTTGGGTGTTAAAGTAGAATGTAATATGGTTATAGGTAAAATATTCACAATTAAAGAGTTGTTCAACGACCTCAGCTTCGAAGCGGTCTTCATCGGTACGGGCGCGGGCTTGCCCCGTTGGATGAAGGTCCCGGGCGAGAATCTCATCGGCGTATATTCCGCGAACGAGTGGCTTACGCGCATAAACCTGATGCGGGCGTACGAATTCCCGGAATACGATACGCCGATATGGGCCGGCAAGAACGTCGCCGTCATCGGCGGCGGCAACACGGCGATGGATTCGGTCCGGACGGGGCTGCGGATGGGCGCGGAAACGGCGACGATTTACTACCGCCGGAGCGAGAAGGAGATGCCGGCGCGCATCGAGGAAATCGAGCACGCGCGCGAGGAGGGCGTCGTGTTTAATTTTCTCGTGGCGCCGGACCGCGTCCTCGGGACCGACGACGGTTGGGTTCGGGGGATGGAGCTTTGCCGGATGGAGCTCGGCGAGCCCGACGAGAGCGGCCGCCGCCGGCCCGTGCGATGCGAAGGCTCCCAGTACGAAGTCGAGTGCGACATGGTGGTCGTCGCGGTGGGCACGTACCCCAACCCCATCATCCCGGAGGCGACGCCCGAGCTCGAGGTGACGAAGTGGGGCACCATTAAGGTCGACGAGGAGACCGGCATGACGAGCGTGCCGGGCGTTTTCGCGGGCGGCGACATCGTGACCGGCGGCGCGACCGTCATCTCGGCGATGGGCGCGGGTAAGCGCGCGGCGCGGGGAATTGACGCTTATCTCTCCGACAAATAACCGCGGGAGGGCGAGATCCGGCCTGGCGCGGCCATAAAATTCGTACGGGACTTAGCGGGCGGCCTCGAGTCGTTTATATTCCCGTCG
>JABAOH010130244.1_pt4 | contig 50302 bp, 41 predicted proteins | sample 7062181 | NCBI WGS metagenome assembly JABAOH01 (sample SAMN14538630, study PRJNA623070) | marine sediment metagenome | biome: marine biome [ENVO:00000428]; feature: marine pelagic biome [ENVO:01000023]; material: deep marine sediment [ENVO:00002113]; isolation source: pool of 5 deep marine... | reverse complement strand
CTCATCGCCTTTCCACGGCTCGTCAAAGGCCTCGAAGAAGAAGACGGTCGTATTCGCCGTCCGGGCCCAGCGACTCATCTCCGCGAAGTAACGCGCCTGGAAAGACTCGCCCGCGCGTTCCCCGAACTGGGTCGCCCGGGTCGCCCAGCCGGCTTCGAGGATAGCCAGCGGCTTGCCGGGTAACGCAGACCGGACGCCCTCGATGTTCGCCAGGGTATACGCGAGCGCCTCATCGATCGACTTGTCCTCCCACACGGGATAGGTGTGAACGCCGATGAAATCCAGTTCCGCCGCAAGGGCCTCCCCGTCGCGCTTCCACCATTCATAGTTTTCGGCAACCGTCACGGGCTGGTCGATGGCCGATTTTACCTCCCGGACATAGGAAATGACCTTCTCCGCCGGAACCATATGATCATTCCAGTCGACCAGCGCCTCGTTGCCGACATTGACGGCCACGACGACGTCATTGAATTCATGTGCAAGGCCGATGCCCCGCTGGATTTCTTCCGCGTTCAGGACGACGTTCGCCGCGAGGACGTCATCAGGTATGGGTTCGTCCAGCCAGGGACAGCCGAGGTGATTGCTGACCTCCGCCCTGAGCCAGATTCCCAGCAGGACTTTGACCGGCAGTTCATGTTGCCGTATGAGGTCGAGGGTATCGCGGGTATTGCTGCTGGTGTCGTACATGCGAATCAAACCGAAGCCATGATCGGCCAGGATCTGCAGATCCTCGAGGATCTCGGCACGACTCGGGTTGACCGCGCCGTCGCCACGATCCGGGTGCTGTCCTTCCCGAAATCCGGAATAGGCGACGGCCATGGTCTCGCCGGCGATCAGGGCGTCCGGTGTCTGTCGAAATTCGCCTTCGACGCGAAACGGGATATTGGCATGCGCCACGTGACCGTGGTCATCGTACGCATACGCGAACAGCCGGTAGTTGCCGGGCGTGAGCGCGTCCAGTCGCGTCTTTGCTGATGATGTATCCGTCAACCAGCCCTGCAGGTTTGAAATCGAATCTTCGCGATCGCCGCCGCTGCTGGTAGCTGCGCTCTCGGGTTTGATCTCCCAGTGATATCGAAGCGGGTCGTCCTCCGGATCGACGACGTCAAAAACGGCGTCATACGAGCCACCGGCTTTGACCACGACACTTTGTCTCGAACTGCGGTCATCGAGCAGCATCGTATTCACCCTGGGCGTGCGGTTATCGGGCCACTCGCCTTTCCAGGCGTAATGCATCACGTCGACAGATTCCGTCTCCTCGCCCTCCGCCGTGAGCAGCCCGAACCACGTCGGCGTCCGCTCCTGTTTCTGGCCCCACAGGAAGACGTAGGACCCGAGCAGCCGGCCGCCCAGGGAGTCAAGCACCGTCTGCTGGGCTTCCAGGATCTTGTCGGCCTTTTCCGAGCTCGTCAGTTCGACGGGTGCGCCCCAGGCTGTCGTCTCCATCTCCCAGTAACCGATCGTTCCCCATTCGGTCACCATGTAGGGAGCTTCGAATCCGATTGCCTCGAGCGCATCCGGCATGCCGAACAATCCGCCGTATTTCTGGAAGCTGATGAAATCGAGTTCAGGGGCCCTCGCCGCAATCTCCTCGAGCAATTCTGCAGCGACGCTGTCGACCGTTGTCGTCACGGGATGATTCGGATCCAGTTCGTGGATCATTGCCGCCAGGTCATTGACCGCGTCGTAGACGGCCGGGTTGGTATAGTTGTGGTTGAGCTCGTTGCCGACGACCCAGACCAGCAACGCCGGATGATCGCGGTATTTCAGGACTTCGGCCCGCATCGTTTCGAACTGCGCGGCAACCGCTTCCGGGTCGTCGTAGTCGAAGTCATGGCGTTCGGGCTTTACATTAAGGCCCAGCGCGACCGTCACGCCATGCGCATGCGCGGAATCGAGCAGGGCCATCGTGTCCTGCGCGCGGTGCAGCGTGTTCCAGGTGCGAATGGAGTTTCCGCCATGCGCAGCGAATCGTTCAATGTCGTCGATCCCCATCCCGGCGCCTTTGACCACGTAGGGTTTGCCGCCTCGCAGCAGTCCGTAGCCCTGCTCCGTCCTCACGACTTCCACCTTGACCGGTGATCGCTGGTTATCGGAATTGCTGGAACAGGCAGTCATTAGACACGTGAGGGTAATGATGAATAACAGGTGGCGCATGTCATTCCTTGATAAGGATGTGCTCAAGTTCTTCGAGTGAACGACCCTTCGTCTCGGGAAGAATTCGCATTATCAGCACAAGCCCTATGACTGCGAACAGGCCGTAGATGAGGAAAGTGGCCGAGTTACCGATCGTGGCAAGCTCCCATGGGAAGATGAAGGTCACGAGAAAGGCCGTCGCCGAATTGATAAAGCCGACGAATGACACGGCGACGCCGCGCACCCGATTGGGAAACAGCTCCGAGAAAAGCACCCACATGATGGGGCCGAGCGACATCGCGAAGCTCGCGACGAAACCGAGAATGGCGACCAGAATCAGTGTCGGGTTCATCTCGATGGCCTGCGTGACGATCGCCGATTCGTGCTGCTTGTAGGTCTCCTCCCCGATCGCGGCGTAGGCCGCCTCGCGAAATTCCACGTCGCTCTCGTAGATGACATCCTTTAACGGTTCGAGCCGGGCGCGGCTGACCTCGGCGGGCAGGCCATCGATCGCACCCTCGTCCAGCGAATACGTCGCGCTGCCGAAACCGTACGACAGCAGGAACATGCACACCGCGATGCCGGTAACCCCGATACCGAGCAAGCGGCGTCGTCCGAGCCTGTCGATGTAGAGAATCGCAACGACCGTAAAGGCGAGGTTCATGAGACCCACGAGAACCGCCTGCATGAAGGAGGCATTGGTGCCGATGCCGGATTGTTCAAAGATCATCGGCGCATAGAAGAATACGGCATTGATGCCGGTGATCTGCTGCAGGATGCCGATCGTAATGCCGATCGTCAGTACCAGCCTCATCGAGCGGTTCAGCAGCGCGCCGAGCCTGGCCTTGCCGAGTTTCTTCTCGGCCTCGATGGCCTCCTTCACCGCGCCCAGGTCGGCGAGCGCCTGGTCGCGGCCGGTGACCCTGGCCAGCACGTCGACGGCCTCGTCATCGCGGCCCTGCATTGCGAGCCAGCGAGGGCTCTCGGGAACGGCGAGCAACGCGAAAAAATAAATCACGGCAGGCAATGTCTCGATGCCCAGCATCCAGCGCCAGCCCCACTCGTCCAGTTGCAGGACCGTCGCCCACGCCGCATCCGACTGGCCCAGCAGCAAAATCAGGTAGTTGCTGAAAAACGCCGCCGATATGCCTATCACGATGTTGAGCTGCGCAAGCGAAACCATGCGCCCGCGAAGGTGGGGCGGCGCCATCTCGGCGATGTACATCGGCGCGATGATCAGGGCGGCGCCGACGCCGAAGCCGCCGAGCATTCTCGCCAGGACAAACGACACGAAATCCGGAGCCACGGCCGAGGTGGCGGCTGACACGGCAAACAGGACGGCGGCGATCTTCAGGACCAGGCGCCGACCGATGCGATCGCTCAACGGGCCCGAAAACAGCATGCCCAATGTTGCGGTGAGCGACAGCGAGGATACGGACCAGCCGAGCTGGATTTTCGTCAGCGCGAATTCGACTTCGATCGCGCCGACCGCGCCGGCAATCACGGCGGCGTCGAAGCCCATCAGGAAACCGCCCAGCGCGACAATCAGGGCTACGGTAACGGTGTAGCGCGTATTTGCTTGCATATTGGCTCCGGCGATCTAGTTGTTGTCGATAATGCGAAACTCGGTACGCAGTTCCGCCTCGGAACTGCCGCCAATCCAGGCATGAAATTCACCGGGCTCGAGTATCGGCGTATTGTCGCGCCCGCAAAACATGAGATCGCTGCTATCGAGCTGAAACTCGACGATGGCGGATTCCCCGGGTTCGACGTGAACGCGCCTGAAACCTTTGAGTTCCCTGACCGGCCGCGTCACGTTGCCGACCATGTCGCGAACATACAGTTGCACGACCTCGGTGGCTGCAGTGTCGCCGGCGTTACGCAGCTCGGCACTGATCTCCAGCTTGTCGCCATCCCGAAACTCGTGCGCGTTCATGCGGATATTCGAGTACTCGAATTCGGTATAGGACAGCCCGAAACCAAACGGCCATTGAGGCGTAAACCCGGCATCGAGATGATACGCCACGTTGCCGATCGAGGTTTGCATCGCACGCACCGGGATATCGTCGATCAGGGTTGCCGTCTCGGGACTCGCTGGCTTGCCCGTGTTCTTCTGGTTGTAATAGATCGGTACCTGGCCGACCATGCGCGGGAACGTTACGGGCAGCTTGCCGGACGGTGCCACGAGGCCGAACAGTAAATCGGCGATCGCGGGACCGCCCATCGTGCCCGGGTGCCACGCGTACAGGATGGCATCGACCTCATCGACAATATTTGCGAGCGTCAGCGGCCGGCCGGCCATGATTACGGCGATCACGGGTTTGCCGGTTTGCCGCACTCGCCGCACGAGTTCGGCCTGCGCGCCGGGCAGGTCGATGTCGGCGCGCGAGTGCGCCTCGCCGGAGAGAATAGACTCCTCGCCGAGAAACAGCACGACGGCATCGGAACGCGTGGCGGCGGCTATGGCCTCGTCAAACAACTCCGCCGACGTGCTGCGACTGGTCTCCATCGCCCTTGCATAGTTGACCTGCACGGAATCGCCGACGAGATCACGAATACCTTCCAGCCCGGTAATCGACAGCTCGGGATCGCCGTCGAAGATCCATGTCCCCAGCTGCTCGTATGGCGCGTCCGCCAGCGGGCCGACCACGGCGACGGAACCGAGATCATCCTGCGACAACGGCAAAGTGCCGCCGTCATTTTTGAGTAGCACCACGCTTTGCAGTGCCGCTTCCCTTGCGGTCCCGAGCGCTTCGTCGCTGGCCGGCGGCGGTAATGCCGACGTATCGACATACGGCCGCTCGAACAAACCCAACCGGAACTTGGCGCGCAGGATGTTGGCGACGGCGTTATCGATAATGGCTTCGTCGAGGCGGCCCGCGGCCACGAGGCGTTCGAGATGCGAACTGTATGTGTCGCTGGCCATTTCCATGTCAACGCCCGCCGCCGCCGCCGCGAGTGCGGCGTCTTCGTCATTGGCGGTCAATCCGTGAACGGTCAGCTGCGGCACCGAGTTCCAGTCACTGACGACGAGTCCGGTGAAGCCCCATTCGTCGCGCAAAACCTGGCGCATGAGAAATTCGTTGGCCGTTGCGGGCACGCCGTTCAGGTCGCTGAAAGACGCCATCAGCGTCAGCGCACCGGCATCGATCGCGGCTTTGAACGGGGGAAGGTAGACGTTGCGAAGTTCATTCTCGGGAATATTGGTCGTCGCATAGTCCCGACCGGCTTCGGAGGCGCCGTAGCCGGCAAAATGCTTGGCGCAGGCGGCCACCGTTCCCGCCGCCGCAAGGTCATCTCCCTGGAAGCCCTTTACCATGGCCGCAGCGAGGCAACTGCCGAGGTACGGGTCTTCGCCGGGACTTTCGGCGATACGGCCCCAGCGCGGATCACGCGTGATATCGATCATCGGCGCGAACGTCCAGTTGATTCCCGCCGACGCGGCTTCGAGTCCCGCAACCCGCGATCCGGCTTCTACCAGTTCCGGGTTCCAGGTCGCCGCCTGGCCGATCGGTATCGGCATGATGGTTTTGAAACCATGAATGACGTCGCGAGCGACGAGCAAGGGAATGCCGAGGCGGCTCTCCTCGACGGCGATGCGCTGCAATTCATTGACCTCGTCGACATTGACAAGATTGATAATCGAGCCGATGCGGCCCGCCCGCAGCGGATCGCCGAGCGTGTCGACCGCGTCCGGCTCGCCGGCATTGACCTGGCTCATTTGCCCGATCTTTTCGGCCAGCGTCATGTCTGCAAGCAGCGCATTGACACGCTGCTCGATCAGTCCGGCATCGCCGTCTGCATGTGCGATCTCGCCACTCATTGCATCCTTCAACCCTGCACCGCAAGCAAGCGGCAAGCGAAACGGTTTCTCGAGGGCCGTGTGCAGCCCTTTGCCTTGTTCTTGTTGCTGTCATTATCACTCAAAACAATGACATGCGGCTTGTATCAACATTTGACAGCGCTGTCAATTTGGTGGACGATGCGCCGACCATGGAGCACTACGAAACAGCGCCCGAAGATCGCATTCCGTTTCATCACAAGCTGATCTATGGGCTCGGCGCTTTCGTAAACAACCTGCTCGCCGCGGCCATCGGCGGCATGGTCATCGTGCTCAACCTGGGCCTCGGCATGAACCCGGCGCTCGTCGGCCTGGTCGGTGCACTTCCCCGCCTGACCGATGCCATCACCGACCCTCTCATGGGTTTCATCTCCGACAACACCCGGTCACGCTGGGGCCGTCGCCGGCCGTACATATTTGTCGGCGCAATAGCGGCAGGCCTCATTTACATTGCGCTCTGGCAATTACCGACAGGCAAGGAGGAGTCGTTTTATTTCTGGTATTTCCTGATCGGCTCGTTTTTCTTCTATCTTGCCTACACGGTGTTCGCGACGCCCTGGGTTGCGCTCGGCTATGAGCTGACGCCCGATTACCACGAGCGCACGCGGCTCATGGGCGTGCAGAACTTCGTCGGCCAGATTCCCTACATGATCGCGCCGTATTTCCTGGCCATCATGTACAACAAGGCCTGGTTCGAAAGCGAAGTCGAGGGCGCGGCGGGCCTCGCCGTCATTATTGCTGTATTCGTCATTGTCATCGGCATCCTGCCGGCGATCTTCCTGCGCGAGCGGTTCAAGGACATCGCCGAGGAGGAGGCGAAGGAAAGAGCCGCGGAAGCTCGGACGGCTGGCAGCGTCGTCATGCGCAATGTCGTCGAGTTCCTGCGCGGCTTCGTAATTACACTGAAGTTCAAGCCTTTCCTGAAACTCTGCGCCGCAACGTTTCTTGTCTTTAACGGCTTCATCCTTATTGCCGCTTTCCAGTCCTACGTATTGATCTATTACGTGTTCGGCGGCGATGCCGAGGTCGGGGCGACCTGGGTCGGTCACTCCGGCTTGCTGGGCGCAATCTCTACGCTGGTCGTGATCAGCTTCGTTACCTGGCTCGGCACGAAGATTGGCAAACGGCGGACCTTCTTCGTCACGACCGGCATCTCGATGGTGGGTTATGCGCTGAAATGGGTCTGTTACAACCCGGACAACATTGCGGCCTTCAATGCCGCGGTGGCGGCGCCCCTGCTCGGCTTGCTGTGTGAAGGTGTTGGCGGGAACGCCACCGCGTCCTGGGCATGCGCGAACCCGGATACACCCTGGCTTATCCTGCTTCCTGCGCCGCTCATGGCATTCGGCCTCGGCGGACTGTTCACCCTGATGCCGTCGATGATCGCGGACGTCGTCGATTTCGACGAACTGGAAACTCACGAGCGTCGCGAAGGCATGTACGGCTCGATCTTCTGGTGGGTCGTCAAGCTCGGCATGTCCGTAGCCATTGCCGGCGGCGGTTTTCTCCTGAATGCGACCGGCTTCGACGTTGCGCTCGGTGGCGACCAGAGTGACCGCGCCATTTACCTGATGCGGCTGTCCGACGCGTTTATTCCCGCGGTCGCATCGGGAATAGCAATCTGGGCAATCGCGTCTTACTCCATCACGGAGGAGAAGGCCCACGAGGTGAGACAACAGCTGGAGGCCCGGCGCGGAGCCGTATAACAAGAATCACGCGGCCCAGCGCGGGCCCGGGATTAATTTCGGTACCTGTCCAGTTGCGAACAATGCGCAAACACGAACAAGCGACGATGCGATCGACACCTGCAGGAGTTCTGCCGCCGGGCAGGCAGGCAGGCGTGTGCCTCCATATTACGTCCCTGCCCGGCCCCTTCGGCATCGGCGAAATTGGCGCAAGCGCGCTCGCACTCATCGGCACGCTGAAGAAGATGGGGCTCGGCGTGTGGCAATTCCTGCCCACGGGTCCAACGGCCTATGGCGACTCGCCCTACCAGCCGTTATCGACCTTTGCGGGCAACGAACTCCTTATCGATATCGGCGACTTGATCGAAAAAAACCTCCTCGAGCCGGCCGAAGCGAAGGAACTGGCTGCCCTGCCCCCGGACTACGTCGACTACGGCGCCCTGATTCCGATCAAGAATCGCCTGCTGCGACTGGCCGCCGGTCGCTTCGAGAGTCGGGCGGACGCCGGGCTCAAGGCCGACTACGACGAGTTCGTCGCGAAAAACGACGAACAATGGCTGCACGACTATGCGCTGTTTCGCGTCCTGAAGACACAACATGGCGAGCGCCCGTGGCCGGAGTGGGATGCGAAGTACGTGCATCGCGACCCGGATGCTCTCGCCGAGCTGGAACGGTCCGCTGACACCCAAATCGCGGATATCAAGGTGATTCAGTTCTTGTTCTTCCACCAGTGGCGGTGCCTGCGTGACCATGCCGACACTAATGGCATTCGCCTGTTCGGTGATATGCCGATCTACATCGCGCTCGACAGCGCCGATGCCTGGGCGCACCCGGAAATACTCAAGATCGATCAGGACGGTGGAGCGGAAGCTGTTGCCGGCGTGCCGCCCGATTATTTTTCAGAGGATGGCCAGCTGTGGGGTAATCCGCTGTACGACTGGGGCATGCACGCGGCCGACGGATACCAATGGTGGGTCGAGCGCCTGAAAGCCTCCGCCGACCTGGCAGATATCGTGCGCATCGACCATTTCCGTGGTTTCGAAGCCTACTGGTCGATTCCGGCGGGCGCCACGACAGCCCGCGAAGGGGTCTGGGAGCCGGGACCGGGCGATGCCATTTTCGATGCGATGCAGGAAGAGCTCGGCGGTCTGCCGATCGTCGCCGAGGACCTCGGCGTCATCACGCCGGAAGTGGAGGCACTCCGGGAACGGCACCACATTCCCGGCATGGTCGTGCTGCAGTTCGACGTCGCGGACGAGGATTTCGACCTGTACAGCGTCGCCGAAGATTGTGTGTGTTACACAGGCACTCACGATAACGACACGACCGTTGGCTGGTTCAGGGGCAGTCCCGACGACATCCGCACGGACCAGGAAATCGAGCGAACGCAGCAGGCGGCATTGCGGGTGACGGGCGGCAGTCCCGAGACAATTCACGAGGACATGATAAGGGCTGCGTTGTCGACCGATGCACGGCTCGCGATTGCGCCGATGCAGGACTTCCTCGGGCTCGGCTCCGAGGCACGCTTCAATATTCCCGGCACATCGAGCAACAACTGGCGATGGCGCGTCGACGTCACACAACTGACGGACGGTTTTTGCGAACATGTCGCCGAACTCGTTCGCGAGTCGGGCCGGTCACTACAGAACTAAAGCACCGCTACTGGAAATTACGCCCCGCTTGCGCCGCGGGTCTGGCAAACTACCGCGGAATAAGGGACTCACAACATGACGGAACACAAAATCACCGCCGATGCGCGCTTCGTCAGCCGCCTCACCCGGGAAACACTCGCACTCGTTCTTGCGGGCGGCGCCGGCTCGCGGCTGCACGAGCTGACCAGCTGGCGCGCCAAGCCCGCGCTTTATTTTGGCGGCAAGTACCGGATCATCGATTTCACGCTGTCGAATTGCCTGAACTCGGGCATCCGCCGCATTGGCGTGCTGACACAATACAAGGCGCACTCCCTGATCCGGCATCTCGTGCACGGCTGGTCGTGGTTCCAGGCGGGGGCAGGCAATAAGGAATTCGTCGAAATCCTGCCGGCTTCGCAACGTGTTGGCGGAGAGTGGTATCGCGGCACGGCCGATGCGATCTACCAGAATCTCGACATCATTCGCACGCACGAACCAAAACTCGTTCTGATCCTGTCGGGCGATCACATCTACAAGATGGACTATGGCCCCTTCCTTGCGGCGCACGCGGCGCGCGAGGCGGATATGACGATTTGCTGCATAGAAGTGCCGCTGGAGGAGGCGGCCGGACAGTTCGGCGTCATGACAGTGGACGATACAGGCCGCATTATCGGCTTCGACGAAAAACCCGAGAAACCGAATCCGGTGCCGGGCAAGCCAGATGTTTGCCTCGCCTCGATGGGTAACTATGTATTCAACACCGGCTTTCTTTACGAGCAGGTCATCAAGGATGCCGACAGGGCGGACACGCACCACGACTTCGGCCGCGATGTGATTCCGTCGATCATCGACGACAATCGCGTATACGCCTATTCATTCCAGGACCCGGAAACGGGTAAGCAGGCTTACTGGCGTGATGTCGGCACGCTCAAGGCCTACTGGGAAGCCAATATGGAGCTCGTCTCGGGCACCCCGCTGCTGAATCTCTACGATCAGACATGGCCGATTTTTACTCACCAGGTCCAGTCGCCGCCGGCCAAGTTCGTCTGGGACCTGAAAGACCGTCGCGGCGAGGCCATCGAGTCGATGGTATCGGGCGGATGTATCGTCTCCGGCGCCAAAGTAAAGAACTCGCTGCTCTTCTCGCGGGTCGTCGTGCACTCGTATAGCCTGGTCACGGAATCCGTCGTGCTGCCCGACGTTGACATCGGTGAGCGCTGCCGAATCCATCGGGCGATCATCGATGCCGGCTGCAAGATCGAGCCCGGCACCGAGATCGGCATCGACCACGATGCGGACCGCAAGCGTGGCTTCCGCGTCACCGAAAGCGGGTTGACGCTCGTGACGCCCGATATGCTTGGCCAGAATCTGCATTTCACACGTTAGCCCGGGTTTTTCTTATCAGCAAGAAGCACGTCATCTTCCTCGCCGGCGAGAACGGTGCACTACGCGGCGGCAAAGTCGGTGGTGTGGGCGACGTCGTGCGCGAATTGCCCGTCGCCCTGCTGAAACAGGGCTGGCAAACCACGGTTCTTACTCCGTCCTACGGCATGTTTCACGAATTGCCCGGCGCAAAACTCGTCGACCGGGTGGAAGTGCGCTTTCGCGGCATCTTGCAGGGCCTGGACGTGTTCGAGGTGCCCGGCTCTGACCCGCGCGTCCGTAACATTGCCTTCGAGCATCCGCTGTTTTCGCCGCATGGACCCGGCAAGGTGTATTGCACCGACGAGCCCGCGCGTCCTTTCGCCACCGACTCGAACAAGTTCGCCTTTTTCTGTGCCGCAGCGGCGACCTGGATCAACAATGCCGCCGACCTGCCGGATGCGATCCACCTGCATGACTGGCACGCGGCGCCGTTCCTGATTCTGCGCCAGTTCTCGCCGCGCTTCGAGCGACTGCAATCGGTGCCCGCGGTATTCACGATTCATAACCTCGCCTACCAGGGCGTGCGTCCACTGAGCGACGACGAGTCATCGCTCGAAGAGTGGTTTCCGGATCTCAGGTACACCTACTCCGCGGTGCGCGACCCGCACATCGCCGAATGCTACAACCCGATGGCCGCGGCAATCAGGCTGGCGGACAGGATCAGCACGGTATCGCCGAATTACGCCCGGGAAATCTGCGATCCGATCACGGGCGAGGGCCTCGACACGGAACTATCTTCTGCCCGCGATGATGGCCGGCTCGCCGGGATTCTGAATGGCTGCGAATACTCGCGGCCGAAGGGACGCCGCCCCGGGTGGAACACCCTCGTAACGCTCATGCAGGAACAGGTCGAGGCGTGGTTGCGGGAGTATCCCGCTTCGCGAATGCAGGCGATTGCGAAAAAAAATCTGCGGGCGCTGCCGAAACGGCGTCCCCGACATGTGCTGACCAGCGTCGGGCGCCTCGTGCAGCAAAAAGTCAGCCTCATGGTCGAAATCCTGCCCAACGGGAAATTTGCACTCGAGCAGATTCTTGATGATCTCGGCAAGGACGGCGTCGTCATCATTCTCGGCAGCGGCGAGTCCGAGTACGAAGATCGTGTTGCGGCCATCGCAGAAAAATCACGCAACCTCGTATTTCTCTGTGGCTATTCGGAATCGCTCGCCGAACCGCTGTATCGCTCAGGCGACCTGTTCCTGATGCCGTCGAGCTTCGAGCCCTGCGGCATCAGCCAGATGCTGGCCATGCGCCGGGCGCAGCCATGCGTCGTACACGATGTCGGCGGTCTGCGCGATACCGTGGACGACGGCCGGACCGGATTCGTCTTCCGCGGCGAGGGCTCGCAGGAACAGGCCGGCAACTTCGTCGCAGCGGTGCATCGCGCACTGGCGATCAAGTCGGACGACAACAAGCGTTGGCAGGACATCTGCATTGCGGCGGCATCCAAGCGCTTCAGCTGGGATGAGGCCGCAAAGCAAACCGTCGGGGAGCTCTACACCAATGCATGACGATGCGGTCAAAGCACTGGTTGAGGGCCGGCATGCCGACCCGTTTTCCGTACTTGGATTACACAAATCCGGCACGACCCGCATCGTGCGTGCGTTCCAGCCCCAGGCGAGCCAGGTCGATCTCGTCGATGGTAAAGGCCAGCTGCTCGCGACGATGCAGCGCATCCATCCCGAAGGGCTGTTCGAAGCCGAGCTGCCGCCACGTATTCGCCACTACCGGCTGCGCATTACCAGCGGCGATTCCGCTTCTGTCAAGGAGGATCCGTATCGGTTTCCGCCGTCCCTGGGCGACATCGACCTGTACCTGCTGGGCGAGGGGTCGGACAAGCGGATCTACGAGAAACTCGGTGCACAGGTGCGCACGATCGATGGCGTCAAGGGCACGCGTTTCGCGGTCTGGGCGCCGAACGCTTCGCGGGTCAGTGTCATCGGCGACTTCAACGACTGGGACGGCCGCCGCCACGCGATGCGCCTGCACCCGGCCAACGGTATCTGGGAAATCTTCGTGCCCGGCGTCAGGGGCGGCGCGAAATACAAGTTCGAACTCCTCGATCGTGACGGGCATTTACTGCCGCTGAAGAACGATCCCTATGGCAACTACCATGAACCGCCGCCCGGTAACGCCTCGATCGTCTATGAGAGCGGCTACCAGTGGGATGATGGTGAATGGATGTCCCGTCGTGGCGCCACGCCCGAACTCGGCAAGCCCGTCAGCATTTACGAAGTGCACCTGGGCTCGTGGCGGCGCAAGACCGAAGAAGGCAATCGCTGGCTGAGCTACCGCGAACTCGGCGACGAACTCGTCGCCTACGTCAGCGACATGGGCTTCACCCACATCGAACTGCTGCCCGTATCCGAACACCCGTTCGATGGCTCCTGGGGTTACCAGCCGATCGGCATGTTTGCGCCGACGCAACGGTTTGGAGCACCCGACGACTTTCGTTACTTTGTCGACCGCTGCCACCAGGCCGGCATCGGCGTCATCGTCGACTGGGTGCCGGCGCACTTTCCGCAGGACGAACACGGGCTGGGCCAGTTCGACGGCACTGCGCTTTATGAGCATGCGGACCCGCGTAAAGGCGCACACGCCGACTGGGGTACGCTGATATTCAATTTCGGGCGACGCGAGGTTGCCAACTACCTGATCGGCAGTGCTCTGTACTGGATAGACGAATTTCACATCGATGCGCTGCGCGTCGACGCCGTCGCCTCCATGCTGTATCTCGATTACTCGCGCGAGGAAGGCGAATGGATACCGAACGAGTTTGGCGGTAACGAAAACCTCGAGGCCGTCGAATTCCTGCGCCGGCTCAATACGGAGCTTCACGGTCATGGCGCGACGTCGTATGCGGAGGAGTCGACGGCCTGGCCCGGCGTATCACGCCCGGTCGATCACGGCGGACTCGGCTTCACGTACAAGTGGAACATGGGGTGGATGAACGACACCCTGTCCTACATTTCCGAAGACCCGGTTCACCGCAAGTATCACCACGACAAGATGACCTTCGGGCTCGTTTACGCGTTCAATGAAAATTTCGTGCTGCCTCTGTCGCACGACGAGGTTGTGCATGGCAAACGGTCGATCCTCGGCCGCATGCCGGGTGACGAGTGGCAACGGTTTGCGAACCTGCGCGCCTACTACGCGGGCATGTGGGCGCATCCGGGGAAGAAACTGCTGTTCATGGGCGCCGAAATCGCGCAATACCAGGAGTGGAGCCACGACCGCTCGCTGGACTGGCACCTGCTGGACTACCCGAACCATAGCGGCGTGCAGGAACTCATTCGCGACCTGAACAGTGTCTATAAAAAGACGCCTGCGCTCTACGAGATCGATTTCGACGGCAGCGGTTTCGAATGGCTCAGCTGGGATGATCGCGACAACAGCATCCTGTCATGGATACGCCGCGACAGGTCGGGCAACTATGTCGTCTGTATCTCCAACCTCACGCCGGTGGTTCGCCATGACTATAAAGTCGATGTGAGCGACCCGCGCGGCTTCGAAGAAATCATAAACACGGACGCGGTGGAATACGGCGGCAGCGGTATTCACAATGAAACTGTAAACCCCGACAGCCTGACTATCCCGCCGCTTGCTACCCTTATAATCAGGCCTCGCGACAGCGAAGGCTGACGGAGACATTCATGTCCGCACGTTCTGACGAAACCATAGGTGTTGGCGAGATCGAGCTATTGCAGTCGCCCGAACTGCCGATGACGTCCGATGCGATCCTCAAGGACTTCACGCATTACTTCGGGCGCATGCTCGGCCGCCGCACGATTCGCACCAAATCGCCGTTTCTGTACCAGGCGGTCGTCTATGCCGCGCGGGACCGGCTCATGGAGCGCTGGTGCAAGACACGTCTTGCGATCGAACGCGACGACAACCGCCGCGTCAGTTACGTCTCGCTCGAATTCCTGATGGGACGCCTGCTTCGCAATGCGCTGCTGAACCTGGGCATCGAGAAGGAGACCTCCGAGGCGTTGAACCGCCTCGGGCTGGACCTGGAAGACGTCTATGACCGCGAACTCGATGCCGGGCTCGGCAACGGGGGACTGGGGCGGCTTGCAGCCTGCTTTCTCGATAGCTGCGCAACGCTCGCCCTGCCCGTCGTTGGCTACGGCATCCGCTACCGTTACGGCATGTTTCACCAGCGCATCGACAACGGCTACCAGGTGGAAGAGCCGGATCCGTGGCTGCGCGAGGGCTTTCCCTGGGAGGTCGAGCGTTACGAATTCAGGCAAACGATCAAGTTCGGCGGCCGCACGTCGAGCTACAAGGATACGAAGGGGCGCACGCGTTACGCGTGGACCGACACTCATGACGTGCTCGCCATTCCCTATGACGTGCCGGTCCCCGGCTACAAGAACGACATCGTCAATACGCTGCGGCTATGGTCCGCCGCGGCGACCGACGAGTTCGATCTCGAAGAGTTCAATGCAGGCAGTTATGCCGATGCCGTCGCGTCGAAAAACATGGCCGAGAACATCACGATGGTGCTGTACCCGAACACCGCGACGGAAGGCGGACACGAGTTGCGTCTGCGCCAGCAGTATTTTCTTGCATCGGCAAGTCTCCAGGACATGCTGCGCTACTACACCTACCACCACGGCAACGATGTCCGGCAATTTGGCGAGAAGAACTGCATCCAGCTCAATGACACACACCCGGCGATTGCTGTCGCCGAGCTGATGCGCCTGCTGATTGATGAATTCCATCTCGAATGGGACGAGGCGTGGGATATCACCCGCAAGACAATGGCTTACACCAATCACACGCTGCTGCCCGAAGCGCTCGAGAAGTGGCCGGTGTCGATGTTCCGGCGTCTGCTGCCGCGGCTGCTCGACATCATTTATGAAATCAATGCGCGCTTCATCGGCGAGATCAGTCAGCGCTGGCCGGGTGATAACGATCGCATCCAGCGCATGTCGCTGATCGAGGAAGGCTCGGAGCCGATGATCCGCATGTCCTATCTCGCGATCGTCGGCAGCATGTCCGTCAACGGTGTTGCAGCCTTGCATTCGCGGCTCCTCAAAGAGGGCCTGTTCCGGGACTTTGCGGACCTGTGGCCGGAGAAGTTCAACAACAAGACCAACGGCGTTACGCAGCGCCGCTGGCTCGCGGCCTGCAATCCCGGGCTGTCTCGACTGATCACGGACCGCATCGGCGACGACTGGGTCGTCGACCTCACCGAGCTCGACCAGCTGCGCCAGTTCGCCGATGAACCGGAATTCCAGAAGCAATGGCGTGACATCAAGCTCGCCAACAAGTCCCGCCTTGCGGAAGAGATCCGGGAAAGGACCGGCATCGAGATTCCTGTCGGCATGATGTTCGACGTGCAGGTCAAGCGAATTCATGAATACAAGCGCCAGCTCCTCAATGTCCTGCATGCGATTCATTTGTACGATCGTATTCGCCGCGGTGACGGCGACGACCTGGTACCGCGGGCGATCATCATCGGCGGCAAGGCAGCGCCGGGCTACGAGATGGCGAAGAACGTCATCAAGAGCGTCAACAACGTTGCCCGCGTCATAAACTCTGACCCCGAAATGCAGGATCGCCTGCGACTCATCTTCTACCCCGACTACAACGTCTCGGGCATGGAGTTGATTTGCCCTGCGGCCGATCTTTCCGCGCAGATATCCACGGCGGGCAAGGAGGCCTCCGGCACGGGCAACATGAAATTCATGATGAACGGTGCCGTTACGATAGGGACGCTCGACGGCGCCAATGTCGAAATTCGCGAGGCGGTCGGCGCGGAGAACTTTTTCCTGTTCGGCCTGACGGTAGAGGAAATTGCCGGGCTGCGCGGCCAGTATGACCCAGGGGCCATCATTGAATCCGACGAGGATTTCACGTCGGTCATGAACCTGCTCGAAAGCGGCCATTTCAATCGCTTCGAGCCCGGGGTTTTCGATGCCGTCATTCAGTCTATCCGCGAGCCGGCGGATCTGTGGATGACCGCGGCCGATTTCCGCGCCTTTGTGGATGCGCAGTCTGCGGTTAACGAGGCTTACAAGGATCGCGACGCGTGGACACGGATGAGTATCCTGAATACGGCCTCGTCCGGACGGTTTTCGACGGACCGGACGATGCACGACTACAACGAAGACATCTGGAAGCTCGAGCCGGTATCGCTCGATCGCAAATGATCGAGACCGGCAGCCCCGCTCCCCTGGGTGCCACACCGGACGATGACGGCACCAACTTCGCCGTGTTCTCGTCGGTTGCCGACGCGGTAGAGCTGTGCCTGTTCGACGATCAGGGAAAACAGGTTCAGAGCTTCGAGTTGCCCGGACACAGCGATGACGTCTGGCACGGGTACCTGCCTCGCGTCGCGCCCGGGCAGAAATACGGCTACCGCGTACACGGCCCCTACTCCATAAGCAAAGGCTTACGCTGTAACCCGGCCAAGCTCCTGATCGATCCTTATGCCCGAGAACTCGCCGGCGAGTTCGCGTGGAATCACGCCGTTTTCGACGGCAATAACAAGGACAGCGCGCCCTTCATACCGAAAAGCGTGGTTCGTGCGACCGATACGCAACAGTCTTTTTACCGGCCGCGCGTGCCCTGGTCGGAGATGATCTTCTACGAGACCCATGTTCGCGGCTTCACGATGCGGCACCCGGCGGTCGACGACGCGGCGCGCGGCAAGTTTGCCGGCTTGCGTAATAAAGAAGTGCTCGGGTATCTCAAGGCGCTCGGCATCAGCTCGCTCGAGCTCATGCCCGTGCACGCATTCATCGACGAGCATCATCTCATCGACAAGGGTTTGAGAAACTTCTGGGGCTATAACCCGATTTCTTTCTTTGCGCCGCATCATCGTTACTCGCAGGCAGACGGCGTACGGGAATTCCGCGACATGGTGAACGCGATTCACGACGCCGGCATCGAAGTGACGCTCGACGTCGTCTACAACCACACCGGCGAAAGCAACGAACACGGTCCGACACTGAGTTTTCGGGGCCTCGACAACCTCGCCTATTACAGCGCCGAACCCGGAAATACGGGCGTGTACATCAACGACACCGGCTGCGGTAACACGGTCAACGTCGATCATCCGCGGGTTCGCCAGCTGATCCTCGACAGCCTCCACTACTGGCACAAAGAGATGGGCGTCGACGGTTTTCGCTTCGATCTTGCGCCCGTGCTGGGGCGGCACAATCACGGCTACTCTAAACAACACCCGATGCTCGAGGCGATTAACGGCGACGACCTGCTCCGTGATGTGATCCTCATCGCAGAGCCCTGGGATCCGGGCCCGGGCGGCTACCAGCTCGGTAATTTCCCGCCGCGGTTCGCCGAGTTGAATGATCGCTACCGGGACGCCGTGCGCCGTTTCTGGCGCGGCGATGCGAAGACAGAAGAGGAACTGGCGATTCGCCTGGGCGGCTCCGCGGATATTTTCGAAGCCGGCGGTCGTCCGTCGTTAGCCAGCGTGAATTTCATCACCGCACATGACGGCTTCACGCTGGCTGACCTCGTCAGCTACGAGCAAAAACACAACGAGGCCAATGGCGAGCACAACCGTGACGGCCATTCACACAACTACAGCCGCAACTATGGCGTTGAGGGTCCGACGGACGACGCATCGATCAGAGCGATGCGCCAACGACAGCAGCTGAACATGCTGGCAACCCTGCTGTTCTCGCGCGGCACCCCCTGGCTGCTTGCCGGTGACGAATTCGGCAACACGCAGCACGGCAACAACAATGCCTATGCCCAGGACAATGAGAGCAGCTGGCTGGACTGGAATGGCGACACGTTCGATACCGAACTCCTCGCGAAAACGCGGCAACTAATCGGGCTGCGGCGGAATCTGCGGCAACTGCAACTACGCGACTATGCTCAGAGTAAGCCGGCCATCCAATCACGCATGCTGTGCCTTATCGCCGGCGAATCGCATGCACAAATGGAACGCGACGCCGTCGCAGTTATCATCAACGGCTCGGACAAAACGCAAAGCCTCCGCTTGCCGGAGCCGTCGAACTGGGACCTGTTGTTTACGAGTGCGGAAGAAACCCGAATCGACGGCGCCAATATCGAGGTTGCCGCGCTCAGCATTGCGCTGGCGCAAGGCCGCTGACCCGAATGATCCCCGCCCGACTCAGGTATCGAGGGGTAGCTGCGTCGTGTACTTGACGCGGCGAAGCGCAAACGTCGAACTGGCCGAGCGCACGGCCGGATGGCGCAGTACCTGCGAGTTCAGGAACTGGTTGTAAGCCTCCATGTCGCGAACGATGACGTCGAGGACGTAATCTCGCTCTCCCGACACCGAATAGCATTCCGTGACTTCCGGTAACAACGTGACGTGGCGCTCGAAGGCGCGCCGGTTCTCGTCCGTGTGCTCGGTCATCGCAACGGCGAGCAGCACATGGATCTGGAAGCCGGTCTTTTGCGGATTCAGAACGGCAACCTGGCTCTCGATCAGGCCGGCCTCCTCGAAATCGCGGATGCGTCGCCAGCACGACGTTCGCGACATACCCGCGATCTCGGCGAGTTCGCTCTGGCTGCGCGTGGCGTCCTGCTGCAGGGCATCCAGCAGGCGCAGATCGGCTTTGGACAATGTCATGAAACAAATGTACTTCTTATTCGACTTAATTGCACTATTTGTTTCACTATTTCTGCAATTAGCGCGATTTTTGGACACAAAATTTGTAAAAAGCGCGCATACTGTCGAAAAGCGATTGTGCCACCCTGGCGCAGCAACAAATAATGGAGCCCTCCATGCCTGATTTATTCGAAAACCCGATGGGTCTCGACGGCTTCGAGTTCGTCGAATTTGCGTCCCCCGAGCCTGGTGTGCTCGAGCCGGTTTTCCATGCGCTCGGTTTCGAGGCCGTTGCCCGGCATCGTTCAAAAAAAGTCACGCTTTATCGGCAGGGTGACATCAACTTCATCCTCAACGAGGAGCCCGGCAGTCACGCGGCGTATTTTGCGCAGGAGCACGGACCGTGCGCCTGTGGCATGGCATTTCGGGTCAAGGATGCGCACCAGGCCTATAGCCGCGCACTGGAAATGGGCGCACAGCCGATCGACATCCCGACCGGCCCGATGGAACTGCGCCTGCCCGCGATCAAGGGCATCGGCGGCGCGCCGCTGTACCTGATCGACCGCTACAAGAAAGGCAGCACGATCTACGACATCGATTTCGAATTCTTCGACGGCGTCGATCGTTACCCTCAAGGCTGCGGGTTCCAGGAGATCGATCATCTCACGCACAACGTCTACCGCGGCCGCATGGATTTCTGGGCCGGCTTCTACGAGAAGATCTTCAACTTCCGCGAGATTCGCTACTTCGACATCAAGGGCGAGTACACGGGCCTCCTGTCGAAGGCCATGACGGCCCCGGACGGCCGTATTCGCATCCCGCTCAACGAGGAAGCATCGCAGGGAACAGGCCAGATCGAGGAATTCCTCATGGAGTACAACGGCGAGGGCATCCAGCACATCGCGCTGGGCTGCGACAACCTGATCGAGTGCTGGGACCGGCTGAAAGAACGCGGCATGGTTTTCATGACGCCGCCGCCCGAGACCTACTACGAAATGCTCGAGGAACGGCTGCCCGGTCATGGCGAGCCTCTCGAAGAGCTGCAGCCCAGGGGTATCCTGCTGGACGGCGCGACCGATGGCGATGAACCTCGCCTCCTGCTGCAAATCTTTTCCGATACAATGGTGGGCCCCGTTTTCTTCGAGTTCATCCAGCGCAAGCAGGATGAGGGCTTCGGCGAAGGCAATTTCAAGGCACTGTTCGAGTCGATCGAGCGCGACCAGGTGGCACGCGGTATCGTCGGCCAAGAGGAAGCATGATGAAGCTAAAGCGCATTCACCACGTCGCGTACCGATGCAGGGATGCGAAGGAAACCGTCGAGTTCTACGAGCGTGTCTTGAATATGAAGTTCATGCTGGCATTTGCAGAGGACCGCGTACCGTCGACCAAGGAGCCCGATCCCTACATGCACGTGTTTCTCGACGCCGGCATGGGCAACGTGCTGGCGTTCTTCGAATTGCCGACGCAGCCGGAAATGGGCCGCGACGAGAATACGCCCGGGTGGGTGCAGCACCTCGCATTCGAGCTCGAGGACTACGACGCGCTGCTGGCCGCGAAAGAACAGGTCGTAGCCGAAGGCATCGACGTCATCGGTCCGGTGAATCACGGCATTTTCCAGTCGATTTACTTTTTCGATCCGAACGGGCATCGCCTCGAACTGGTCGCCAACACGCAGACTCAGGAACAGCTCGATGAACTCGAGCGAGTGGCACCCGCCATGCTCGAGGAGTGGAGCCAGACCAAGAAAGCGCCACGACACGCCGAGTGGCTGCACGAACTCGAGTTCAGGGGCACAGAGTAAATGAAACTTGCATCACTCAAAGGCGGCCGCGATGGCCGCCTCGTTGTCGTATCGCATGACCTCAGCCGCTGCATCGACGCATCGGCTGTCGTTCCGACCCTGCAGGCGGCACTGGATGACTGGGCCACCGTCAAGCCCGAGCTGGAGAAGCTGGCGGCCCGCGTCGAGGGTGGCGAGGGCGATGAATTCGATCAGTCGGACTGCGCGTCGCCGCTGCCGCGCGCCTACCAGTGGGCCGACGGGTCTGCGTATATCAACCACGTGGAGCTCGTGCGCAAGGCGCGCGGGGCCGAAGTGCCGGAGAGCTTCTACTCGGATCCGCTCATGTACCAGGGCGGTTCGGACTCATTCCTCGGCCCGCGGGACGATATCCCGACGGGCAGCGAGGACTGGGGCATCGATTTCGAAGCCGAGGTCGTCGTCGTGACCGACGATGTGCCGATGGGTGTCAGCGCGGCCGATGCCGGCAAGCACATCCAGCTGATCATGATCGTCAACGACGTCTCGCTGCGTGGACTCATCCCGGCGGAACTCGCCAAGGGATTCGGTTTTTTCCAGTCCAAGCCGTCGAGCGCGTTTTCGCCGGTCGCGGTGACCCCCGATGAACTCGGTGACGCCTGGAAGGACAACAAGGTCCATCTGCCGCTGCTGTCGACGCTGAACGGCGAGCTCTTCGGCAAGCCCGAAGCCGGCGTCGACATGACGTTCGACTTCGGCCAGCTCGTGGCTCATGCCGCGAAGACCCGGCCGCTGGTTGCAGGCTCGATCATCGGTTCGGGAACGATCTCGAACAAGCTCGACGGCGGGCCCGGAAAACCGGTCGCCGAGGGCGGCGTCGGCTACTCCTGTATTGCCGAGATCCGCATGATCGAGACGATCGAATCGGGAGCACCAGAAACATCGTTCATGAAATTCGGCGATACGATTCGCATCGAGATGTGTGATGCCAACGGCGAGTCCATTTTTGGCACGATCGAGCAGACGGTGGTGCGTTACGAGGGTTAGAATCCCGGCGTGAGTATCAAACTCTACAGCTACTGGCGTTCATCGGCCGCCTATCGCGTCCGTATTGCGCTCAACCTGAAGGAACTCAACTACGACATCATCCCGGTGTCGCTGGCACCCGGTGTCAGCGAACATAAGGGCGAGGAGTATTTGTCACGTAATCCGCAGGGGCTCGTGCCGTTCCTCGAAGACGGCGACGTCGCAATCGGCCAGTCGATGGCAATTCTCGAGTACCTCGAAGAGGTTTACACGGACAAGCCATTGCTTCCGGACGGCACGGGCGCAGCAGCGCGCATACGCTCTTTCTGCAACTCGATCGCCTGCGACATTCATCCGCTCAACAACCTGCGCGTGATGACTTATCTAAAGAGCGAAATGGGCCAGCAGGACGACGCCGTGCAACGATGGTACGCCCACTGGATCGAAGAAGGCTTTCGCTCCGCCGAAACGTTCATGAACGAAGAGTCGGACGGCAAATTCGTCTATGGCGATGAGCCCACGCTTGCTGATGCGGTGCTTGTCCCGCAGGTTTACAACGCCCGTCGCTTCGATGTGCCGCTCGAGGACTTTCCGCGCATCGTAGAAGTCGATGCGCACTGCAATACGCTGCAAGCCTTCATCGACGCACGGCCCGAAAACCAGCCCGACGCAACCTGATCGTCAGAGCGCTTCGAGCGCCTCGTCCAGCATATTCACGAGCTCATCGCGGCTGTAGCTGAACTGATGATCATGATTGAGTTCTGCGATGCGGCGAAGCGCGTGCTGCAGCGTCACTCTCGCCTGCGCCTCGTCCGGCGTCACCATGTAACGGCGTTTCGGCGTCGCGGAAAAAAGCGCGTCCTCGACGGCCGCTGCGACCGCGTCCGGCTCGGGACGTGACTCTCCGGCAGCGATCATTCCCTCCGCTCTCCGGCGCTGCTCTGCGGTAATTTCCTCGCCGGCCGCCTCTGCCTTTTTGAGGCTTCGTTCCGCCATCGTGCGCATGATTCCCGATTTGAACGAACCTGGTTCGACAATACTCACCTCGACGCCTTGCGGTTCGAGCTCGGCGGCAAGTGAGTCGGTAAAGGCCTCCATGGCAAATTTGCTCATGCTATAGACCCCGCCGTTCGCGCCCGATATGAAGCCCGAGATCGAACCGGTCGTCGTAATTCTGCCCTGATTCTCAATGAGCATCGGCGCAAATGCCTTTGTCACGCGATATACGCCATAGATATTTACGTCGAAAAGAAAATCGATGTCGTCTTCGTCGACCTTGGTCAGCGGACCGAGGTTGAGGACGCCGGCATTGTTTACGAGGCCATAGAGTCCCTTACCGCCTGCCCTGATCGTCCCTACTGCCGCATCGATATCATTTTGAATCGTGACGTCGAGACGAACCGCCTGAATGTTGTCAATCGCATTCAGCTCGGCGATATCGCGTTCCTTGCGCGCACCGGCATAAACAAAATAACCCTTTGCGGCCAGGTGCTCGGCGATATTGCGACCGATACCGGAACTGGCGCCGGTCACGAGCACGGCTTTCTGCGGTTCCGTGTCGACCGCGCACGCCGTTGTCAGGGTCGCCGCGAGGAGCGCGATAGCGAGGACGAGCGGATTCTTCATTCTGTACCCTCGTTCGAAAAGGGCACCCTCGCAAGGTGCCCTTCTTCTTTGATTATTTGCGGGTGTTGTCTCTCGGCGCGATACGGCCATCCATATCCGGAATGACGAACGCCGGATCAATCCGGCACGGGCCAGGGAAGAGTGCGCCCTGTGTCGCCTCTATGAACTGACAGGTCCCTTGCAATGACGCCGCGGACGGCTGTGGGGCACCGGCGAGCCAGCCACGCAGCGACTCCCAGCCGGAAACCAGCTCTGCTGGAGTGAAACCGCAGTGGCTGGGCGCAGCCTCGACAGCGACACCGACGGTCAGGTTTCCGGCATCCACAACACCCTGGTACTCGCTCTGGTTTTCTACGATGACCAGCCCGTCCTTGTCAGTGTGCAAGGACACGATCTTGACGCCCGGGTTTTCAAGTTCGCCACGCGGTGTGAAATTCCGTTTTAGCTTCTTGGCCGCCTGCCGGTCTGCCGCAACTCGCTGAATTGCGGCATCGACAGCCGGATCATCGTATACCACGCCGATGTTGCCGAGCGCCTGGCCGCCATCAAGCTTGTCCGGATCGAAGATCAGGTTAGCGATCCCGTTGGTCGCAAAAGTCATATCGGTGATGATGAAAATCTCGGGAATCTTGGTTACGGCGAGAAACGTGGCTAGCCTCTCATTCTGCTCCGGCGTTCGTAGTGCCGGCGGCGTCAGAGTGCCCATGCAGACGTTTGTGGCAACTGCAACCGCAATCGGGTTAATAACGCCCGGTACTTGCGGCAATCCTGTTGCGCCCCCGGGGATCGGAGCGACTCCGCCACAGACCGCGTCATAGGTAAGGCGAATATCTTGTGCGCCGTCCCAGACCCTGCTGCCGGCCATCGCGCCACAGAAGGTAAAAGCGCCGTCGATGCTGATTTCGTCGCCCCGTTCCAGCGAGTCCGCCGTAACAATGCCGCCCAGTGACGCCCCGGTCATAATGATACTGGCAGGCTCACCGACTTGTTCCCGGAAGGCCTCGACGAGACGGCTGTTATCGCGACGGGTCGCGAAAACGGCCCACTGGCTTTGCGAATAACTCGATGCGGCTACGGCGTAGCCTTGTGCCAGCTGCACCTGGGCCAGTGGACCGAGGCCCGGATTCGGCCCCGGGGGATTGAAGGAATAGCCATGATTCCAGATGACCAGCGTGCCGTTCCATGCCGGTGGCACAGCGATCGTATAAAAGGAGTCCTTGGTTTGCCCGGTCAACACGGCCTGCGCGTTTACCGACGTGAAACCGGCAATATGTAAAATGACTGCGAGGATAACCCCGCGTAAGAGTCCAATCTTCATTGTCGCCCCTCCAGTGGATTTTTTGTTGCTTGTTTTTTCTTGAATCGTTATTGGCTCCAAGATAGCGGGTTTTGTGCCTGTCTGCTAATCGAGCATCGTGCCCGAGACGACAAACCGGCCGGACTCGTCACGGGTAATCGCATCGGATCCGACTATCTCTCTAGCCTTTGCTTGCGCGTCCCAGGATTTTTGAAATTGCTGTGATCGCTCATAGACGGTCGCGAGATCGAGCCACGCCTGGGCGTCGTTCGGTTGCAGGTCGCGCGCACGTTCCAGCATTTCGACAGCACGTTCGTATGCAACCATTCTCGTGAGCAGGCGTCCGTAATGGCGATACGCATCGGCGTCGGCAGGGTCTGTGTCTATCGCCTGCTCGAACAAGGTCATGGCCAACTCGACATCACCCACGCGCACCGCATTAACGGCTTGCTGGGTCAGGTCGCCGTCCACCGCAGCTGCTGCGTCTTCAACTTCATCATCGACAGCGGGCTCGGGAACCGGCTGTGCATCGGCGAATCCCGGCAGGCCGCCAGCCGGCGGCGCGGATTCGGGCAAGTCCGCCGGCGTCGGCCACAACAATACGACAACGCCGAGCGCAATGGCGAACAACAGGAGCACCACATGCCAGTGTTTCGTCACCGGCTGATTGTACACGCGCCAACGGGTCACGCCCCGCCAGCTCCTGGAAAGAAAAGCACCCCGCGAAGGGGCGCTTTCTGGTTAGGTGGTGATGGGTGGACCCTCTGCTTTGTACTAAGTTTTGGGCTAGGGGCCATCTTTCGATGACCCCTGTCCCACCTAAACCTGTTCAAAAACGCGGGTTAGGTTAAAAGTGGTGGTGATGGGTGGAATTGAACCACCGACCTGCGGGTTATGAGTCCGCCGCTCTAACCATCTGAGCTACATCACCGTTGTTGTCGCACCCGCAAGTCCTTGCGGGGGAGCGAATTTTCCTCGCCGGGCTAGTACGTGTCAAGGTCATTGCCCAGCACGACTTCACCATCATACTTCTCGCGGACTTCCCTGAGAACCGTCTCCTCGGACGCGCCCCAGAACAGTATGTGGTAAAGGATCAGCAGCTTTGGTTCGGCCCGGCTCGCGATCTCGCCAAGCTCGTGCGTCGAGGTGTGATTGACCGCGTGATACTTCTGCCAGGCGGGAGTGTGCCTCGCGAATCCTTCGACCGAGTAGACCTCGTGGATCAGGATGTCGGCGCCCGTGGCTATCTCTTCGATTTTCGGGTCCGGCGCTACGTCGCCTGATACCACGATGACGCGATCGGGCGTCGTGAATCGGTAGGCAAACGCATTTTCCCAGGTGCCGTGACGGACGCGAAACGCTTCGACGGTGACGTTCCCATCCTCGAAGATGACACCATCGTCAATTTCATGGGCGTTGACGCGCCACCCGTAGTCGTTAGCCGGCTCGAGCCCGTCGACCCGGTAACGGATATCGGCTTCGTATGCCTTGAGCACGTGACTGGCCATATCGGCGACGCCTTCGGGTCCAAACAGTTCCAGCGGCTCGTCTCGTCCCATGACCCAGGGTGACAGGATCAGGTCGGACAGGCCCGCGGAATGGTCCGAATGCAGGTGGGTCAGGAACGCGTGCTTGAGATTCTCCGTCTCCAGGGCCGGCATCGATCCGCCGTAAGTTGGCGACATCGCCGACGCCTGTCGGACGACGCCGGGACCGAAGTCCACGAGATACGGCGTGCCGTTGACGACGATCGCAACCGCCGGGCCCGACCGCTTGGGATCGACATTAGGCGTTCCGGTGCCGAGCAGGACGACCTGGGTGATTGCGGAAGGTTCCAGCGCGAAGCTCCCGCCACATGCGAGCGACAGTAGCAACGCTGCGATCATCACGAGCCGGATCTTCATACGACACCTTTATACGTTGAAGCGGAAGCGCATGACGTCGCCTTCCTGGACAATGTATTCCTTGCCCTCAAGGCGCAGCCGCCCGGCTTCCTTGGCGCCATGCTCACCATTGTGGGCGACGAAATCATCGTAACTGGCTGTTTCAGCCCGGATGAAGCCTTTTTCGAAGTCGGTGTGAATCTCGCCCGCCGCCTGCGGCGCCGTGGCGCCGATCTTCGTGGTCCAGGCGCGGACTTCTTTCGGGCCGGTCGTAAAGAACGTTTGCAGGCCCAGCAGACGATAGCCGCCCCGGATCACACGGTTGAGTCCTGGCTCATCGAAACCGAGATCGTTCAGGAACACCTTTTTGTCCTCGTCGTCGAGCACGGCAATCTCGGCCTCGATCGCGGCGCATATCGCGACAACTTCCGATCCGTCCCTCGCCGCATACTCTCTAACGGCGTCGAGGTGCGGGTTGTTATCGAAACCGTTCTCATTGACGTTGGCGACGTACATCACCGGCTTGCCCGTAATCAGGTGCATTTCCCTGACGATATCCTGCTCGGGCTCGTTCAACTCGAGCGAGCGGATCGGCAGGCCCTCGTCGAGGTGCGCCTTGACCTTCCTGATCGTGTCGCGGATGAAAATATCTTCTTTCTTCGCAGTCTTGGCGTTCTTCTCGGCTTTGACGAGTTGCTTCTCGACCGATTCGAGATCGGCCAACGCGAGTTCGGTGTTGATCGTCTCGATGTCGTCAACCGGGTTGATCGCACCCGACACGTGCGTGACGTCGTCGTTCTTGAAGCAGCGCACGACATGGGCGATGGCGTGGGTCTCGCGGATATTCGCCAGAAACTTGTTACCGAGGCCCTCGCCTTTCGAGGCGCCCGCGACGAGCCCTGCGATATCGACGAATTCCATTGTCGTCGGGATCGTCTTCTTGGGATGGACGATGTCGGTCAGCACGCCGAGCCGCGGGTCGGGAACAGGAACGACGCCGACGTTCGGGTCGATCGTGCAGAACGGGTAGTTCTCGGCCGGGATCTCGGCCGCCGTCAGCGCATTGAACAGCGTCGACTTGCCGACGTTAGGCAGTCCCACAATGCCGCATTTGATCGCCACGATTCAGTCCTTGGTGTGCAGTTTCTTCATTGCGGCGTTGAAGCCGTCTTCCATCAGCAGCGGTATGACATCGAGAGCCGCATCGATATTTTTCTCGACCGCCGCCTCGATATCGGAGGAGCCGCGCTTGAGCACGTAGCCCGTGACCTTCGTCTTCTCGCCCGGATGGCCAACCCCGAACCGTAAACGCATGAAGTCCCTGCCGCAGTGGGCCATGACGTCGCGTATGCCGTTGTGACCGCCATGCCCGCCGCCCTGCTTGAAACGCACGACATCCGGCGGGAGATCGATTTCGTCATGCGCCACCAGCATGTGTTTCGGATGCAGGCGGTAGTAATCGAGCACGGCGCGGAGCGGTTGCCCGCTCTGGTTCATGTAGCTTTGTGGCTTTGCGAGCCAGACATCGCTTCCCGCGATGCTGACTTTGCAAATATCGGCGTCGAACTTCTTCTCGTAGCGAAATTCACCGCCGTACTTGCGCGCAACCGCGTCTACGAACCAGAACCCCGCGTTGTGCAGGGTTCGTTCGTATTTGTCCTCAGGGTTGCCGAGGCCGGCGATGAGGCTGAGCTGCGTCATCCGACTGCCTGTAGCGGTGGCTTACTCGTCGGACTTGTCGCTGTCGTCCTCGGACGACTCGGCCGGAGCTTCGCCCTCGGCGGGCTCCTCGCCCTCTTCGCCTTCGGGGACCTCGCCTTCGAGAAGTTCTTCTTCGACCTCTTCCTCGATGATCTCTTCCTTGATGATGTGGATAGAGACGATCGGCTGGGCCTGGCCCGCCTCTTCCTCTTGCGCGATTTCAGGAATCACCACACCTTCGGGAAGGACAATGTCTGACAGGTACATCAGGCCATCGAGCTCGAGCTCGGAGATATCGAGATCGAGATACTCGGGCAGGTGCTTCGGCAGGCAGACGACTTCGACATCGTTGCGCATCTGCGAAACCGTGCCGCCGCCCTGCTTCACGCCGATAGCCACATCGGCACCCACCAGGTGAATCGGCACGTTCATGCGGATTTCCTGGTCCTCGACGATGCGCTGGAAGTCCATGTGCATGATGAACGGCCTGGCCGGGTGACGCTGTATGTCTTTGACGATCGCAGCCTGGCTCTTGTCGCCGACCTTGATGTTCAGGATCGACGAGTAGAACGACTCGTTCTCGAGCTGCTGGATGACCCGGTTGTGGTCGAAAGTGAGCGCGCGCGGCGGACGGCCGGCGCCATAGATGATTGCGGGAACTTTCCCTTCACGACGCAGGCGGCGGCTCGAACCTTTCCCCGCGTCCTCACGGATTTCCGCAATCAGATCGAAATCTTCAGCCATGACTGATCTCCGTTATCTGATTGAAATTACTCGAAAAAGTCGATTTTCGAGTCCTGCCCAGACTGCGACCATCTGGACGAGGGACGCGCATATTACCGCCGCCGCTGCCGGTAAACAAGTGCAGGCCGCGACGGAGAAGGCGCTTACCGGAAGTAAAGCGCAGCGCAGCGAGCCATGAAGGTAAGCGCCTGTCGCAGTCGCGGCCTACCTAGTCAACATAAAGCGAGCTGACGGACTCTTCGTCGGCAATCCGGCGCATGGTTTCGCCGAGAAGCTCTGCCGTCGAGAGCTGGCGAATATTCGAACAAGCCTGGGCTTCTTCCGAGAGCGGGATCGTGTCGGTGACGACGACAGAATCGAGGGCCGATTCACGGATGCGCTCGACAGCGGGGCCGGACAGGACGGGGTGCGTGATGTAGGCGTGGACGCTGGCAGCGCCGTTGTCCTTGAGCGCCTTCGCCGCGTGGCACAACGTGCCCGCGGTATCGACCATGTCGTCCATCATGATGCAGTTCATGCCCTTGCATTCACCGATAATGTTCATAACCTCGGACTGGTTTGCCTTGGAGCGGCGCTTGTCGATGATGACGAGGTCAGCATCGCCGAGGCGCTTGGCAAGCGCACGAGCACGGACAACACCGCCCACATCGGGCGACACGACGACCATGTCATCGATCTTCTGCTTCCAGACGTCGCCAAGCAGGATTGGCGACGCGTAGACGTTGTCCACCGGGATGTCGAAAAAGCCCTGGATCTGATCGGCATGCAGGTCGACCGTCAGTACCCGATCGATGCCGGCCGTTTCCATGAGCTTGGCCGCCAGCTTGGCCGTGATCGGCACACGCGATGAGCGCGGCCGGCGATCCTGGCGCGCAAAGCCGAAATACGGAACAACGGCCGTGATTCGGGCCGATGACGCCCGCTTGATTGCATCGACCAGGACGAGCAGCTCCATGAAGTTTTCGGACGTCGGCGGGCAGGTCGGTTGAATCACGAACGCCTGCTTGCCGCGAATATTCTCGAGAATCTCGACGTTGATCTCGCCATCTGAAAAACGGCTGACCAGGGCGCGGGTGAGTGGGACGTGCAGGTAACGCGAGATATCCTGGGCCAGTTTCGGGTGCGCGTTACCCGAAAATACCGCAGTAGTTGCCGGATCCACTTTGTTTACTTCCCCTCAGGTGGCTGGGGCGGCAGGATTCGAACCTGCGAATCACGGGATCAAAACCCGTTGCCTTACCACTTGGCTACGCCCCATTATCGTCTCAGTGCGGCGCAATTGTGCGGCGCTACTCGAAGAAAATCCAGTAATCGATCACAAGCCGAACACGCGTGTCGGAATTCTCGGCCGTGAGCACCTTGGGCATCAGCTGGCCTCCTCCCTGGGCATAGCGTGCATAGCTTACGGACCAGTCCCGTTGCTTCAGGCTCGTGAGCTGGCCATTCTCGTCGATGACCGTGTCGGCGGGCACCGCCGGATCGGGAATGCCGAGCGCCCAGAAACGCAAGCTGCGTATCGGGATCGTGTAGCCGTAGCGCAGGCGGAACTCCAGCTCGGCATCGACGAGCTCGATTCTTATGCCATCCTTGTCGGTCAGCGTGACCGACCGGCCATCGCCCTCGATACGCACGGCTCCGGCGCCGAGCGGCCCGCTGGCCGTGGCCTCGAAAGCCTCTTGCTGCTGGGCCCAGCGAAGCTTGCCGTTGAAGCCATCGTCCTCTGTCTTGACCGCGATACGGCCACTGAATTCCCAGTCATCGAGACCCGCGAGCACGGCTTTGCGGGCGTCCCAATCGCTGATATCGGGCAGCGCCGCACTTTTTGGCGTCGCGCAGCCGGCCAGTAGCGCGGGCAGCAGCGCGACCCCGAAAAACCAGGCCGCCTTACTCCTTACCGGGGAATACTCGCTCACGCACGTCTTTCAGCAGTTTGCTGTCCGGGGTCCTCTCCTCGGCAGTCACGAGCATCTCGAGCGCCTCGTCATGGCGATCGAGCGCAGCCAGCACCTCGACGATATGCGCCGCGACTTCGTGATCCGGGAACTGGGCGTACGCGATCTCGAGATGGTGCAGCGCCTCCTCATGCTCGCCCAGCTTGTACAGCACCCAGCCAAGACTATCGATGATCGCCGGGCTGTCGGGCTCGTACTTGAGCGCCTTGCGGATGTACTTTTCCGCCTCTTTGAACTTGTCGGTGCGATCCGCCAACGTGTAGCCGAGCGCGTTCAGCGTCATTGCGCTGTCAGGCCATCGCTCTGCGGCCTGGCGATAGGCTGCCACGGCCTTGTCGAGACGACCCGCCGTGAGCAACAGTTCCGCCCGGCTCAGCGCGATCGCCTCGTCGTCCGGCCGGAATTCGACGGCCTTGTCGAACAAGGCCAGCGCCTCGTCGTACTGTGCGAGTGAGGCGAGCAACCCGGCCTTGACGAGCATCATATCGATCGCATGCGCCGGCTGCTTCTTGCCGAAATCCGTCAGCTGATCGAGCGCGCCCCCCAGATCGTCCATCTCCCAGGCCCTGATTTGCGCCGCGCGGCGCTGCGAAGGAACGGCGTTCTTTCCCATCCTGACGCGCGAATAAAGCTCGATAGCATTATCGAAGCGTCCGCGGGCTTCCGAAATCTGCGCCAGGTAGAACAACGCGTCGGCGGTGTACTCGCCGCTCTGCAGCAGGTCCTCGAAATCGTCCCACGCCGCGTCGAGGTTGCCCTGGCCGAAATTGATAATGGCCATCATGCGAAGGGCATCGGTCCGGTTCGCATGCTCGAGCAGTACCTGGTTGACCTGGCTCAGCGCGTAGTCCGGTTCACCCGCTGTCATATACATGAGCGCCAGCTCCATGCGCGCATCAGGATCCGGGTCGGGGTCGTCGCCAATCAACCGGGCCGTATAGTCGATCGCAGCATCGATGTCGCCCTCGACCAGCATTGCGCGACCATAGAGCAGCTTGGCCTTGAGCCAGTCGGGCTCGAGCTCCATGGCGCGTTGCGCCGTTGCCATCGCGAATTCTGTGTCGTCGGCCTGCAACGCCACGGCTGCCAGCGCGTATTGCGCCAGGGCCGACTCGTCGTAGGGTTTGGCCAGCGCCCGCATGAGTTCATAGGCGTCCGCCGGATCCTCCTGCGAGATGAAACTCATCAGGGCGAACAGGCGCTCATCGGGCGCCTGTTCGCCGCGTTCGATCAACTTCGTGAAGCTGCGGCGAGCCGCACGAACGTCGCCCACCCGCAGCTGGAGCTGTGCCAGGTGAACCAGCGCCTCGTCGCTTTCCGGGTCGACTTCCACCCAGCGCTTGGCGCCCTCGAGCGCAATGTCATTGAACCCGAAATTGAACGAAAGCATCGTTGCCTTCTTGGCGATCTCGGCGCTCTCGCTTTGCTCGGCCGCCTGCAGGAACTCGCTGGCAGCGACAAGGTAGTCGCCGCCATGCAGGGCGACCTCGGCCTTGATGACATGGCCTGAGGCCGATTCCTCGTCAGCCAGCGCCAGGGCCGGGATGGCGAGTATCACGAGCGCCAGTTTCCGCACGACGGCGGACAGGCTACGGACCGGGTCCATTGCAACTCTTTGGGTCATCTGAATTAGCGCGTTATATTGCTCTGTCCAGATATCACAGACAAGGAACTGAGTCGTCAGTTCGCATACACTATCGGCCATGCGGCTGCAGATACTCGGGCTGAACCATAACACGGCACCTGTGGAAATTCGCGAGCAAGTCGTCTTCGCGGGTGACGAGGTCGGCCGCGCCGTCGCACGCCTGACGGATATCGAGGGCGTCGACGAGGCCGTCCTGTTGTCGACGTGCAACCGCACGGAATTTTATGTCATAACGTCCGACGGTGGGCGTGACCGCCTGCAGGACTGGCTTACCAACGAGCGCGGCCTCGATCCGGGATTTGCCAGCACCCTGTTCACGCTCGACTCCGACGACGCCATTCGGCACATCTTTCGCGTCGCCTGCGGTCTCGACTCGATGGTACTCGGGGAGACCCAGATCCTCGGCCAACTGAAGGATGCGGTTCGTTCAGCGCAGGACGCGGGCACGGTCGGGCAACACCTGACTCGCCTGTTCCAGCATACGTTCTCGGTCGCCAAGAAAGTCCGCACCGATACGGAAATCGGCGCCAACCCGGTTTCGGTCGCATCGGCAGCGGTACGGCTGGCGCAGCAGTTTTTCGCCGGCTTTGAACAGCATACGGCACTGCTCGTCGGCGCCGGTGTCACGATAGAACTCGTCGCGAAGCACTTGACCGGGCGGGACATCGGTCGCCTGTTTGTGGCCAATCGTAACGTCGAGCGGGCCCGCAACCTGGCCAGCAAGTTCGGTGGCTATGCACTGCCGCTTTCCGAACTCGAGGGCACGCTGCCCGAGGCCGACATTCTTATTACATCGACGGCGAGCGCGGAACCGATCATCCGCAAAGAGCAGGTCAAGGCGGCGATGAAAGTGCGTAAACGCAAGCCCGTTTTCGCTGTCGATATTGCGGTACCGCGCGACATCGCGCCCGATGTCGCCGAGGTCGACGACCTTTACCTGTACACGATCGACGACCTGCAGCAGGTCATCCAGGATGGCCAGACCAGCCGCGAAGCCGCAGCCGTCGATGCCAATCGGATCCTCGATGACGAGATTCGCCGATACCTGAGCATCGAACGCGCCAAGCAGGTGTCGCCATTGATTGTCGCCCTGCGTGAGCAGGGTGGGATTATTCGCGAGGGTGTCTTGCACGAGGCGCAGCGGCGGCTCGACAAGGGCGTCGATACGCGCGAAGTCGTCGAGTTCGCGACCGCGTCCCTGATGAAGAAGCTGCTGCACAACCCGAGCGTGCGTCTGCGCGAAGCGGCCGAGTCTGACGATCACGAGATCATCGATGCCACGCGCAAGCTTTTCGGCATCGACGAGGACTGAGGGCCGGCGTCGTGAAAGAGTCCATTCGTTTCAAGCTCGAGTCCGTCCGCGACCGGTTCGAGGAAATCTCGGGTCTTCTCGCCGACCCCGATGTCATCGCCGACCAGAACAAGTTTCGCGACTTGTCGAAGGAATACTCGCGTGTCGAGCCAATCGTAAAGCTGTTTGCCGAATTCGAGACGCTCGACTCGGATATCGCGGCTGCCGAGGAAATGGCCAATGACAAGGATGAGGAAGTTCGCGCGATGGGCCAGGAGGAACTCGAGGTTCTCGCGGCGCGGCGCGAGGATCTGTTGCTCGAGCTGCAAAAGTCCCTGATCCCGCCCGACCCTCACGACGATGCCAATGTGTTCCTCGAGATCCGGGCGGGCACGGGCGGTGACGAGGCTGCGATATTTGCCGGCGACCTGTTCCGGATGTACTGCAAGTTTGCCGAAATAATGAAGTGGAACGTTGAGGTCCTGAGCGAACGCGAGGGTGAGCACGGCGGTTACAAGGAGATCATCAGCCGCGTCACCGGCAGTGGCACCTATGCGAAGCTCAAATTCGAGTCGGGCGCACACCGCGTCCAGCGCGTGCCGGCTACCGAATCACAGGGGCGCATCCACACGTCCGCCTGCACGGTCGCGGTCATGCCCGAGCCTGACGAGGTCGAGGCCGAGGAGATCAACGCGGCCGACCTGCGCGTCGACACCTACCGCGCCTCGGGCGCCGGCGGCCAGCACGTGAACAAGACGGACTCGGCCGTGCGCCTGACGCATTTGCCGACGGGCATCGTGGTCGAGTGCCAGGACGAGCGCTCGCAGCACAAAAACAAGGCCCGGGCGATGTCACTGCTGCAGGCCAGGCTGCTCGATACGAAGATCGCGGAACAAGCCACTGAACAGGCCGCGACACGCAAACTGCTGGTCGGCTCGGGTGACCGCTCCGAACGTATCCGCACGTACAACTATCCCCAGGGCCGGGTGACCGATCACCGCATCAACCTGACCCTCTACAAGCTCGACGAGATTCTCGAAGGCAATCTCGAGCAGGTCGTCCAACCGCTGATCAACGAGTACCAGGCCGACCAACTCGCAGCGCTCAACGACTGAGGCGACGGGCCGCGACGGAGAAGCCGCTTACCGGAAGTAAAGCGCAGCGCAGCGAGCCATGAAGGTAAGCGGCTATCGCAGTCGCGGGCCGTACACTGAGTCAATCCGGCCTGGTGAGCTGCGGATAGTCGATTCCCAGTTGGTCCAGATACGTTTCGTATTTGGACGGGTCGTAGTAAAACTCGCGGAGCCGCTCCTTGTACCGCTGCATGATCTCGGCGTTTTTCTCGATAGCCGGATCGTCGTCCTCGGAGATGAACGGCGTGTAAGTGTGCTCCGCAGTCTGCACGTCGTTGAAGTAACTCCAGGCGTCAGCAACGAGTTCTTCGTTCTGGACCAGGTCCAGCATCGTCGCGGCCAGCACCTTGGCGCCGGCCGTCGCACCCTTGTGCGCAATGGGCGTGGCCATCGCGATGGCGCTTGACCAGTGATGTCCGGTCCGGCCGTCGATATTCGACGGAAAGCGCAACGTCACGGTCGGGACATTCCAGGACACGTCGCCAATATCGTCCGAACCACCCGATACCGGATCCTCCTCCGGTTCCTCGAGACCTTCGAGCTCGGTGGCAAGTCCCGTAATTTCGTCCGCCTCCATAAACTCCTGGAAAGCCCTCGCGAATTCCTGGTCGTCCTCCGACCACTCGGGCAAACCGACAGCCCGAATGTTGTCGTCCATCGCCAGGGCGATCGGTTTATTGAAGTGCCTTGGGTAGGCGGTGCCGACGATGCGGCGCGACATCGTCGTGTCGGTCATCATCGCGGCGCCCTCGGCGATGCGCTGCAGCGTCTCGAAGTTTTTGCGGATGTCATCCGCTTCGATCTCGCGGACGAAATACCACACGGTTGCCTCCGACGGCACGACGTTCGGCTGATCGCCGCCATCGACGATGACGTAGTGCGAGCGCTGCAGCGGATGCAGGTGTTCGCGACGAAAATTCCATGCGACGTTCATCAGCTCGACCGCGTCGAGCGCACTGCGCCCCTTCCAGGGATCGCCGGCCCCGTGCGCCGCCGTGCCTTCAAACGTGTATTCCACCGATACGAGCCCGGTGCCGCGTGGGCGGCCCCAGCCCACGGTCATGTTGTCCGACACGTGCGTGAACAGCACGGCATCGACACCCTCGAAGCGCCCGTCACGCGCGAACCACGCCTTGGTCGCGACCAGCTCTTCGGCAATACCGGGCCAGATCACGATCGTGCCGGGCAGGTTCTCGCGCTCCATGATTTCCTTGACGGCGAGGGCTGCCGTGATGTTGACGGCCTGGCCCGAGTTATGGCCCTCGCCATGCCCGGGCGCGCCCTCGATCATCGGCTGGCGGTAGGTAACCCCCGGCATCTGGGATGACTTGGGTATGCCATCGACGTCGGTGCCGAGCGCGATTACCGGTTTGCCCTCACCCCAGGTCGCCCACCACGCGGATGGAATACCGGAGACGCCGGTCTCGACGTTGAATCCGTTTTGCTCGAGGATCTCCGTCAGGTAGCGTTGCGTCTCGAATTCCTGGAATCCCAGCTCGGCGAACGAAAACAGGCTGTCGACGATTTCCTGTGTCATCTTGCGCATCGCATCGACGCTGTCGGCAGCCTCTGCCTTCAGACCGGTCAGTTTCGGCGGCGGATCGTCGACCGCAATAGTCTCGTCCTGGGCGATACCAATTGACGTCGAAAACACAAACAGGACGGTAATCATTGTCGTTGTAATCTTCACAGGCTTCCCCACGGGATTCATCACATCTGCCGTCGCAGGTAATTGAGTACGTCGGATCGGGTAATCAGTCCCAGGAAATCGTCGCCATCCATGATGGCGGCATACGGTTGAACCTGAAGCATCGAGACGAGGTTATTGATGCTCGTATACTTTTCGAGCTTGATGAACGCGGTCTGCATTGCATCGGCGACGGGCGAGTTCATCAGGTCCGGGTGGCCGTAGACGTGTTCGATGATTGTTTCTTCGGTTACGACACCGACGAGCTTGCCCTCGTCCATCACCGGCAGCTGCGAGAAGCCCGCGTTGCGAAGGCGATTGTGCGCTGTGGTGAGTACATCATTCGGTCCTACCGTAATCGTCGCGCGCTCACCATGCGGCCGGCCGATCAGGTCGGTCAGGTCGCCCTGCTGCTCGCGCGTAATGAACCCCTGGTCTTCCAGCCAGAAATCGTTGTACAGCTTTGACAGATACTTGTTGCCCGTATCGCAGGCAAAGGTCACAACGCGCTTCGCCTCGGTCTGCTCGCGGCAATACTTGAGGGCAGCAGCGAGCAATGTGCCCGACGACGAGCCCGCGAGAATGCCTTCGGCCCTCAGCAACTCGCGCGCAACAGCGAACGACTCGGCGTCGGAGATCGAGTACGCCTTGGTCACGCGCGAAAAGTTCGCAATGTCGGGAATGAAATCCTCACCGATGCCCTCCACAAGCCAGCTGCTGCTCTTGGTGCTCAGTGTGCCCTCGTTGATGTATTCGGCAAGAATCGACCCGACAGGATCGGCGAGGATGATCTCGACGTTGGGCGCCTGTTCCTCGAGGTATTCGCAGAATCCGGCTGCGGTGCCACTCGAGCCGACGCCCATCACGATCGCATCGACGTCGCCACCCATCTGCTCGAGGATCTCGGGTGCTGTAGTGGTCCGGTGGGCGAGTGGGTTATCGGGATTGCCGAACTGGTTGATGAAGTAATACCCGTTCTCTTCGGCAATACGCTTGCCCAGATCCTGGTAGTACTCGGGGTGCCCCTTGGCGACATCGGAGCGCGTCAATACGACTTCGGCCCCCATCGCGCGCAGGTTGAAAATTTTCTCCTGGCTCATCTTGTCGGGGAGTACGAGGATGAGCTTATAGTTTTTCTGCGCTGCGACCAGCGCCAGCCCGATGCCCGTGTTACCAGCCGTGGCTTCGACAATCGTGTCGCCCGGCTTGATGTCGCCGCGTTTTTCGGCCTCCTCGATCATCGAAATTCCGATGCGGTCCTTGACCGAGCCCCCCGGGTTTGCGAGTTCGAGCTTGAGGTAGAGCTCGCAGGGTCCCGTATCCAGGTTGTGGATCTTCAGCATCGGCGTCTTGCCGACCATGTCTAGCACATTCGAATAAACTTGCATGGCGTATAGTCCCGGTTAGATCTGCCGCGAGTGTACGCGAAGTTAAGCGAATGGTTGAGTGTCAGACAATCGAAATGGCCGTAAAGAACGCGGCTGAAAAGCTGCGCGCCGTCAGCGACGCGCCGCGACTCGAAGCCGAGCTGCTCATGGCGCGAGCCATCGACATGCCGCGCAGTTTCCTGTTTGCACATCCCGAGGATGAACTCGATGACGGTTCGCTGCAGCGACTGAACGACACGGTGGAGCGGCGCCTGGCCGGCGAGCCGATGGCCTACATCTCGGGCATCAAGGAATTCTGGTCGATGGAACTGGCGGTCAGCCCGGCCACGCTCGTGCCACGATCCGAGACCGAGCTGCTCGTCGACGTGGCTTTGCGCGACATCCCGCGCAGGGCCGAATGGGACATCCTGGATCTCGGCACGGGAAGCGGCGCCGTCGCCCTCGCAATCGGCCGCGAACGCCCCCTTTGCAACATCACGGCGACCGATGTCAGCGCCGAAGCGCTGGCTGCGGCGCGCGAAAACGCCAATCGCAATTCGATTGGCAATGTCGAATTTATGCAGGGCGACTGGATTGCGCCCGTCGTCGATCGCAAGTTCGAGGTCATCGTTTCTAACCCGCCCTATGTCCGGGACGACGACCCGTCACTCACAAACCTGCAGGCCGAGCCGATGCTGGCCCTCAAGGCTGGTGAGAAGGGACTCGATGCCATCGAGATTCTCGCGCGCGACTGCAGAGCGATCAGCGTGGCGGATGGCATGCTCGTACTGGAGCATGGTGCAGAGCAGGAGGAACCGGTTGCCGAATTGCTAAAGGCGCACGGCTGGGCGAATATCCGCTGCTACAAAGACTATTCCGGCTTACCGCGCGTGACCAGCGCCAGAAACAGCGAGACACCATGATTACGATCAAAACCAACCACGGCGACATCAGCGTCGAACTCTTCGACGAGAAAGCGCCAATCAGCTGCGAGAATTTTCGCCAGTACGCGACCGATGGGCACTACGACGGCACGATCTTCCATCGGGTGATAGCGAACTTCATGATCCAGGGGGGCGGTATGGACGAAAACATGTCGAGTAAACCGACCCGTGAACCGATCAAAAACGAGGCCGATAACGGCGAGTCGAATGCTCGTGGCACGCTGGCCATGGCACGAACGAGCATGGTCGACAGCGCAACGTCACAGTTTTTTATCAACCTGCGCGATAACGATTTCCTGAATCACGGTACGCGCGACTTCGGTTACGCGGTCTTCGGGAAAGTCTCGGACGGCATGGACGTCGTCGATGCGATCGCCGGTGTCGAGACCGGCAACCGTGCGGGTCACCAGGACGTCCCGCTCGATCCCGTAACAATCGCGGAAGTCACGATCGACGAGTAATGGCCGGCTCGAACCTGTCACGGTACGCGCGGCACCTCGCGCTGGCGCAGGTCGGCGCCGAGGGGCAGGAGCGTATCGGGAACAGCTCCGCGCTCCTGATCGGCGTCGGCGGCATTGGCTGCTCCACCGCAAGCTACCTGGCCGCAAGCGGTGTCGGGCACCTCGTCCTGTGCGATTTCGACACCGTCGATGCGACGAATCTCGGCCGCCAGATCCTGTATGGCCCCGACGATGTCGGGCAGCCAAAAGCGGAGGTGGCCGCGCGGCGCCTGGCCGTGATCAATCCGGATATCGGGATCACGGCAGTCACTCATCGGCTCGATGACGCTGCACTCGCCGATCAGGTCGATCGCGCCGACGTCGTGCTGGACGGCTCCGACAATTTCGCGACACGGTTCCAGGTCAACGATGCGTGCGTCGCGGCGGACACCTGCCTGATCTCGGGCGCCGCGATACGCCTCGAAGGACAGGTGACCGAGTTCGGCCCGGACTACTCGGCCTCGCCTTGTTACCGCTGCTTATATAAGGAAGCGGACGAGTCGCTCGAGAATTGCGCCGGCAATGGCGTATTGAGTCCGGTACCGGGCGCCATCGGCGCGCTCATGGCCGTCGAGGCGCTCAAGTACCTGGCCGGCATAAAGTCGCGGCGCGGGCTGTTGCGCCTGTTCGATGCAGTCAGTGGCGAGTTTCGCGCCGTGGCCGTGAAAAAGCGGCCGGACTGCCCCGCCTGCGGCTGATGACGCTTCAGCTCCGCACACCTTACCTCGTGCTCGTCGGCGACGAGACCGACCCAACCTATGCCAAGACCGCTTGCGGGATTGCCCACTGGCGCCCCGAGACCGTCGCAGGGCAGCTCCGTTTTACCGATGCCGCCGTGGACCTCGGCGTGCCCGACATCAGTATCGAGGAAGCAGCGCATAACGGCGTCGGCAGCCTCGTGGTCGGCGTGGCGCCAATCGGTGGCATCGTGCCCGATGAGTGGTGGCAGGTCATGGTCCGGGCCGCGGCGGCCGGGATCGACGTAGTCAGTGGGCTGCACACCCGGCTGACCGAAAACCCGGCAGTCGTCGAGGCCGCCGCATCGAGCGGCGCCAGGCTCGTCGATGTGCGGATTCCGCCCGAGGGCTTACCCATCGGTACGGGCAGAAAGCGCACCGGGCGCCGGCTTTTGACGGTCGGCACGGACTGCGCGATCGGCAAGAAGTACGCTGCGTTATCGCTGCATGCAGCGTTTCAGGCTGCCGGTTCCAAATCCACGTTTCGGGCGACCGGGCAGACAGGCATCATCATTGCGGGCGAAGGCATTCCAATCGATGCGGTCGTCGCCGACTTCGTGTCCGGTGCAGCCGAGGTGCTGTCGCCCGATAACGATCCGGATCACTGGGACGTTATCGAGGGCCAGGGCTCGCTGTTTCATCCCGCCTATTCCGGCGTTAGCCTCGGGCTGCTGCACGGTTCGCAACCCGATGCGATCGTGCTTTGCCACGATGCGACGCGCAGGTCCGTGTCCGGGTGGGAAGACTTCGAGCTGCCGACGCTCGAGCAGGCGATCGCGGTCCACGAACAGCTGGCCCGGCGTACAAATCCGGAGGCCCGTTGCGTCGGCATCTGCGCCAACACGTCCTCGCTCACCGGACAGGAACGCATCGATTACCTCGACGGGTTGAGAAATCGCCATGGGATACCGGCCGTCGACCCGCTCATCGATGGCTGCACCGCGCTGCTGGCCGAGATCGCGGCGCTAGCCTGAGGATTCCGCATCCGCTATTGCGTCGGCATCCAAGTGTTGCCAGACCTCTTCCTCGTATACCTGCGATGCGGTTTGCACCGCGGTTAGCGCGTCGCTGAAGTCGACCTGTTCTTCGTGCCGAGGCTTGCGGACGCCAATAAATCGGCCGATGGCAAAAAGCAGCAGCAAAGCATGGATGGTGGCTGCGAAAACGAACAGCATATGCGAACCGAATAACGAGATTGCGGTCGACGCAATGAACGGTCCGACGATGGCGCCGATCCCGTAGACCAACAACAGGCTGCTCGATACCTCAACGTAATCTCTCGGAACGGCCAGGTCGTTCGTATAGGCAACGGCAACCGCGTAAAGCGGAAAGGCCAGCGCGCCCCATGCGGCGGCCAGCAGGAACAGCTTTGATAATGTGACGGCGCCCGCCAGATAGACCAGGGCCAGGCCCGAAACCGTGCCCAGCACCGAGATCGCTAGCAACACAGGGCGACGCCCGATGCGATCGGACATTGCGCCGAGTGGCCACTGCGCGAGAGCACCGCCAATGACCGCTGCCGACATGAACCCGGCTGCATCCGCGATGTTTCCGGTCACGCCATATGTGAACACGGGCGCGAGAGACCAGAACGCACCGTTTACCAGGCCCGTCGCGAGAACGCCCAGCGCTCCGGTTGGCGAAACCCGAAACAGCTTCGCGAGGTCGATCGAGGCCGTGCGCGGTACTTCCGGCGAAGGTGAAATTGACAACGCGATGGGAATCGCGGCCAGGGATACGAGCACCGAGGCAATCGCGAACAACTCGATTCCCGACGGGTTATAGAGCAGCGTCATCATCTGCCCGACCGCAAGCACCGTCAGGTTGATCATTGTGTAGGCGGAGAAAATGAAACCGCGATTATGGTTCGACGAACGTTCGTTGAGCCAACTCTCGATGACGACGTACAGGACCGCGAAACAGAAGCCTGTCACGAAGCGCAGGAATCCCCACGTCCAGGGTGTAACCGCAAGGCCGTGGATCAAAGGCGCTGCCGACGCGAGAGCGGTCATCGACAAGAATACGCGCACATGACCCACCCGTTGCACGAGCTCCCCGGCCTTGAGACAGCCCAGCGTGAAGCCGAGGAAATACGCCGCACCCATCGCGCCGACCGCCAGCGGCGAGAAATTCTCGATCGTCGCACGCATCGGCAGCAGGGCGCCCTGCAGACCCTGCCCCGTCAACAGGATCGACACGCTAATCAACAAAGCTGCGACAGGTGCGAGTGCGTGCTTCATGTGCTCGTTGGCAGCCGGAAGTTGGCAGCGGATATTAGGTATGCCCGGCAGCAATGCGAAAGCCTGCCCGCCGAAACCACTCGATAGCTTGTTGCGCCGCTAACAGCTCGAGGGCGAACCGCTCAATCCTTGTTTACAAGGGCAAAATGTTCGGACTGGTCTGCGTGATACTCGTCAACGTCGTGGACGTCGGCGAGCTCGTCAATTTCGATGAAATCCTGAGCTCGACGCCAATCGGGCTTGCGACGCAAATGTCGCCGCTCCTCGCGCCGTTGCTCACGAATAATGCGGCCGAGTGCAGGGCTATCCACAAAATCGAAATCCTCGAAGTCGTCGTATACCGGACGCATGGGTCTGCCTCCTTTACTGCAGGGATGTGCGGGAAAACCTCGGCAGGTCGCCGTTACTGGCGGCTTGCAATGAACGGTTTCGGTTGGAGAGGTCAGCCAGGTGGCGATGCGCACGCTGCAGAATTCGCCAGCATATCTCGAGCTCATCGCCATCCCTTGGCAGGTACAGCACGACACCGCTGGAGCGCAGTTTGCCCCAGCGGTGCAACAGAATCTGGTGCCGGTCCCAGTCGTTCAGACCATAGACCCAGATACCCTCGTTGCTGATCGTACAAAGCAGGATATCCGGGTCTCGCCTGCGCGACGGTTCAGTGGTCGTGCTCAGGAAGACTTCGACGCTACATGGTAGGGTAACGTCGTGGTCTTCAGCGCACACTCCCGGCAGACCGGCAATACGATCGGCCAGCTGCAACCGGGCGCTCAGGCTGTCGGGACCGGCCGGTTTCGCCCGGATCCGGTTTGGAAGGCGCAATCGCCCCAGGTCGCGTGCGGCGCTGGCCATCATGTCACTCGGGTGTTTGTTGCATACATGCGCCGAAGTATCCGCCGATTTACTTTGATGTCAAGTAATTTTATATCAAAATAAAAAATATGCCGACAAAAAAAGACATTGTTGACGATATCCTCGACCAGTGGTCCGAGGAGCGGCCCGAACTCAACACGGCGTCGCTCGGTGTCGTTATCCGTATCATGACCCTGTTTCGGAGATTCTCCCGGGAGGCCACTGCAGCGCTCGAGCCGCTCGGGCTGGAGCTCTGGGAGTACGATGTGTTGTCGGCGCTGCGGCGGCAGGGCAAGCCCTTTGCCCTGCCCGCCACTGCACTCGCCAGGGAAACGGACCTGTCCAGTGGCGCCATGACCAACCGCATCGATGGCCTCGAGCAGCGCGGCTACGTGGTTCGGGAGTCCGACGAGGAAGATCGACGCAGTGTAATCGTCAAGCTGACCGCAGCCGGCCGCAAGTCCATCGATGCGGCGATCCACTACCGACTCGAGGCCGCCAAGGAAAGTCTTCAGGACCTCAAGGCGGGCGAGCGCCGGGAACTCGCCGACCTACTGCGCAAAGTCGTCCTCAGCGGGAACGACGCACACGACGGCAATTCCTGACTATACGCGCGGCGTTGCGGACTGCCGCTTCAGCTCTCTTCGCTAGTATCGATCTTCCGAATAGTCGTCAATGTCGTCGAAGTCATCGTAATCGTCGTCGTAATCGTCGTCGTAATCGTCGTCCATGTCGTCGTCGTCGTCCTCGTCCCAGCTGCGGCGCTTCTTGCCCGGGCCGGTCGAGCGATCGGCCGCCATGCGGCGCTCCATCAGAACCTGCTCCAGAATGATCCGACTGACGATCTCGTTGTCATCAAATTCAATGTCACTGATATCTTCGTAGTCTTTCTGCATGGCAGTACCTCCAGGCTATGGCGAGGGCCGTACCAGCACCTTGAAAGGTGGCCCTGTCATGGAGTATCAGTCGATTTATTTCGATGTCAAGTGTTTTTATATCAAAATAAAAACCGGTTCACATCCTGCCGAATTCGTTTCTCAGATCCATTTCTTCCAGCGGAAAAAGCCCACTAGACCCACTCCGAGCACGATCATTACAAGGGCGGAAAAGATGAAGGCATTGGGATTCTCGGTGCCCGGCAGCCCGGCCACATTCATGCCCAGCAGACCCGTCACGAAGGACAAAGGCAGGAAGATCGCCGCGACGATCGACAGCAGGTACATGCGCGCATTCTGCTCCTGGGCAATGCGGTTCATCAGTTCTTCCTGGATGACAAGCGCGTTCTCGCGCGCGAGGTCGAGATTCTCCACGTAACGAGTCAGGTGGTCAGCCTCCTCGCGGAGATCGAAAATTTCACCTTCCCTGAGCAGCTCGCCCGACGTCCGGGCCAGGCGTTCGATGGCGTCTCGTTGCGGCGCGAGATAGCGGCGGATGGCGGCGGCCTGGCGCCGCAGCCCGCTCAGGTTCGAACGTGCGGCAGCGATATCCCCGCCCACAACTTCAGTGCTCAGGTCATCAAGCTGGTTTTCGATATTCTCGACCGCCGTCTCAATGTGATCTGCCAGGCAGTTCGTCATTACGACGAGGAACTCGCCGACGGTCCGCGGCCCGTTCCCGGCGAGCAACCGGTCACGTACGTCTTTTACAGACCCGATCTTACGCCGACGCGTCGTAACGATTCGGTCCCGCTGCAGATACATGCGGACGGCGACCATGTCGTCCGGGACGGCGCCGGGACTCATATTGATGCCGCGCATGATCACGGCCAGGCCATCCTCAAATGACAGCGAACGTGGCCGGGTTTCCCCGGCGAGGAGAACCGCAACTGCGTTGCTGTTGATGCCGCTTTCGCTGACGAGCCAATGGCGGCCGGCCTTGCTGTTCAGGTTCAGGTCGATCCAGAGCAGGCCGTCCCCTGGCGACCATTCACGAACCTGCTCGTCATCGAGTTCGCGCGCGCCGCCCTTGCCATCGAGCAGCATCGCTAACGAATAGCGTCGCTCGCGTTCGCCCATCTTCAATCCACATTTCTATGCAGCGTCCATGGCATTTTGATCGTAGCCGAGATTCGGGGCAAGCCACTTCTCGGCCTCCGCAACGCTCATGCCCTTGCGGCGCGCATAGGACTCGACCTGGTCGCGATCGAGCTGTCCGACCGAGAAATACCGCGCATCCGGATGCGAGAAGTAGAAGCCGCTCACGGCCGCCGTCGGTACCATGGCATACGACTCGGTGAGCCGCAGGCCGATCGACGCTTCGACATCCAGCAACGACCAGAGCTTGTCCTTCTCGGTGTGATCCGGGCAGGCCGGATAGCCCGGCGCCGGACGGATGCCGCGGTATTGCTCCTGGATCAGTTCGTCGTTCGACAGCTGTTCGTCCGCCGCGTAACCCCAGAATTCACGTCGCACCCGCTCGTGCAGGTACTCTGCCGCGGCTTCGGCCAGGCGATCCGCAAGTGCCTTGAGAATAATGGCGCTGTAGTCATCGTGCTCTTTCTCGAATCGCTCGACATGCTCGTCGATGCCGAAGCCGGCGGTGACGGCGAACACACCGATATAGTCCTTCAGGCCGGAGTCGGCCGGCGCGACGAAATCCGACAGGCAGTTCTGCGGCTGGCCGTCGGGCTTGGAACGCTGCTGGCGCAGATGACAGAGGCGCTCGACCGGATCGTTGCGCGACTCGTCACTATAGATAAGGAGATCATCCTCCTCGCTGTTCGCGGGGAAAAAGCCGAAAACGGCTTTGGCCTGTAGCCAGCCCTCGTTGATCACCTTCTCGAGCATCGCGCTCGCATCGGCATACAGGTTGCTGGCCGCAGCACCGACCTTGGGGTCTGACAATATGCCCGGGAATTTGCCATGAAACTCCCAGGCATTGAANNTCGCGCGCCTCGGCAAGCGACAGCTGCGGCGCCAGGCGTGACTTGCTCGCATGGCGCTCCCGCCGCCGCGCATTGTCGGCCCGCGTTTTCTCGACCAGTTCGGCGCGCGACGCCGGTTGTACCAGCGCCTGCGCGACACCGACCGAGCGCGATGCATCCTTGACGTAAATCACCGGGCCCTCGTACCGCGGCTCGATCTTGACCGCCGTGTGTGCGGGCGACGTCGTCGCGCCACCGATCAGCAGAGGCAGTTTGTAGTCGAGCCGCTGCATCTCGCTCGCGACGTGCACCATCTCGTCAAGCGAGGGCGTGATCAGGCCTGACAAGCCGATGATGTTCGCATTCTCGCGCTTCGCGGTCTCGAGAATCTTCTCGCACGTCACCATGACGCCGAGGTCGATGACTTCGAAGTTGTTGCATTGCAGCACGACGCCAACGATGTTCTTGCCGATGTCGTGCACGTCACCTTTCACTGTCGCGAGCACGATCTTGCCGTTCGAACTCGCACCACCGTCCTGATCTTTTTCAATGAAGGGCACGAGGTGGCCGACCGCCTTCTTCATGACGCGAGCTGATTTCACAACCTGTGGCAGGAACATCTTGCCGTCCCCGAACAGATCGCCAACGACATTCATGCCGGCCATGAGCGGACCTTCAATGACGCTCAACGGCCGGTCCGCCAGCAGACGCGCTTCCTCGGTATCGTCGACGATGTACTCGTCGACGCCGTTGACAAGCGCGTACTCGAGCCGCTTCTCGACGTCGAACTCGCGCCACGACAGGTCCTGTTCCTTCGCCTTCGCGCCCGATGCCTGGCCCTTGAATTCCTCGGCAACCTCGAGCAACCGGTCCGTCGCGTCCTCGCGCCGGTCGAGCACGACATCCTCGACGGCTTCGCGAAGATTTGCCGGCAGGTCCTCGTAAATCGCGAGCTGGCCCGCATTGACGATGCCCATATCCATGCCGGCATGGATCGCGTGGTACAGGAACACGGAATGGATCGCCTCGCGCACGACATTGTTGCCACGGAACGAAAACGACACGTTGCTGACACCGCCACTGACGAGTACGCCGGGTAGTTGCTCCTTTATAAGGCGTGCCGCATCGATGAAGTCGATGCCGTAGCGCGCGTGCTCCTCGATACCGGTCGCAATCGCGAAGATGTTCGGGTCGAAGATAATGTCGGCGGGCTCGAAGCCGACGACCTCTGTAAGTATCCGGAAGGAGCGTTTGCAGATCTCGACCTTGCGCTCGGTCGTGTCGGCCTGCCCTTTCTCGTCGAAGGCCATGACGATGACCGCGGCGCCATAATCGCGCACGAGCCCGGCCTGCTCGATAAACGCGGCCTCGCCTTCTTTGAGGCTGATCGAATTGACGACGGCCTTGCCCTGGACACATTGCAGTCCGGCTTCGATCACCGACCATTTCGACGAATCGATCATGATCGGCAGCCTGGCGACATCCGGCTCCGACGCGATCAGGTCGAGAAACGTCACCATGGCCTTCTCGGAGTCGAGCATGCCCTCGTCCATGTTGACGTCGATGATCTGCGCACCGTTTTCGACCTGGGTGCGTGCCACCTGCACGGCGGCCGAATAATCGTCAGCCTCGATCAGGCGGCGGAAAATTGCCGAGCCAGTAACATTGCAGCGCTCGCCGACGTTGACGAACAAATCGTCGGGACCGATGTTGAGTGGCTCGAGACCCGACAGGCGGCAGCGTGGCGCAACATCGGGCACCGATCGAGGCGCGATGTCGGCGACGGCCGTCTTCAGGGCGGCGATGTGATCGGGACGCGTACCGCAGCAGCCGCCCGTCATGTTGACGAGCCCGCTCTCGGCAAACTCCCTGATGATCCCGGCCATGTGCTCGGGTGTCTCGTCGTATTCACCGAACTCGTTGGGTAATCCGGCATTCGGGTGCGCGGACACGCGCGTATCGGCAACACGCGCGAGTTCGGCAATCCACGGCCGCAGGTCTTCGGCCCCCAACGCACAGTTCAGCCCGATGACGAACGGCTGCACGTGACGCACCGAGTTCCAGAACGCTTCGACGGTCTGGCCCGACAGTGTCCTGCCCGATGCATCGGTGATCGTCCCCGAAATCATGATCGGCAAGGTGATGCCCGTGCTCGCGAACGCCTGCTTGACGGCGAAGATCGCGGCCTTGGCGTTGAGCGTGTCGAAAATGGTCTCGATCATCAGGAAGTCGACGCCGCCCTGGATCAGCGCGCTCGCGGCTTCTTCGTACGTCGTGACCAGATCCGCGAAGCGGATGTTGCGATAACCCGGGTCGTTGACGTCGGGCGATATCGACGCCGTGCGATTCGTCGGCCCGAGCACGCCCGCAACAAGGCGCGGGCTGCCCGCCGCTTTCGCATGGGCGTCGGCGCATTCGCGAGCCAGCCTTGCAGCAGCCAGGTTGAGCTCGCTCACGAGGCCTTCCATGCCGTAGTCGGACATGGACGGCGCATTGGCATTGAACGTGTTCGTCTCGATGATGTCCGCGCCGGCCTCGAGAAACGACCGGTGGATCTCACGAATCACGGCAGGCCGGGTTATCGACAGCAGGTCGTTGTTGCCCTTGAGGTCACGCGCCCAGTTGCTGAAGCGTTCGCCACGATAGTCTTCTTCCGAGAGGCCATAGCTCTGGATCATCGTACCCATGGCGCCGTCGAGCATGACGATGCGCTCGTCCAGCATCTGCATCAGCGATTGAATTCTCTGTTCGCGTTCCATGGGTCGTCCTTCAGGCAGCCGCTGCGGCCGGACGTACACCGAGCGCGTGACAGATGGCGTACGTCAGCTCGGCCCGATTCAGGGTGTAGAAGTGAAATTCGTTGACGCCTTCGGACTGCAGTGCGCGGACCTGCTCTATTGCGACACTCGCGGCGATCATCTGGCGCGTATCGGCATCGTCGTCGAGCCCCGCGAAGCGATCGGCCAGCCAGGCGGGAACCGTCGCACCGCACCGCGCGGCAAACTTCTGCAACTGCGGAAAGCGCGTGATAGGCAGGATGCCCGGCACGATATGCGAGTCGATGCCTGCTGCGGCCGCCCTGTCCCTGAAGCGAAAGAATAGGTCGGCATCGAAAAAGAACTGCGTGATCGCACGATTCGCGCCTGCGTCGAGCTTGCGTTTGAGGTTCTCGAGATCGGCCTGCGGGCTGCGGGCCTCGGGATGGACTTCGGGGTAGGCCGCAACCGAAATATCGAACTCGGCGACGTTCCTCAGGCCTGCGACGAGATCGGATGCGTAGGCATAGCCGCCGGGATGCGGCAGGTATTTCCCGGTGCCTTCGGGCGGATCGCCCCGCAATGCAACGAGGTGCCGTATGCCCATGTCCCAGTATTCGCGCGCGATGTCATCAATCTCGCCACGGCTCGCGCCAATGCAGGTCAGGTGCGGCGCGGCGGTAAGATTGGTCTCGTTGACGATGCGCTCGACGATGTCGTGCGTTCGTTCGCGCGTCGAACCATCGGCGCCGTAGGTCACGGAGACGAACCTGGGCTGCAGCGTCTTGAGCCGCTGGACAGATGCCCACAACGTCTGCTCCATCTTCTGCGTGTGCGGCGGAAAGAACTCGAACGACACCTCGACTTTCGGATTCATGACATCGTCACCTTCAGGCCGCCGCCGATCCCAGGTCGGCAACCGAACCCACTGCCAGCAGCCAGTGCGGCTCCCTGGCGGGAATCTTCCGCGGCGGCGCGAGGCGCAAGCCGGCAGCGCCGCACCACACGGCGAGCTGCTTGCGCA